>Ga0105248_10000315_pt1 | contig 57362 bp, 49 predicted proteins | sample KBSS34metaG_FD_81524 | JGI IMG/M metagenome (GOLD analysis project Ga0105248, IMG submission 81524) | Switchgrass rhizosphere microbial communities from Kellogg Biological Station, Michigan, USA - KBS S3-4 metaG | ecosystem: Host-associated > Plants > Roots > Rhizosphere > Soil | place... | reverse complement strand
TCGAAGCAGTCGTGGTTGGAGATTGCGGACGGCCTGCCGCAATACCCCGAAGGGCCGCCGGCCTAGGATCGTGGCTGCAGCCGCCTAAGGTTCCAAATCCACCCCGAACCGTCTTCGGAACGTGCTCGCAGTCGCGTGGGCCGAAAGTCCGGTTCCCTGCCGTGAGACAACGGGGGAGAACGACCCATAGCGGGCGCTCCGAGTGTCAGCTGGTAGGGAAAATCGGCGGTCGGTTGCCCACCGGAAACCTCATGGGCGCGTCCGGTCAGGGGCGAATGATCCGACGCATCTCCTCCGCGGCCGCGCTCAGCGCCGGCTTCCAGTCGCCGAAGCTCTCAGTCGAGCAAATTCGGGCGTCAGAAAACCATGACACATGTTCTTCGCCGAGCTGGATCCAAGACGCGGGACCGGTGACAAACACGACCGGCGCTCCGCAGGCGCCCGCCAGCACGCTCGTGGCGTTCTGGATGGCGACGACCGCCTGGAGCGCGGAGCAGAGTGCGGCTAGGTCGTCGATATCGTCCTTGATGTTCAATTCGGGCGGCTGCCGTATCTCAACACCGCTCATCTGCGTCAGAAGGGCGAGGTCCTGCGCGCAATCGCCGTACTGAATGTTGACGAACTGCACGCCTGGCGTTCGCAGCAGGTCCACCCACTGCTCGAGCGCGGGGGCAAGACGCTGTCTTTCTCCGGCGACTTTTCCGCTCCGCCAGGTGATCCCGATGGCGGGGCGATCATCTTCCCCCAGCCACCGCCTCCAATGCTCAATGCGGGCGGGGGCTGGGCGGAGGTATGGCGCGCGAGGGTAATCCGTCAGGGCTTGTCGGTATCGCTGCGCCAGAGAGGCCATCGGCGTCCATAGATCGACGCGCCCGGTCAGCGGCGCTTTCGTCTGGCGCCGCAGGCGCGTTCCGACCCGCAGGGTTGCGTGAGCGCAGACTTCCGCTGCGGGGAAGCTCCGCTGAAACAGATCCACCAGGCGCGCGTCCACGGCGAGGATCAGTTGCCCTTCGGGTCCGAGCTCCTCGAGCAGGTCAGGCAAGGTGTTGGCGAACATGATCTCATCGCCAACGCCCTGCTCGGCGAGCACCAGGATGCACCGGCCAGCCAGCGAGTCACCTTGAGCAAGGCGCCGGCCCGATCCCTGGAACGCCACTGACTTGGGCCAATCTGGCGAGAGCCGGCGTTCGTACAAAGACCAGCCTGAAGCCAGGTCGCCGCGGGCGAGGGCTAAGGTCGCTAACGAGAATTCGATCGTCGCGCGTTCGGACGCCTTTCGGGTCAGCTTGCAGGCGCTTTGGAAGTCGGCTTCGGCTTCAAGGAACTGGCCCAAGTCGCACAAGGCCAGGCCGCGGTTGTACCAGGCGCCAGGTAGATTGGGCTCCAGCCGGATCGCTTCGTTGAAGAAGGTCACAGCTTCCGTCGCGCGGCCGGCGTAAGTCAGAGCAAGACCCAAAGTCGTCCAAAGGCGTGGCTCCTGAGAGTGGATGAGCAGCGCCGATTTCAAGAGCTTCACGGCCTCAGAGAAGCGAGCCGCGGCGATCAAGGCGCGCGCAGAGCCGAGGGAAGTTGTGCACCCGGCCGGGTCGACGAGGCTTAAGCGACCCCAGAGCTTTACGGCGAACTCATGCATCTCAAGCTGGCTTGCCAATTCAGCTAACGCCATCAGGAGTTCGGGGTCTTGCGGGGCTAGGGCGACGGCTTTTTCGTAAGCCTCGAATGCGCCGGCGAGGTCGCCTTCACGCTCAAGACGCGCCGCTTTGAGACGTAGGGGTTTCGCCGCAAGCGAAGCTCCCTCCCGCATGCTTGAAACGAAACCTGCGCCGGCGGCGCCCGCATATGTCCCCATCGCCACCCACACGCCTTCATTGAATCGGAAGGAATCAAAGGCAAGGGTTGCACAATCTGTAGGTGTCTCCAAGGGCACACCTAAGATGTTATGATCGAGTCAGAACATCTACTGGTCGTTCAGCTGCGGATCGGTCCTTCTAACCGCGCTGACTGATGCGGTGTGCCGAAGGTCACTTTTCCGCCCCCGAACCAAGATTCGGAACGTCAGCTTGCCTGATCGACGCCAACGCGCGCCTTCCACCCCAAAACGCCGGCGCGAACGGCGGCTTGCCGGAGGCGGACCAACCAGCGCTGTCGACCCGTAGCGGACATGTGAGAACTGAACCGAAGACCGTGGCGTCCTAATGGTCTAAAACCTTGCGGTCGTCGCCACCGAGCTGGCTCGACACGAGGCCGGAACGTCGACGGCCGAGTTCAGGCCGCCACCGGCCCCATTTTTTTTGACCGCAGCGCCGACCCTGACGGTCGGCAACCCTTGCCGTTCTCGGGCAGGACGCATGACGCCTGGCTCGGGGACGAGGAGGACGATGATGGCGCAGCAAACGTCCCACGGTGATGTCGGGGCCGCGAAGCCCTTGATGATGCCCGACCAAGCAAAGCAAGCCGAAGGCGCGTCTATCCGGCCGTTCGAGTTTCATGCCACGGACGAGCAGCTTGCGGACCTCAAGCGGCGGATCGAAGCAACCCGCTGGCCGGAACGAGAACTCGTCGATGATGGGGCCCAGGGCGTTCAACTGGACCTGATGCAGAAGCTCGCCGACTACTGGGCGAGTGATTACGACTGGCGCCGGTGCGAGGTTCAACTGAACGCGCTACCGAACTTCATCAACGAGATCGACGGGTTGGACGTGCATTTCATCCATGTCCGCTCGAAGCATGAAGACGCATTGCCGATTATCGTAACGCACGGCTGGCCGGGCTCGCCAATCGAGCAACTGAAGATCATCGATCCGCTGACCAACCCCACGGCTCATGGCGGCAGCGAGTCGGATGCGTTTCATGTCGTGATCCCGTCCGGGGCCGGCTACGGATTTTCAGGCAAGCCCACGACGTCCGGTTGGGGGCCGGCTCGGATGGCCAGTGCCTGGACCGTGCTGATGAAACGCCTCGGATACGACCGCTTTGTCGCCCAGGGGGGCGATTGGGGCGCATTCGTCACCAATGCCTTGGCCCAGCAAGCTCCTCCAGAGTTAATCGGCATCCACGTGAACTTCCCCGGCACGATACCCTCCGACGTTACCAAGGCGCTTCAGTCTGGCGGGCCCGCGCCGGCGGGACTGTCGGCTGAAGAGAAGCGCGCGTATGATCAACTCGCGTTCGCTTTCCAACACCTGCCCACGCAGTTCATGATGCTCGCACATCCGCAGACCCTGTACGGATTGGCGGACTCACCGATTGCTTTAGCTGCCTGGATGATCGACCACGACGTCGCGAGCTACGGGCATATCGCGAAACTGTTCGTCGACAGGGAGCCGTACGGGGACCTTACGCGGGACGACATCCTCGACAACATCACGCTGTCCTGGTTGACGAACACCGGAGTGTCTTCGGCTCGACTTTACACGGAATTTAAGGACGGCTTTTTCCAGGACTTGAGCATTACTTTGCCGGCTGCCGTGAGTATTTTCCCTGAGGAGATCTATCAAGGTCCACGGAGTTGGTCGGAGCGTGGCTACCGCAATCTCATTCATTTCAACGAAGTTCCCAAAGGCGGCCACTTCGCCGCTTGGGAGCAGCCAGAATTGCTCGTGCAGGAGATGCGAGCGGGCTTCAGGTCACTGCGGGTTGGAGAAACGCTACACTGAAGGTCTGAACGGGCGGCGTGGTGTGACGCGCCGCCCGCTGACCCAGGGTCCGGGAACCACCCTCACCAGGCCCGCCGAACGTCCGGTCGACGGCGGCATGCCGGTGCCGGCTCGCGACCCTAGTCTGCCTTTCGGAAGGTCCGCGCGCGAGACAGACCATGGTGGGCGTTCCGATCTTATGCAACCCTAGGGCATGATGTCGATGCTCGCGGTTGCAACGGCTGTGTGCATGAGCCCGCCGCCGGAATTCCGCCAGGCGGTGACCAATCCGCCGGCGTCGGCGGCGTGCGGCATGCCGATCGACATCCGGCCGTTCTATCCGGCCGCCGCGCGCCGATGGGGCGTGGAGGGTCTCGTCAGGCTGAACTGCGGGGCGCAGCCGGAGGGACGCGTCCTTGACTGTCGTGTGGACTGGCAGGACCCGCTCAACATGGGGTTCGGCGCTGCGGCACTGAGGATGCAGGAACTCTACCGCCTTGACCCTGAGCACGGGGTGGGCTGGCGGGACGGCGATCGCGTCGGGTTCATGGTGCCGTTCCGCCTCTTGCCGCCAGGCGTAGAGGGGACGACCGACTGGCTGTTTCCCGCCCGTCCGCAGGGCCAGATCCTGGCCGAAGTGTACGCCAAGGCGGCCAGCATCGAAGGCCGCGCGACCGTCGCCTGTATCAACGCCCCAGCGGGCCAACTCACGGCGTGTCGGGTAGAGGCGGAGGCTCCCTCGGGCTTCGGCTTCGGCGAGGCCGCGTTGCCGCTGGTCGAGACCTATTTGAAGGCCCCTGACCAACGGGGCCAGGACCGTCCGTTCATCCAACGCGCCTTCCGCATACCGATCCGCTTCCGCTTGCCGAAATAGAGCAGCGATGATGGCGCGGTCAGCCCTCCGCGCGCCGTTGAAGCCTGCGAGGCGATGGCCGACTTCCACCCTTCCGGGACATTGGATGCGTCCGTTTCTAGGAAGTGATCAAGTTGCCGCACCGACCTGCAGGATCCGCCTCATCGCCTGCGCCGAGAGTCAACTGGCTGGCGGCCTGCAGCTGACCCGCCCCGACCGAACCTGCGCCTGCCGGCGAGCTACTGCGCCGGAGGGAATTTCGGCGAGAGATCGGCGATCACGGTGTCGGCGTTAAAGGTCGCAGCGGCGGGAAATCCTGGCTGGCCGGCGTCGCCGAACTGCACCAGCACAAAATCAAGCTCCTTGCGAACGGGCGCGAGCATGAAGCCGGTCTTGCCGCGAGACTTGGCGAGCAGGGCGCAATGCAGCAGGACGGCCTGTCCGGCCGGGATCGGCGGCGAGCCGATGAAGCTGACCACCTCGCCCACGAAACCGTTGCGGTCCTTGTCGCTCACCTTGACGATATGCCTGGAATTTTCGGTCTTCCAGGTGTTTCCCGCTAAGGTAGTGAAGCTCTTCTGGGGCGTGTAGACCCACATCCGTTTGAAGAGCATGTCCCCCAAGTTGGGCGCCTGCACCCAGGCGTTGGCACGCGCCGCCAGCGCCTCGTTGCGGATCGCCTGCGGGTCGCTCGCGAGCAAGCCGCGCAGCGCGCCGGGGTCGGCACCGGCGCGCAGCTTTTCGGCGAGATAGGCCACCGCCGGCGCGGACGGGGCGTTCCATCGCGACCGGGACGCGAAGGCGGCCCTTGCGTCGGCGGCGGCGCCGGCGTTCATCTGCTCGACGATCGCCTCGAAGTCGAGGAGCTCCTGGGCGTGCGCCGCGACTTCCGCTGAAGCCTGGCCGCTCTTCACCTGGTCGTCGAGCACCTGGCGGGCTTGCGCCGCATCCTGGGCGGCGCGGGCACGGTCGCCCGCGAGTGCCAGAGCCTGGGCGCGATAGGCGAGGCAGTCGAAGCAGACCGGCCGATCCGGCCAGACCGCCTTGGCGCGATCGAGGACGGCCCCGGCGTCGGTCGCTGCGCCGGCGAAGTCATTGACCCATTCGCGCCCGCGGGCCTCCTGATAGAGGCCGGGGCCGGACATCCGCGAAAGCTGGGCGTAGAAGGCGGCCTTGGCCGGCGTCATGCGGCTCGTCAGCGACACGAAGTCCTGAGCGTCCAGCAGGTTCAGCAGGTCATAGGGCTCCATGGCGGCCATCCGCAGCGCCACGTCCTCAGCGTCCGCCGGGCGGCGAAGGCCGATCAGGGCGACCGCCTCGAGCCTGAGCGCCGACAGGCCGACCGAATGTTGAAAGTCGCTCAGCGCGCCCATATCGCCGGCAGCCGTGAAGACGGCGTGAGCGTCGATGATCGCGGAGTCGTAGTCCTTGGCCTCGATATGGTGGACGGACCGCGCCAGGGTCAGCTGGGCGCGGCGCAGCGGAATCGTGTCGGTGGCCAGCGCCGCGTTGCAGGCGGCTACGCCTGGGAGTCCGGCGAGCCGCTTGGAGGCGTTAGGCTGCTCCGGCTTGTCGATAAAGCCGAACAGCCCGCCGGTGACCGTGATCAGCCCGATGTCCGCCAGCAGCTCGCCCTGGGACCTAACTCGCGGACGACCGTCGCATTGCAGGTAGGCTGAGCCGGGCTTGCCATCGTCGTCGACCAACGGCGAGGGCGGCGCCGCGGCGACAGCCATCGGAACGACCACCGTATGGTAGGTCGTGTGCGAGCCGCTCGCCCATGCCTGCCCCTGAACGGCGAACATGATGATCGCGGCGGCGATCGCCGCCTTCGTCCCGAACCGCATAGCGCCCCCGCCTCAAGGCCCGACTGGCCATCATTCGGCCAAGCTTAAGGCGCTCGCGCCGGTTCGCAACCGGTGAAGCGCTGCAAGGACAAGCTCATTGCGAACCTGCCCGTACCCGTCGGTCCGCCGCTCTGTCGGGAGCGTCGGCAAGGTGAAGGCGTTGAACGGGAAGAGTGCGTTGACCGCGCCCGCTGCCGACCCAAGCGCTCGCGACCTCAGCCAGGCGGGCCTAAAGGGGCACCTCAGCGGGCGACCGAAAATACATCCGAGGAGCGGTTCCACACAGTCTCGGTCGCGAGCCGAAGTCAGACCGCCGGCGGGGTCCGGACATTCCTATGAATGTCCGGAGTTCGGCCTAGCGCCAATGTCGCTCTTCCACCCTGAACCGCCGACGCGAACGTCTGCTCCCCGGAGGCCAGCCAACCAGCGCTGTCGACCCATTGCGGACGCAAGCCACACGACTACGCTGCGTCGCGGCAGCCTGACGGCAGTCCTTGACCCTGCCCAAGGAAGAATGGAGTTGATATGAGCAGGATAGCGGCAGCCGCGACCCTCATCGTTGGTTTGACGTGGAGCGGCCTCGCTACCGCCGAGCCGAGCAAGCAAGCCAGCTATTTCATTGATGGGCCTAGGAACGCGACGCTTCTGGCTGCGATCCGGGCGGGGACATACTCAAAGATTACGTTCAACCGCCACTTCTCCGTTGCTACCGCATCGTGTGGACCTGGGTGTGTCAGCTATTGGTTTGTTGATCGCCAGACTGGGGGAGTGGTGGAGGTCCCGCAGAGCGGCTCCGGCGGGGATCAAACGATCTGGGATGTCGTCACGCGTCCGGAGAGCGACACGATTACCGCCGTCTATGGGCCGGCCGACGGGGTTCCAACTAGATGCTTCGCCCGCCGCTTTCGCCTAGCAGGCAAGTCTTTCGTGCCGCTGGACGGGCCCTCACCGGCGATATGCCCCCCCTCCTAGGCTCCGCAGTGCTCGAACGTCCGCCTCCCACCCCCTGCGGCCGATCCGAGGGTCCGGTTCTTGGTGGCGAGCCAACGCGGGCTCGCGGACCCTTCTCGGACCTTCACTCGATGCCGATGGGTCTGACAGCTAGGTCCGCAGCGGAAAACTTATGGCCGCTGCAGCTCGATCATCTATGAAGCCCTCATCCGGTGGGCAGTGGGCGTCCCCAGCATTCTGGAAGTAGCGCAACTCGGAAAACCTCTCCCTCAGTTCAGCTCGCGTGCTTGCGGTCAGGGGATGCTTCATGTGGATGACAAGCGCCTTCGTCCACTTCGCCACTGTCTCGATGGATGCCCCGTTCGCCAGTACGTCGGTCAACACGTCGAGGATCACGCCCTGCGTGGAGGCAAGCTCGCGAAGTTGCTCTGAGCTGACGTCAATGCTGCCGGCGGCAAGCTGCGGGATGAAGGCCAGGAGCCAACTCGCCCCATAGCGCTGGAGTACCTCCGGCAGCTCTTCGTAAGTTTCTGGCTCCGCAACAAACCGGCTCGCCGCAAAATCCCAGTAGAGTTCGTTAAACGACGACCCGGCCGACACCTCAATGTGGTGCTCGCCAGCCTCAACGCGATGCGCGACCTCGAAATCGCGACCCTGACGGGGAATGATGACCGTGCCTTTCATGGCCAAAGCCTAGGCGAGCCAACGCCCCAGAGCCACCCCGAACCGCCGGCGCCAAAGTCGGCTCCCTGGAGGCGGGCGCGGGACCGTTCGCGACCCCATCTCAGCCCTCAGTGAGGTCCGCTTCCGGTCCGGCACGCCGTGATCGAGCCCCGAACGGCCAGCGTGAAGGTCTCCTTACCGCAAGCGGCCACGGGCGCCCGCGATCCTTAGCGGGCGCTCAGACGGCGCAACCTTCCGCATGCCTAGAACGGGCGGGTTTCGAGCCCCCTCGTGTAACGAGGCATATCGGCCAATGCTGCTTCGAACGCTGTCTTGATTTGCGACTGCGTGAACCCGTGGTCCCACAACTCGGTCATCAGTGACACCATCACGTGTTCTAGCGCCAGCGGCGCTTGGTCGGGCTTGCCTTCACTGAATCCGACGCACACGTGGGCAAAATCTCTCGTGGCGGTCAACACCCGCGATTGCGCAATAGTCACCGGGTCCAGTTCGTCGTCCGAGCGGCTCATTATCTCAGCTTGCCTCGACCAATGGCCGTTTTCCACCCAAAACGCCGGCGCGAACGGCGGCTTGCCGGAGGCGGGCCAACCAGCGCTGTCGCCCCTAACCAGACGTTCCTGCGGGGCGATGTCCAGCTGCAGCAATCAGCCAAAACGTCACGCCACCGAGCGCCCCGAACGCTCCGATTTCCCCAACCAGCTTGGCCGCCTCCTGGAGGCCGAAGAGAGTGAGGTGGCCATGGATGACAGTGGCTCGACCGTCAGTCGAAGCTTCTTGAGCAGCTGGAAGCAATGACATGAACGCCCACGGAAGCGCAGCCACCGCTGCTCCAGTCAGCACGCAAATCCATAATTGGGGGCGCGCTACTCTTCGCAGGTACAGGAACGCTGGCAGGCCGAAGATCAGCGCCGGGCCGTAGCCGCCCACGAGAGCGACAACGGGGGACGTTCGGAGGATTCGATCGGTAAGGTCCGGCAGCCCTTCGTACATCGGGTTCAGGGCTGCGAACGCCATCGCGGCTATCGCGGGGGCCAAGATGAAAGCCAATCCCACGCGCCGCCGAGAGAGCTGTTGGTTGATCCTCCCCCGGTCTGGTGGACACCCATGCTAGCTTTTCGGAGCTGGAGAGGAGTGTCTGATGAGCGGTACCCGTCGGGTCTTCCCGGAGGCCTTCAAGCGCGAGGCGGTTGATCGTGTGGCCACCAGCGGGCTGTCGGCCGGCAAGGTGGCGGCCGAGCTGGGCCTACACGAGACGGTGCTGCGACGATGGATGATGCAGTACGGGACGCAGGCGACGGGGGCGGCGAGGCGCCCCAACACGCAAGCGCCGGCCCCGTCGCCGTCTGATCTGGCCGCCGAAGTCGCTCGCCTGCGCCGCGAGAACGACCGGCTGCGGATGGAGCGCGACATCCTAAAAAAAGCCGCGCTCATCTTCGGAGCGGCCTCCCGATGAAGTTCGGGTTCGTCGATGAGCACTGCAGGGTCTGGCCAGTTCGGGTGATGTGCGCGGTGCTGGGCTTGTCGGCCAGCGGCTACTACGCCTGGCGCTCGCGGCCGGAGAGCCGGCGCGCCTGCGCCAACCGGGCGCTGCTTGAGGACATCCGGCTGATCCATGCCGAGAGCAGCGGGACCTACGGCTCGCCGCGCGTGCACGCCATTCTGCGCGGCCACGGCCGTCGCGTCGGGCGTTCGCGGATCGAGCGGCTGATGCGCCGCGCCGGTCTGCGCGGGCTGGCGGCGCTGCCCAGGCGCACGCGGACGACCGACAGCCGCCACGGCTATACGATCGCCCCCAACCGGCTCGGCCGCAACTTCACGGCCCAGGCGCCGAGCCAGATCTGGCTCGCCGACCTCACCTACATCCCGACCGGCGAAGGCTGGCTCTACCTCGCCGCGGTGCTCGATCTGCACACCCGCAAGATCGTCGGCTGGTCCATGCGCCCGACGCTGCACGTCGAAGGCGCCCTGGACGCTCTCAACATGGCCCTCGAGCGCCAGCGGCCGGCGCCCGGCCTGATCCACCACTCCGACCGCGGCATCCAGTACGCCGCCGAGGCCTACCGCTCAGCCCTGGCCCGAGCCGGCGTCACGCCCTCGATGAGCCGCAAGGGCGACTGCTGGGACAACGCTCCGATGGAGAGCTTCTTCCACACCCTCAAAACCGAGCGGGTCCATCACCGGGTCTACGCCACCCGCGACCAGGCCCGACGCGACCTGTTCCAGTACATCGAGGGCTTCTACAATCCCCGCCGCCTGCACTCAGCTCTGGGCTACATCAGTCCAGCCGACGCCGAGCGTCGAGCGGCTTAACCCCGTCCACTTTTTCGGGGGAAGATCATGGTTGCTAGTGCTCACGCCAAGATTGTATTCGAGGTGGGGTCCTAGAACCACCCTTAGGCGACGATCGGAACGACCGCTTGCTGATGGGGCTAACTCGCTCCATCGCACGTAGTGAACAGTTGTGCTACGCGGCTTTGTTGTAAGCGGGAAATTGGAGGTTCTGTTGTGGAGGCGGCCGAGCGGGAGAAGCTACGAGAAATTGTCTTCGAGCGGATCGTCTCAGGCGAGGCGGACGATCAGCTCCGCAACCAGCTCCTTAGCCAGGTCTCTGCCGAGGAGGCGGAGAGCTTCATAGCGGATGCGCGCGATCAAATCGAACGCGGACGCGGGAGTGAGACCTTCGCGCGTGCGGTGCGAAAAATCCGAAAGCGACGGTTGGTGGGTGCCCGCTACATCGTGTGGAAGGTGATTGCCGGCATTTCTATCGTTCTGGCCGCGCTCTCTATGCTCAGTGCCATCTTGATCGACGGCAAAATCGGCGGGTCCTTTTGGGGGTTGGTGATCGGCGGCATCATTCTCGCGGTGGTGGAATGGCGAGCACACCTGCGCTTAGACATATCGTCTTCCGGCGCCCTGGACGACTGACTCGCCAACGTCCGATTTCCACCCCTCGCGGCGGTTCCGAACGTCCGCATCCTGGTGCGGGGCCAATGCGCCGCGCGACCCCTTGCAGACATTGGCAACCGACGCGAAGCTCGACATTTGTCTTCCCGGTAAGCGGGTGCCCCTCGGATGAACAGATCTTTGCTGGTCGCCTGCGCCTGGAGTGCGGTCCTGCTCAGCTCGGCAGCTTCGGCTTCGGATGAGCTTCCGCCACTCACGCCGGACCTTGAGGGTGCCTCCGCGGTCGCGTGTGTGAGGGTCGGCAAGGCCGGCGCGGTGACCGGCGCATTCCTCCTCGGTTCAACGGGCGATCGAGAAAGGGATCGACATCTGCTTCAGTGGATCGAGCAGCTCCATTGGCCGCCCGCCGCCCCCGGCGAGACATTGCGTGACACTTGGTTCCCGATGCCCGTGGCGATCGGTGAGGGCGTGAAAGCGCCGGCCGCACCCCAAAGCTGTTCACCGCCGCCCGCGGCGGAGCCCCGGTCCCCGACGTAGTCTCTACACAGTCGCCGGTGCGAAGGTCAGCTCTTTGGAGCCGCGCGCGGGCCCCTTCGGGACCCTGAGCGGACCTTGACGTCACTCGCCCACGGGTGGTGTCTCAGTTTCCCAATTTGGGCTGATTGACGAGCATGGCGCGGAGCCGCGCTCTGATCTAGCCTGCGCGAATGTCGCCGCGCAAACTAATGGCCTATCAAAACGTGGTGGTCCTAGCGGTGATTTCCGTCCCGCTGTGGGCACTCAGGCGCGACTGGATATCTGTAGGCATATTGGCGGTGATCGCCGCCATCAGCATATTCCGGATCGTCCGAAATAAGGGAAAGCCCCATGCCTAAAGGCCCACGCGGAGAGGAACTCCCCGCCGACCCGGCATCGTCAGAAGTCTGAACTGCTTCGCGTTTTTACACGGGCTCGACACTAGTCGGACCTCGCGGCCGGAGCCTGCGCGCGACCCCACTTGTCGATCTCAGTTCCGCAACTTGAACAGGTCCACCCTCCCCACATGGCCTGCTGCGTTGACCGCGGGCTCCTGACGCGAGAGATCGCGCTGCCACAGTGCGGACATGCCTTTGGTGGTCGGAGGTTTATGCCCCATCTGGTCTTCGCGATGCTTCCGTAGATCACCAGCGCAAGCCCCACGATTGCAACGGGCGCAAGCGGTTGCTGAATGACCTCCTTGAGGTAGTCCGGCATCGACTTCTCCCTATCGAGGCTCGTCGGGCGAGTATCTAGCCTGCCACCGCTTCCGACTTCCACCCCGAAGCGCCTCCGCCAACGTCAGGACCTCGGGGGCCCGGCCGGGACCGGTTGCGACCCGACGCGGACTCTATCCGGGAGGTCGATCATCCTCGTTGGCCCCCACAAGCCGAGTGATGGATGCTGGCACAACACGCTCGCCATCGAGCGTGGCGAACACGTCGCCGTCAGGGCTGACCGTGATGTGCAAGCCCTCAGTCGAGGGCTTAGACGCGATTGCGTGTGGATCAGGAAGATCTGCTCCGCACCAAGGGCAATATCGGATGGCGATGTGTCCGACGCAGAACATCCCCAGTTCTGCCGACCAATTCACCTGCGGTCGCCAGCTAGTCAGGTCCATTTCCGCGGCTAGTTCTGGATCGCGTTGGAGATCATCCCGAGTGCGGGTAAGCGCACGCATCGTTCCACAACAGGGTTCAGGCACTTCGGTGGACATGACGCCGAACATAATAGCGATTGGCCAATGTCTGAAATCCACCCTGAAGCGCCGTCGCGAACGTGCGCTTGCGAGACGGAAGCGCAGCGCTGCTGGCGACGCTTAGCGGACCTATAACCTTGGCGCGTCATGCTCCGACATCGTTTCGCGTGGGTGTGGTGGCTGTGTTTCGAACCGCGATCCTTTTTGCGCTACTTGCGGGGCTCGGTGGATGCCAGCAGGAGCCGTGCCCCGAGGTGGCGAAGCTCGGCCGTGCGAACCCGTCGACCGACGCGGCCGCGGCCGCTTCGCGGGGCGACTATCGCCTCTTGATGTTGGGCGGCTACGTCGGAGTTGTACCCGGCGCAGAGGGGACTTCCGCACCAACGAGGATGCTGGAAGGCACCAGCGACACGAACACGAGCGCCTGCGAGGTGATGCGCCCTGTCGCTGAGAAATACGCTCTAGCCTACAACCTGGCCCTGCTCCGGCACCAGCGTTAGGGTCCGAGAACCACCCCTTGGGACGGTTCCGAACGTCCGGATGCTGGCCGGAAACCAGGGCGTGTTCGCGACCCTTCGCGGACCCATCAGTCGGCAGCCAAAGTAACTGAGGCTGACTGCTGTGGTCGGCTCAGCTACGCTAGGGGCGTGGTGTTCGGTCGCTCCTGCGCATTGCTGTTGTTGGCCGCCGCGACGGCCCCCGTCACAGGCGCGCGCGCGCAGGCATCCGAGTCGTTCACGCCAAATGCGTGGACAGGGCGCTGGGTCCTTGAGCCTTGCCACAATATGCCTCGTCGGACCTGCTCGTCAGGCGATGAACTTAGTCCCGAAGCTGAGATCGTCATCACTCTTCAGGGCGGGCGCATAAGGGTGAAGGGCCACGCCACGCGCCCATATCGCGCGCCGAACGGCGATCTTACCGGCCATAGCTACTCTTTCGGTGAAATTGGAGCCGAAGGCGGTCCGGCCGGTCTCCCTGCGGAGATCGCTGGTGATCGTCTGCTCGTCACTGACGAAGATTGCCGGATAGAACTGCGACTGGAGCCAGATCGCCTTGTCAGCGCCACGGACAAGTGCTCCGAGACCACCGCTCTGGATGGGCTGCTGGATGGGGCCTACCGGAGGATCGAGGGGCCGCCTCGTCGCGCGAAGGCGCAGCATTGAGACACCTTCACAACGGCAGCGAACCACCCCGAACCGAAGTTCGGGAGGTCCGCTTCCCGGCGGAATCGGTGAGCCATCGCGGAAGCGGCCATCCCCTGGCAACGTCGTCCGGCATACGACCGTCTGGCGGGCAAAGCCGATCTGTCCGGCAACATGCGTTGACAACGGCGAAGCGGACAAGAAGATAGCCGGACGGCAAAGCGGACACGGAGGTCGTCTTGGCGCTGATCGGCTACGCGAGAGTGTCCACCGCCGAGCAGAGCTTGGCGCTCCAGCGCGACGCGTTGGCTGGGGCCGGCTGTGGGACCGTGTTCGAGGATCAGGCCTCCGGATCCAAGACCGAGCGGCCGGGCCTGGCCGAGGCAATCGCCTACCTGCGCCGCGGCGACACGCTCGTCGTGTGGAAGCTCGACCGGCTGGGCCGCTCGATGGCCCATCTGATCGAAACAGTGCGCGGGCTGGACGCCAAGGGCGTGGGCTTCCGGTCGTTGACCGAAGGGGTCGACACCACCACGCCTGGCGGCACTCTCGTCTTCCATCTGTTCGGCGCCTTGGCCCAGTTCGAGCGCGATCTGATTCGCGAGCGCACCAACGCAGGACTAAAGGCCGCCCAGGCGCGCGGCAGGAAGGGCGGCCGGAAGCCCGTCGTCACCCTCGACAAGCTCGCCCGCGCCCGGGCCCATCTCGCCGCCGGGCTCACGGTGCGTGAGGCCGCCGCCCGGGTGAAGGTCGGAAAAACCGCGCTCTATAAGGCGCTCGCTGGCTCAGCCGCGGAGCCGGCGGCGTAAGTTCTCCGTCCGTTTGCGCCTAGCGTACACTCAGCTCACTTTCTTGCAGTGACCCCGAATTTGCGGAAGCACGCTGGCATCCAGGCCCGAGCAACACGGGCCGTGCTCGCTCACGTGGGAGAGGCGACCGCCATCATGACGTGGCGGTCAGCACGTGACTTGCACACCGGAGCTCCAGACGCTGCGGGCGATAGGAGCTCCAGCTCGGGCTCAAAAGTCGCGAGACACTGAGAGGCCGACGGTGCGCGGACGGATGTAGACCACGTAAAACGGATCGCCCGCTTTGCCAGAACCTCGCAGGCTGCGCGCGTCGCCGCCAGTCACCCCGCGCTTGTTGGTCACGTTGTTGACGAAGAAGTTGAGCCGCCAGTCCGGATTCTTTACCCCCCAGCGGAGGTCGAGCGTGGTGTATGCCGGGTACTTCACGCGGATATCGCTCGCTGTCGGAACGAACCCGCCTTTGCGATCGCCGACGTAGGTCACAGTCGCGGCGCCGAACAGCATGTAGTCGTTCTGAACCGGCACATCCTGCTCCAGGGTCAGGCTGCCGGCGACCTTGCTGCTGAGCGGAAGGCGATCGCCCTTGAAGCCGTAACCGCCGCCGGCAGGAAGGTCCTTGGTCAGCACGGAGTCATTGAGAGTGCCGGTCGCGGAGACGCTGAAACCTGTCCAGGGCAGGGCCTGCACCGTCGCTTCAAGACCATCCGAGCGGGCGCGCGAGCCGTTCGAGAAATAGGCGAAGCCGCTCGCAGGGTCGCGCAGGGAGAGCTGGATATCCTTCCAATCGATGTAATAGGCGGCCAATTCGAAGCTCAGCCGCCGGTCCAGCGCAGACCCTTTCACGCCGATCTCGTAGTTCGTCGAGGTGTCAGGATCATAAGTGGCCGGGAAGCCCAAAGTGGCGCCTGGATTTGGCCCGCCCACGCGGTAACCCGAAGCGACGCGCGCGTAGGCCATGAAGTCCGGCGAGAAGCGATAGCGCGCGGTGACCAGATAGGTGGTCGAGGTATCTTTGGAGCGTGCGTCGACCTGACCGGTGAGCAATGGGCCGGAGTCAGTCTCCGCGTAGGTCTGCTTGTTGCGGCTGTAGCGAAGCCCGGCCTGGACATCGAATTTGTCGGTCAGGTGGTAAGTCGCGTCGCCGAAGACCGCGACTTCACGGAAGGTCGTCGGGAACGATGAGCCCAGCACCAAGCCGGCGGGGGTTCCCTGCGCGTCCAGGGCGATGAGATCCTGCGACGCAGGCGTGTCCTCGTGGGTGAAGAAGCCGCCGACAAGCCATTCCAAACGGCTGCCCGTGTTTGACGAGAGCCGCAGCTCTTCAGACCATTTCTTCGTCTTGAACTTGTTCTCCAGGTCGACGAGCCGCGTGCCGTAGACAGCGTTCGCAAGTCCGCCAAAGGTCGAGCTCACGTCGACGTGGGCGTCGTACTTATTGACGCCGTAGCCAGTGACGGACGTCAGGACGGCCGGGCCGAGATCCGCGCTGATGTTCGCGCTGTAGAGGCGGACCTTGATGTTATAGGGGCCGGTCCCTTGCGGGCTTGACTGGGCCAGGCCACCGCGCGTCGGGTGCAGGTTCGAATCCGCGTCCACCTGACTGATCCCGTTCCCCTCGGTGTTCTGGAAGAGGCCGAGCAGCTTGACGGTGAAGATCTCGTTCGGCTTCCAGAGGGCGGAGGCCATGCCGCCATAGACGTTCTGCGAGTTCACGTCTTTCTGGCGCGTGAGGACGTTGTCTACGTAGCCTGGGTCCCGGCGGCCAAAGCCGCTGAGACGCACGGCCAGGGTGTCGTTGACGGGCAGGTTCACGCCGCCTCGCAGGCTGTAGCCCACTCCGCCGCTGTCGACGGTGTTTACGCCGGCGTCGAGATGGCCGCTCATCCCGCCGGTCGACGGCGCCTTGGTGACGATCTTCATCAGGCCGCCGATGCTCGCCGCTCCGTAGAGCGTACCCTGTGGGCCGCGCAGCACCTCGATCTGGGAAAGGTCGGAGGGATCGATGTCCGGGAACAATCGCGAGCCGTAGCCTAGCGCGGTCGTCGAGCCGAACGGCACGTCGTCGATCACAACGCCGATTGACGGGTTGGTGAGCCCACCCGTGGTCACGCCGCGGACTGCGAGCGAAGTTTGGCCGTTGCCGCCGTTCTGCAGGCTCAGTCCCGGGACGGTCGAGAAGTAGTCCTGAATGCCCTGCTTGTTGCTCTGGAGAAGCGTATCGGCGGAGATCGCCGTCACCGCAGCAGGAACCTCCTGCAGCTTCTCGCTGCGCTTCTGAGCCGTCACGACGACCTCGCCGAGCACATTGGCCCCGCCGGCTCCTGGGCCGAGCGCCTCCTGCGCAGACACGGAATGGGCCGCGCCTAAGCTGCCCAGGGCCGTTGTCACCAAAAACGCCGTCTTGAGTCCGCTGCGCATCCTGTCCCCGTTGATGGTCCCGCCGATCACGGTTCGGCAGGGCGAGTATGTGACAGAAATCGAAAACTGCAATACAGCAGTGTATTGTCCTGGGCGCGGTCAGCTCAAACAGGGCGCCAAGACCCGCGGCGCCTCGCGCATAGGCGCCCTTGCCCACAAAATACATATCTGTATCGTGTGGCGGAGCGCGGCGGCGTTCGCCTTGTGTGCGGGGCTCCCCAGGCCGCCCGGCCAATTTCCTCGCCGGCGATCCGGTCGGGAACCGTATTGGCGGCCGAACCTCCCGGCCGGCAGGATCTGGGCCGGTGAAGGGCGACCCGTTGCGCGATATCGATGTCTTCGAGCATGTTGCCTTCGTGATGAAGGCGGGGTCGTCTGCAAGGCGCCCTGGAACGCGCTCTCCCGCCAGGACGGCGAGACCCGCCCGGTCTGGAACGGCGGCGCGCCAGAACAGAAGCAGGACCCGAGAGGCGTGATGGAACATCATCTGGTCGACAGCGACCGGGACGATCCCGGCGAAGCTTTTCGGCTCTATGCCGGCGCTGGCGAGGCGCGGGTGAAGTTCTTCAAGTTCGCGCAACCCGACGGCAGGGTCAGGTTCTTGACCTACACCTTCCCGCCAGGCGCCAGCGAAGGCCTGCACGTGCATCACCAAGGCTCCGCGATCGGCGCCTATGACGAATACTACTATGTCGTGTCAGGATCGGGCGAGGTGGTGCTCGAAGGCGATACGATCCAGGTTAACGCAGGGGACCTCGTCTTCGCGCCGCTGGGCATCGCGCACGGGATCGCCAACACCTCGCCGACGGAGCCGCTCAAGATCCTACTGACCTACCTTGAAGGTAATCCCCGCCGCATGGCCGCGGCTCAAGCTTCGGTCGAATAGAGCCAGTGCGCGGCAGCCAGGTCCTGCACGATGTGGCCAAGCGACTTGTAGACCGTGATCTCTTCGGCGGACTGTCGCCCGACCAGCCGGCCGAGCAGCACCTCGCCGATTTCACCGACGACATGGTCGTCCCCGACCAGGCCTGCGGCCTTCGCGATCAGGAACTCCGCGCCTTGGGCCAGCACCCCTTCGCGGCTGTCGGCGATGAATCGGGAGCGCACTACCAGATCCGAGTCCACTTCCGCCGGGCCAGCGTGGCTGGACCCGACGACGTTGACGTGCGCGCCTGGCCTTAGGCTGCCGCCCTTCAGGATCGGCTCCGGGGACGCCGTTACCGTGCATATGATGTCGGCGTCCGCCACCGCGTCCTCGACGGTCTCGCGAACGTCGACCGAGAGGCCAAGCCGGCTCGCGATCAGTTCGCCGGCCCGGACCGCCCGTTCGGCGTTGCGGGCCCAGAGCGTGACCGACTGGAGCGGGCGAACGCATGCGATGGCGCACGCATGGTTCAGCGCCTGCGCACCAGATCCCAACAACGCGAGGCGGCTCGCGTCCGTGCGCGACAGAACATCGGTCGCCGCCGCGCTTGCGGCAGCCGTCCGGATAGCGGTCACCTCGGCCGCGTCGACGAGGCAGACCGGAGCGCCGCTTCCGGCGTCGAACAGCAGGACGAGCCCTTGATGGCTATGGCCGCCGCGCGCGGCGTTCTCGGGGTAGACGCTGACGATCTTTGCGCCGAAAGGCAGGTCTTTGCCGAGCGCGCCCGGCATGACGCCGAACATGTGTTCGCCCCCGAGCGGCAGAATCGAGCGCAGAACCTGCCGGGTGACGCCTTGCGAGAACCGCATCATCGCGTCGCGAACGATGGGGATGCAGACGTCGAACGTCAGCCGCTCGCGAACCTCAGCGCCGTCAATCAGCCGCATGCCACACCTTCGCTCGGCCGACTTTGGAAAGGTGGGAACATACAGTTCTGTGTCCACGTCGGCTATCCGGCGCGCCGGGTCCTCGGAGCTTGCGGGAGCCCAGCGGGCTTGCCGTGAGCCGACGGGTCGTGCGGTGGGATCAGCGGTCCGCATCGGGCTGTCGGTCAGGATGCGCGGCCTGTACAGCCGGGATGGCCTCCGCGGATTGGGCCGCGGCGATCAGCTGGGGGAATGGGGAGAGGTCGACGCCGAAACGGCATGCGGAGTAGACTTGAGGAACCAGCAGGCAATCGGCCAAGGTCGGCCTGTCGCCGAAGGCGTAGTTCCCCCCGTGGCGGCTCACCAGTCGCTCCAGCGCCGTGAAGCCACTGGTGGTCCAGTGGCCGATCCAGGCATTGATCTGCACCTCGTCGAACCCGGCTTCTGAGCGGAGCCGGCTCAGCACGCGCAAATTGTTCAGCGGGTGGATATCGGCGGCCACCAGCTGCGCCATGCTGCGCACAAGACCTCGGCCAAATGGATCGTCGGGCAGCAGTCCAGGCTCAGGGAAGCGCTCCTCCAGCCATTCGAGGATGGGCAGGCTTTGAGTGATCACGCCGGCGTCGGTTTCTAGCGCCGGCACCAGGCCTTGAGGGGCGAGCTCGAGGTAGTGCGGCGATTGGTGCTCGCCCTTGCGCAGATCGTGGGTCGCCTGGGCGTAGGTGAGGCCCTTGAGGTTCAGCGCGATCCGCACTCGGTAGCTGGCCGTGGAACGCCAATATCCGTGGAGGCGCAGCATCAGCCCGCCAAAGCGCCCAAGATGCGCGCGCGGCAGGCGCCGAAGCCGATCTGCACGCGGCCGGGCGCCGCGGCCGTCGCGGCGATCGCGAGTTCGTCGCCGTCCTCGAGAAAAGTGCGGGTCTCGCCCGACGGCAACTGGAGGGGCTCCGCGCCGTTGCGGGTCAGCTCCATCAGGCTGCCGAAGGACGAGCGTTCCGGCCCGGACAGCGTGCCCGTTCCGAGCAGGTCCCCCGGCGAGAGGTTGCAGCCGTTGGAGGCGTGATGGGTGACGATCTGCGCGACGGTCCAATACATCGCCTCGCGCGCATTCCCCTGGCTGAGGCGGAAATCGGCCATTCCCTGCTCCCGCATCTTGGCCGTGGAGAGCCAGGCCTCGAGCTGGAGGTTGAGCGCGCCCAGCGCCTGGTCCTCAGCGCTCGAGAGATAGTCGAGCGGGGCGGGATCACCTGCCGGCCGCGTCGGCTGGGCCGCGCGGTAGGGCGCCAGGGCCTCGGCGGTGACGATCCAGGGCGAGACGGTGGTCTGGAAGTTCTTCGCCAGGAACGGGCCGAGCGGCTGGTACTCCCAGGCCTGCAGGTCGCGCGCCGACCAGTCGTTCAAGAGGCACAGGCCGGCGATGTGATCGTTCGCCTGCTCGATCGGGATGGCCTCGCCCAACCTGTTTCCCGGACCGATCCAGACGCCGAGCTCGAGCTCGTAGTCGAGCCGGGCGGTCGGACCGAAGCTCGGCGCCTCGGCTTGCGGCGGCTTGCGCTGCCCCTTGGGACGAACGACGGGCACGCCCGAAACCCGGACCGACGAGGCGCGGCCGTGATAGCCGATCGGCACGTGCTTGTAGTTGGGCAGCAACGGATTGTCCGGGCGGAACAGGGCGCCGATGTTGGTGGCGTGATGGATGCCGACGTAGAAGTCAGTGTAGTCGCCGATCCGGGCGGGCAGGTGCGGCTCGCAGTCGGCCGCCGCGTACAGATGCGATTGCACCAGCGCGCGATGGTCGGCGTCGCTGAGGAGCGCGGAGAGCCGCCGGCGCAGAGCGCGCCGGTCCGCCGCCGGCAGCTCCATCAGGCGGTTCAGTTCGACGCGCGCGAGCGCTGTTGCGGCGCGTTCGGGAAGGGCTCCGGCAAAGGCCAATCCGGCGAGATCGACGATCTGGTCGCCGATTGCGCAGCCGGCGCGCGCGGCCCCGCCGTCCGGCGCGAAGACGCCATAGGGCAGGTTCTGGACGGGAAATTGCGCGTGGCCGTTGGCGCTCTCGACCCAGCTCTTGCGCAGCGGGTCGTGCGTTTCGTCGAGATCGGCGGTCATAGAGGAAGCTGGGCCTTTCGGAAGCCCTCCCAAACGGCGTCGTAGTTTGGCTGCAGCAATGCGGAGCTGCACGCCCAGGCCGTTGGTCGGATGACGGCGCGGCTTTCGAACATGAACGCCATGCTTCCTTCGATCTTGTGCGGTCGCAGCTCGGCGGCGACCGCTTTCTCGTAGCTCGCCAGGTCGGGCCCATGCCCGGACATCTGGTTGTGCAGCGAGGCGCCTCCGGGCGCGAAGCCGCCCTCCTTGGCGTCATAGGCGCCATAGACCAGCCCCATGAACTCGCTCATCACGTTGCGGTGGAACCAGGGGGGCCTGAAAGTGTCCTCCGCCACCATCCAGCGGGGAGGGAAGATCACGAAGTCGCAGTTGGCGACCCCGGCCATTGCAGAGGGCGAGGTCAAGACCGTGAAGATCGATGGATCAGGATGGTCGAAGCTGACCGTGTTGATGACGTTGAAGCGGCGAAGATCGTAGGCGTAGGGCGCCAGGTCGCCATGCCAGGCGACGACGTCGAACGGCGAATGGCCAAGCATCGTGGCCCAAAGTCCCCCCTGGAACTTCTGGATCACCTCGACGGGCTCTTCGCGATCCTCGAACCAGGCTGCCGGCGTCTGGAAGTCGCGCGGGTTCGCCAGGCCGTTCGCCCCGATGGGCCCGAGCTCAGGCAGGCGGAACGGGGCGCCGTAGTTCTCGCAAACATAGCCCCGGGCCGGTCCATCCGGCAGGTGCACGGCGAAGCGAACGCCGCGCGGGATGACGGCGATCTGCTGCGGCCCGATCTGGAACCGGCCCATCTCGCTGCGGACCTCCAGTCGACCTTCCTGCGGCACGATCAGCAGTTCGCCGTCGGCGCTGAACAGGACACGCCGCTCCATGGAGCGGCTGATCGCGTAGAGGTGGATTCCAAGACCGTCGCCGGCGGCGACGTCGCCGTTGCCGCCGTAGGTCACCAGGCCATCGACGAAGTCGACGGGCTCCTGCGGCAAGGGCACCGGATGCCAACGCAGTCTGTTCGGCGTCGGAGGGACCTCGGCGAACGGGCCCGAGCGGATGAGCGACGCGCGCTTGTAAGGCTGAAAGGCCTGGTGCGCAGCGCTCGGCCGCATCCGATAGAGCCAACTACGCCGGTTTTCGCTGCGCGGCGCGGTGAAGGCCGACCCTGAAAGCTGCTCGGCGTAGAGCCCGAACGGCGTGCGTTGCGGCGAGTTGCGCCCGACCGGGAGAGCGCCAGGGACCGCCTCCGTCTCGAAGTAGTTGCCAAAGCCGGTCATGCCGAGCGCCAGGTCCGGCTCGGAAGTGCTTGCAGGCTGGTGATTGGACATGCTGGCCCTCCACGGGCTGAGGCGCACCGGGCGAGCGGCGCTGCCGGCGCGGATCACGTCGGCGGCCGCCACTCAAGGTGCGATGACAATTGGCGTCGGTAAGAACTGGCTTGTCAGGCGTCGACCTTGATCACGCCGCGGCGGATCTGGTCGAGCTCGATGGACTCGAACAGGGCCTGGAAGTTGCCGTTGCCGAAGCCTTCGTTACCCTTGCGCTGAATGATCTCGAAGAAGATCGGACCGAACAGGTTCTCGGTGAAGATCTGCAGCAGGATGCCTTCGTCGCCGACCGAGCCGTCGATCAGGATACGGTTCTTCTTCAGCCGCGCGAGATCCTCGCCATGCCCCGGCAAGCGCTTGTCGACCAGCTCGTAGTAGGTCTCGATGGTGTCCTGCAGGCGGACGCCTCGGGCGCGCAGTTTCTCGACCGTTTCATAGATGTTCTCGGTCGTGAGCGCGAGGTGCTGGATGCCCTCGCCGTTGTACTCGCGGATGAACTCCTCGATCTGGCTCTTGTCGTCCTGGCTCTCGTTGAGCGGAATGCGGATCGCCCGATCCGGCGCGATCATCGCCTGGCTGAAGAGGCCGGTCGCCTGGCCCTTGATGTCGAAGTACTTCTGCTCCTCGAAGCCGAAGAGCTTGTTGTAAAAGCTCGACCAGGTGCGCATCTCGCCGCGGCGGACGTTGTGGGTGAGGTGGTCGAGCAGGTCGAGCCCGACGCCGTTCTGCGCGGCCGCTTCGCGCCAGCCCTGGACCTCTTCCCAGTCGGCGAACGGATCGCTGTCGACCAGGTAGAGGACAGACCCGCCGATGCCCTCGATTGACTTGGCGTGCGGAAGCGCGGTGTTCGTCGCATCGAACGGCTTTGCGCCGCGCTCGAGGGCGATGGCATAGGCGGCTTCAGCATCGGCCACCCGGAAGGCCATACCGTTCGCCGATGCCCCGTGCAGACCGCGGAACTCCGCGGCCTGGGCGCCGCCGCTGTTGAGGATCAACTTGATCCGGCCCTGGCGATAGAGGGTGAGGCCTTGGTCCGGGCGCCGGGCCGCGGCGACGAAGCCCAGCTGCTCGAACTGCGCGGCCATCGCGGACGGGTCCGGCGAGGTGAACTCGCAGAAGGCGAAGCCGTCGAGGCCGAGGGGATTGTCAATGGCGATGCTGGTCATACGGACGCCTCTTCGAAGCAGCTCTTCAGGGCATGGGTGAAGGCCGGCGCCGTCTCGGCGGTCAGGCCGGCCAGGTTGATGCGGCCGGACGAGGCCATGTAGACGCCGTGCTCGGCCCTCAGCCGCTCGACCTGGTCGGGACGCAGCGGAAGGAGTGCGAAGAGCCCATTATGGTCGGCGAGGGGCGCGAGCGCCGGCAGGGCGGCGCCCAGCCGTCCGCGGACGTCGCGCAGGCGTGCGCGCATCGCGCCGAGCTCCGCGAGCCAGCGCCCCGTCAAGCCCGTGTCCTGAAGGATCAGGCGCGCGACCGCGGCGCCGTGGTCCGGCGGCATCGACCAGAGGCAGCGCGCCAGTTGCAGGAGGTTGGCGCGGACCAGTTCCTGCTGAGCGCGAGAACGGACGAACAGGGCGCCCGTGCGCTCGCGATAGAGGCCGAAGTTCTTGTCGAGAGAGTAGGCGACGATGATCTCGTCGCAGATGTCGACGAGCCGGCGAAGGCCCGCGGCGTCCTCGGTCACGCCCGCGCCGAGGCCCTGGTAGGCTAGATCGACGAGTGGCGTGAGCCCGCGTCGTGCGACGACCTTGGCGAGAACATTCCACTGTTCGGGCGACGGATCGGCGCCCGTCGGATTATGGCAGCACCCGTGCAGCAGGACGATGTCGCCCGCCGACGCCCCTTCCAGGGCTTGGATCATCGCGCCGAACCGCAGGCGTTGCGTAGCCGCGTCGAAGATCGGGCAGGTTTCGATCTGGAGGCCGGCGGCGGTGAAGATGTTGTGATGGATCGGCCAGCTCGGGACGCCCATCCAGATCCTTGCCCCCGGCCTTCCCGCGGCGGCGAGCTCGGCCGCCAATCGTAGAGCGCCCGTTCCGCCGGGCGTCTGCATCGCGAAGAAGCCGTCTGCCTGGCGCGCTCCAAAGACGATCGGCTGCAGCACCTCGAGAAATTCGAGGTCGCCCTCCGGACCAAGGTAGGATTTCGTCTGCTGGCTGGATAGCAGCAGGGCCTCCGCCTGCTTGACGGCGTGGAAGACCGGGGTCGCACCGGCGTTATCGCGGTAAACGCCGACGCCGAGGTCGAGCTTGTGGTCCCGCGGATCCTCGCGAAACAGCTTGATCAGGGAGAGCAGCGGATCGGGAGCCTGCGGACGCAGGGCCGCAAAAGCGGACGCGACGGTGGACATAGAGTGGCTCTCGGAACGGAGGCGGATGGCGCGGGCGCGCCTTTAGCGAGCCGATCGCAAGCTAACCCAGGGCCGTGAGAGCCGGCGTTCATTTTCCTCGCGAAAAGCGGCCGTCGTGAAGCTCTCGGTTCATGGATCTGCACAAACGTGAACTGTCTGTGTTGCTGCGAGTGGGAGGATCTCGCGAGCCTGCGGGGGGCGCTTCTGGCCGGAATTCATTTATCGAGTTCCCGGCCAGTGCGAACCACAAGGATCGGGATGAAGCGCGCAGTGCGACCTTCACGTCACGTAAGTCGGTTTGATGATATAGGTGTTTCCCTGGCGAAGGCGCGGGGTGTAGCGACCTTTCCAATCCACATTGAGATCAGGAGCGCGCCTTGCCCAGTGCTGTTCGTATGGATGACATCGATCGCCGGCTGCTGCGCGCGCTGCAGGAAAACGCCAGCCAGAGCAACAACGAGCTGTCCGAACGCGTGGGCGCTTCGCCAGCCTCCTGCTGGCGCAGGATCAAGGCGCTCGAGGAGGTCGGCGTGCTGCGCGGCGCCGTACGCCTGGTCGACCCTGAGCGGGTCGGGCGCGGGGTCAGCGTCATGCTGCAGGTGCGGATGAAATCCCACGAGCGGGCCCAGCGCGACGAGTTCGAACGCTTCATCGCCGCCCGCCCCGAGGTCATGGAATGCTATTCGATGTCCGGAGAATGGGACTACCTGCTGCGGATCGTCGTCGAGGGCGTAGCCGACTATGAGCGTTTCCTGATGCGCGAATTGCTCGGCCACCCTAACGTAGCGACCTCCTCGTCGGCCTTTGCGCTAAGCCAGGTGAAGTACACGACCGCCATCCCCGTTTGAGCGGCGGGGTTCCAGTCAGAACGCCGGCGAGGGTCTGATGACGCCGATGTCGCCTTGGACAATGATTTGCGTGCCGTAGGGCGCTGACTGGCGCTGGAGTTCGGCAAGGATCCGTCTGGCGTCCGCACCTTTCGCGAGCCGCGGAGCTCCGGCGATGCCGCGCGGCGCATCTTCGCCTCCACGCCGCAGAACGATGGGATATAGTCGGATCTCGCTCACCCGCCCGTCCCTGAACGTGCTGAGAGCGACGACGCTGTCGAACCAGGCAGGCGGTAGATCAAGGCCCGGTATCCGAATGTCGAAGAACAGGCTGCCCAGGCCGTAGAATATCGGCCGGCCCTTGTAGATCTCTATGCCGCGGAGCGTATGCGGCCCGTGGGTCAGCACAATGTCGGCGCCCGAATCGATGGCGGCGTGGAACAGCGGCTGCAGGAAAGGCGCAGGTGCGAGGCTTTCCGGCGGCGCCTCATGTTCCTGGCCTCCACTGGCGGTTTCATGGGCGTGGATCGAAAAGGCGGCGAAATCAGCGTCCCTCTTACTGCGGTGAATGGCGTCGAGGATTTCGCGCCGGTCGTCGGCGTTGACCTCATAGTCGAGGCCCGTGGTGTCGGACTGCCGGAAGCGCTGGGTGTTGAGCATGACGGAGTTCGGGGCGAACGCGATCTCCTGCGCGCCCGGCGCCAGCTTTACGCCCTCGCGCTTGGCGATAGCTTCAAGCGCGCGGAACTCGTCGGGGCTGACGCGCGTGATTGGCTCGTTGCGCAGGGCGCTCACGCCCGGCCGGGGCCGCCGTTCGCCGTCGCCAGGGCCAGCGACATGGGCAGGCATATAGGTCGAGGTCGTGGCGGTCAGAGCGACGCGACCCCTGGCCGTCTCGGCGAAGGCGGGCGCTCGCGCTGCGTCCCGACTCCAGCCGGTGCCCGCGTGTGGCAGGCCCGCCTGATCGAGGACCTTTTCGGTCTCCAGCATACCGTCGGGGCCCCAGTCGCCGGCGTGATTGTTGGCGAGCGAAATGATCCCTAGTCCGAACGCCTTCATGTCCGCCGCCGTGGCTGCGCTGGCTAGCGGCCCGCCGCCCACGCCCATCTGGTCGAACCCGCCGGTCTCGGGGCCCGGAGCGCCCTTGAAGGTCGCGAGGTCGAACACGTTGGCTTCGCGGTTGGCGAAGCCGATGTCCGCACTCTTGAAGAGGCGTGACACCGCCTGCAGATCGGGATCGGCCTGCGGAGTCACGGGTCTGTAGTACCCCAGGAGATCGCCGCCGGCGGCGATGGTGAAACCGTTGCGCACGGTCGCCTGCTGCGTCTCGACCGGCGGGCGCTTCGCTGCAGCCGTCTGCGCTGCCGCGGAGAGCGGGGCGTTAAGGGCCAGGTCAAGGATGGCCAGGCCGAGAAGCGGCGCCGCGCTGAACCGGCGCGTTCGGAAAACGGCTTCGGTGGCAGGCCTCACGTAGATCTCCTTCGCCCGTCATTAGCTGATCAGAACAACGGCCGGCGGGCCGGCAGTGAGGACTAGCGGTCCGACCTCAGCGCCAGATGCGCTCGGCGAGCGCGAGGAAGTTCTCGCCGAGTACGCCACGAATGACCTCCTCGCTGTGGCCGCGATCGAGGAGGCTCCCGCAGATGGCGGGAAGCATGTCGGGAGACACGAAGGACATCGGAGCGCTGCCGTAACCTTCTTCCAGCGGCCAGAATTCGGGATGGTTGGCGACGATCTCGTCCAGGCCTTCCAGCTCGACTTCAAAGCCGTAGTCGAGACCAAGGCCGACGTGTTCGGGACCGGCGACGGTGATCAAATGGTCGATGTGATCGGCGAAGGCTTCGGGGCCCGCCCGCCCCTCACCGATGAAGAGGCCGATTCCAACCGCCCCGATCACTCCGCCGCGTTCGGCGCACGCGCGCAGCAGCCCATCGTCGACATTGCGGCCATGCGCGCGCAGACCTTTGGCGTTCGAGTGCGAAAACATCACCGGTTGATCCGAGTACTCGAGCACGTCGCGAACGGTCCGGGGACCCGCGTGACTAAGGTCGACGAACATGCCCAGTCGGTTCATCTCGTCGATCACCTCACGGCCGAACGCGGTCAGACCGCAGTCGTCGTCGTGGCAGCCGCCGCCGGCCAGATTGTTGCGGTTGTAGGCGAAGAGCATCTGGCGGACGCCCAGGCGATGGTAGAACTCCACCATCTCCACTCGGCCGTTGAGGGCGTTCATGCCTTCGATATCGAAGGTGATCGCCATCCGCCCAGCGGCCCGCGCCTCGGCTACATCGGCGGCGCGTTCGACGAGCGAATACTCGTCGGGGCGGCCGTTCAGCCATTTGCGGAAATGGGCGAGCGTTTCGACCGTCTTCGTCCAAGGCATCAGGTCGAAGCCGACGTCGATCGAGAGATAGTTGACGCCGGCGTCGCGCCAGATCCGCAGATTGTTCAGATCGGCCGCGGGGTCGGGCATGAACCCTGAGTGATCGTCCCAAACGAGCGCCGTTTCGACGAGCTCCGCGGCGCGGCGCAGACTTGCATCGTTCATCTCAGATCCTTCCGTGGCTCATCCTGCCGCCTGGAGCGCGAGCATCTCATGCACGCCTCCGAGCCTTGTCAATGCAGTTCTGTATTGTCGCTGGACGAGGCGCAGGCCGCGCGCAATGATCGGGCGACACTGTGTTTTATCACCACGAGGCGCGAGGTTTCTGTCGTGGGACTGACTATGCACGCTCTCCGATCGCACCTCGCGGCCGCCTCAGCTCTCGCGGCGATCCTACTGCAGGCGCCCATCGCCATCGCCGCCTCTCCGGCCAAGGGTCTTGTTGCGCCCGCCTCGGCCGAGCGGTTGCTGCACACTGAGGCCGCGCGCATCCCTTACCAGGTGAGTTGGACGGAGACGCCCTTGTCGGCGGCTCCGGGCGGTGCGCCGCAGGCGGTGATGTCGACGCTGACCTATCTGCGCCGCGACGCCGTGCAACTGGACAAGCGGCCGGTGCTCTTCGTCTGGGGCGGCGGACCTGGGGGGCAGTCGGTCGAAATGGCTTTCCGGGGGCTTGGGCCGCGGCGCCTCGGCTCGATCGACGGCAATGGCGCACAGAAGTTCGTCGACAATCCAGGCTCGCTGATCGACGCGGCCGACCTGGTCTTCATTGACGCCGCGGGAACAGGTTTCACCGGCGAGGTCATCCCGGGTGGAGGCAGGCCCTACTGGGGTGTCAACGGCGACGCTGCAGCCTTCGAGGTCGCGATCCGCGGGTGGTTGGAAGCCCACGGTCGGGCGCGCTCGCCCATCTACCTCATGGGCGAGAGCTACGGCGGGTTCCGCGTCGGAAAGGTGTTGGGTCGCCTCAAAGGCGTGAACGTCGCCGGGGCGATCCTGGTGTCGCCGGGGATGAACCTTTCAGCCGTTCGCGGCGATCTCACCGCCGTGAGCGCCGACCCGAATTGGGTCGGCGGAATCGACGACGACCAAGCCTTCATCAACAACCTTCCGACGATGGCCGTCGTCGCCGTCATGCATCATTGCGTTGCGGGAAAGGGCCGGACCACGGCCGAGATCTATGAAGAAGCGCGGCGGTTCGCCCAAGGCCCCTACGCCTCGGCGCTTCAACAGGGCGACGCCCTGCCGCAAGACGACAAGGTGCAGATCGCCGAGCGGATCGCGGACCTGATCGGCCTTCCCGCCAAGATCCTCGTCGACGCCAATCTGCGGCTACAGTCCCAGGCCTTTCTCGAGTCGCTGATCCCAGGGCGTGTCGTCGGCCGCCTGGACGCGCGCGTGCTCGGCGAACCGCCAAAGCCGCAAGCCGGCGCCCCGCGCATTGGCGCGAAGGACGACCCGTCGCTTGGCATGCACAGCGCCAACGTCGTCATGTCGCCGCAGGCCGCCAGGTACCTCAAGGATGAGGTGGGCGTGCGCACCGACCGGCCCTACGTACGGGTCAACCTCGACGTGAACGAAGCGTGGGACTGGAACTCGGGAGACAAGTCTCTCGAAGCCAATATCGCCGGCCTCAACGTGGGACCGGAGCTTGGCAGCTATCTGCGCCAAGCCTCGCAGGCGCGCCTGATGCTGCTGTCGGGTTACTACGACATGGCGATCCCGGTGCTCGCCCAGGAAGGCGAGTTGGCGCACATCGGCGCGCCCAGAGACCGCATCGTCATAAAGCGATACGAAACGGGGCACGAAATCGGAAACGATCCAGCGGCCGCGCAGCGCCTAACCGCGGACATTCGCGACTTCCTGAGCGCCGCGCCGGCCCCGCGTAAGAAGGGCCGACAACCGACGCCAGCTTGGCCGAGCTCCATGAGAAGCCCTGCGACTCGGCGTCTCCCATGAGGCTCTCAGCGGCGCGCAACAGTGGACCTTCGGTAGCGCATGCGATACATTCCTGTATCGCATGCGCTCGGCGGGTCATGATGCGGATCGGCTACGTCAGCGGGCAGTGTGGGGCGTCGGCGACGGCTGCGCTGGAGATAGCCGGCTGTGTGTCGGTGCGCATTCGGCCGCCCAGCGCCAGCGCCGAGGATCATCTGCTCGCCGTCGTCCGCTTTCTCTGCGCGGGGGACGAGCTGGTCATCCTGTCGCTCGCCGATCTCCGCCTTGCCGGGCCTGGACTGCGACGCCTTTTCAGCAACCTGCAGACCCGTCGCGTGGATCTCGTCACTGGGCGTGTCGCGGATGACCGTCTGGCGCAAGTTGCGTCACCACTCCAGACCCGGCGCGAGCGAAGCCCGGCTCGGCGAGGCGGCGCTCGCCGAATAATCAAAGCCGTGGCGTTCGGCCTCGGCGAAGACAACGTCGGTCATGGCGCTGAGCCCAGATACACTGCTGTCTTGTCGACGGCGCGCGCCCGGCTATATGAGGCCTCAGCGGTCAATCTCTGGTTCCAGGAAGGCGCGCCTCGGCTGCGGCTCACAACCCGCTTCGGGCGGCGGGCGCAGCGGTTGCTTGCCGCCATAGCTCTACCTAGTCTGCGAGCGCGGGTCGGCCTGCAGGCTTCGCGCGGCCAGCGGCGGGAGTACGGATGAACGACACAACGCTCGCAGACGCCGGCCCACCGGCTGAAGCCACACTGTCGACGCAGGACTGGATCGATGCGGCCAGACGGATGTTGATCCGCGACGGCGTCGGGGCTCTGAAGATCGATCGGCTTGCCAAGGAATGCAACGTCACGCGCGGCGGCTTCTATTGGCGTTTCAAAAGTCGTGAGGATCTACTGGCCAAGCTTCTGGAGGAATGGCGGCGGGTGAACACCAGCCCTATGCTGGAGGTCTTCAAAGACGCAGGCAGCCCGGCTCAGCGGCTGCGGGACGCCGCGGAGCTTTGGATCCGCGAAGAAGAATTCGATCCGATGTTCGACACCGCCGTCCGCGCCTGGGCGGCGACCTCGACGCAAGCCGCCGCCGTCGTGAAGGAGGTGGACGAGATCCGCATTCAGGCCTTCCGCGATGTCTTCGTGGAGGCGGGCTATTCCGACATCGAAGCTCTGGTGCGCGCGCGGATCTTCTACTTCCACCAGGTCGGCTACTACACCTTGGGTCTCAATGAGAGCACCGAGCGGCGGCACGACCTGTTCGAGCACTATTATCGTGCGCTGACCGGCCTGGATTGGGATCAGACGCATCCCTCCACTTCGCGCGCTCGTTCCTCGGACTGAAGCGGCGGGGTCTGCTCCATCCGACGCTGCGCGGCCGTCAGGGTGTTCAGCAACAGGCATGCGATCGTCATGGGGCCCACGCCGCCCGGAACCGGTGTGATCGCGCTGGCGACCTTGCGGGCTTCCTCAAACGCGACGTCACCGACGATCCGCGTCTTGCCGGCTGCAGCCTGTTCGGGATCGATAGCTGGCACGCGATTGATCCCCACGTCGATGACCACGCATCCAGGCTTCAGCCAAGCGCCGCGAACCAGACCGGGAACGCCAACGGCTACGACGACGATATCCGCCTCGGCGCAAAGCGCGGGCAGATCCTCCGAATAGCGGTGGGCGATTGTCACCGTGCAGTCGGCGTTGAGCAGCAGTTGCGCCATCGGCCGCCCAACGATCGTCGATCGGCCCAGCACCAGCGCGCGCTTGCCACGCAGGGTCGGCAAACTTTCGCGCAGCAGGGTCAGGCAGCCCAGCGGCGTGCACGGGGTGAGCGCCTGCTGGCCCGTGGCCAGCAGACCCGCGTTGACGACATGGAAGCCGTCGACGTCTTTCTCCGGCTGGATGGCCCTTAAGACTTCCGGTGTGTTGATGTGTTTGGGCAGCGGCAGCTGCACGAGAATGCCGTGAACACAAGAATCGGTGTTGAGCCGCTCGATCAGCGTGAGAAGCTCCGCCTGTGTCGTCTCTACCGGCAGCTTGTAACTGAACGACTGAAGACCCGTCTCGCCAGCCTGCTCGCCCTTGCGCCGAACGTAGATCCGGCTGGCCGGATCCTCGCCGACGAGAACGACGGCAAGACCTGGCGCGACACCGTACTTCACCGTGAACGCCTCGACGTCGTGCTTGAGGCCTGAACGCAGCCTCGCTGCGGTGGCGGCGCCGTCGATGATTTCCGCCTCGGTCATCTTCCTCGTCCCCCGATCGCAGCTCCGCCGAAGTTCGGCTTGCGCTTTGCGACATATCCTTCCAAAGTCGGGGCGACAATACAGTTCTGTATCGCAGATCTCGACGGGGCGGATGGGCAAGCATTACTCGGCGTGGGAGGTCTTCAAGCGCGGGCTGACGCACCAGCGCGGGTGGGGCCCCGCGTGGCGCAGCCCTAAGCCTAAGGCGCGCTACGACGTGGTGATCGTCGGGGGAGGCGGCCATGGGCTCGCCACGGCCTACTATCTCGCCAAGACCTACGGCATCCGGAATGTCGCCGTGCTGGAGAAGGGCTGGCTTGGCGGCGGCAACACCGGCCGAAACACAACGGTCGTACGGTCCAACTACTATTACAAGGCGAGCGCGGATCTCTACGATCACGCCCTTAAGCTATACGAAGGCCTCTCTCGCGACCTGAACTACAACGTAATGTTCAGCCAGCGCGGCATGATCACGGTTGCTCACAGCCGGCACGACCTGGAGGCCGCGGCCCGTTGGGCGGGAGCGATGCAGCTCAACGGGGTCGACGCCGAAATGCTGACCCGTGAGCAGGTGGCCCGGCTGGCGCCGGCGCTCGATGTCTCGCCGCGGGCCCGCTATCCAGTCTGGGGCGGGTTGCGTCAGCGGCGGGCTGGAACGGCGCGCCACGACGCCGTGGCGTGGGGTTTTGCGCGCGCGGCGGACAGGCTGGGCGTCGACATCATCCAGAACTGCGAAGTCGAGCAGTTCATCCGCTCAGCGGACGGCCGGGTCATCGGGGTGCAGACCAACCGTGGTCGCATCGAGGCCGGCAAGACCGCCATGACCGTGGCGGGCCACTCCTCCGTCCTCGCCGAAAAGGCCGGCTTCCGCCTGCCGGTCACCAGCTATGCCCTTCAGGCCTTCGTCTCCGAGCCACTGAAGCCGGTGCTCGACACGGTCGTTCTCTCGCTGGCGACGGGGATGTACGTCAGCCAGTCGGACAAGGGCGGCCTGGTGATCGGAGGCGGGCTCGACCTCTACCCGTCGTACGCGCAGCGCGGAAATCTGCCGACCGTGCAGAACGTGATCGGCGCGCTGGCCGAGCAGTACCCCAGCCTCGGCCGGGTGCGGCTGGCGCGCCAGTGGGCGGGCATCGTCGATGTGACGCCCGACTCCAGTCCGCTGATCGGGCGCACGCCGGTTGACGGCCTCTATCTGAACTGCGGCTGGGGCACGGGCGGCTTCAAGGCGATCCCGGTCGGCGGAACCGTGCTGGCGCACCACCTCGCGACCGACGAGCCGCATCCGCTCGCCCGGCCCTTCGGCCTCGACCGTTTCCAGACCGGCGCCCTGATCGACGAGGCCGCAGCCTCCGGCATCGCGCACTGAAAGGCTCACCGTGCTTCTGATTTCCTGTCCCTGGTGCGGGGCGCGCGCCGAGTCCGAATTCCGGTGCGGCGGTCAAAGCCACATCGCTCGGCCCGGGCCGCCTGAGACGGTCAGCGACGCCGAATGGAGCGCGTACCTCTTCGAGCGCCTCAATCCGAAGGGCCTGCATCGCGAGCGTTGGGTCCATGCCTACGGTTGCGGGCGCTGGTTCAACGTCGCGCGGGACACGGTGACCCACCAGATTCTCGAGACCTATCTGATGACGGAAGCCGGCCAGGCTCAGGCGGATCAGCCGTGAGTTCGACGCCGCAAGATCAACGTCCAGCCGAGGGTGCGCTGATCGACCGGTCGCGGCCGGTCACATTCCAGTTCGAAGGGCGGACCTACCGCGGGTTCCACGGCGACACGCTTGCTTCGGCTCTGCTTGCGAACGGGGTGCGCGTGCTGGGCCGATCGTTCAAATATCACCGACCGCGAGGGCTTCTTGGCGTCGGCGTCGAGGAGCCGAACGTCCTCGTGCAGTCGGGGACGGGCGCGCGCAGCACGCCGAACGTCCGCGCGACGGAAGCGGAGATCTTCGACGGCCTGATCGCGCAGCCGGTCAACTGCTGGCCGAGCGCACGCTTCGACGTCCTCGCTCTAAATGGTCTGGCCGCGCCGTTTCTGGCGGCGGGCTTCTACTACAAGACCTTCATGTGGCCGCGGTGGATGCTGTTCGAGCCGTGGATCCGCAAGGCCGCAGGCTTGGGGCGGGCTGCGTCGGAAGCAGACCCGGATCGCTACGAAACCCGCTACGACCATTGCGACGTGCTGGTCATCGGCTCTGGTCCGGCAGGTCTCGCCGCAGCCCGCGCCGCGGGGCAGGGCGGCGCGCGCGTGCTGCTCGTCGAACAGGACGTGCGGCCGGGCTGCTCCCTGTTGGGCGAGACCACCTTGATCGACGGGCTTCCCGCGTCCGCTTGGGCGGCCAAGGTTGTCAGTGAGCTCCATGGCCTTGCGGAGACCCGCATTCTCACCCGCACCACGGCGATCGGCTACTACGACCACAATTTCGTCGTCCTGGCCGAGAAGGTGGCCGATGAAGCGCTCTGCGCAAAAAGCGACACGGCGGTTCGCCTCAGGCTATGGCAGGTTCGGGCCAAGCGTGTGGTCCTGGCCACCGGCGCGCTGGAGCGTCCGCTAGCCTTCCCGGGCAATGATCGCCCAGGGGTCATGTTGGCGTCGGCCGCGCGGCAGTACCTGGCGCGCTACGGCGTCCTTGCGGGCCGCCGGCCGCTGATCTTCACCAACAACGACGACGCCTATGAAACGGCGTTGCGCATGAAGGAAGCCGGGGCAGATGTGCGCGCCGTGGTGGATGCGCGGAACGCAGCCCCAGCGGATCTGACCGCGTCGCTCGCCCAGCTTGGGATCCGCGTGATTTCCAGCGGCGAGGTTGTGTCCGTGCGGGGCGCATCCGGGGTCACCGCCGCCCAGGTGCGCACCCCCGATGGCCGGCGGTCCTGGATCGACTGCGACCTCGTGGCGATGTCAGGCGGGTTCAATCCCGCCGTACACCTGTTCAGCCAGTCCGGCGGGAAGCTGCGCTTCGACGAGGCTCTGACCTGCTTCGTACCCGACGTCTCGGTTCAAGCCGAGCGTTCGGCCGGCGCCTGCACCGGTGGCTTCAGCCTCGGCGAGGCGCTTGACCAGGGTCACGTCGCGGGCCTTGCGGCGGCGGCCGACGTCGGCTGCCCGTCTCACGTCTCACCTCCCGCGGCGGCGAGCCATAGGGCGTACGCGGTGCAAGCGGTCTGGCAGGTCCAAGCCGAAGGCAAGGCGTTCGTCGACTTCCAGAACGATGTGACCGCCGACGACGTCCGACTGGCGCACGAGGAAAGCTTCGCGTCGGTCGAGCATCTGAAACGCTACACGACCCTGGGCATGGCGCCCGACCAGGGAAAGACCTCCAACGTCAATGCGATCGGGATCATGGCCGCGCTCACCGGCCGCGGGGTCGGCGAAACCGGGACGACCACCTACCGGCCGCCTTTCACCCCGACGCCGCTTGCAGCGTTTGGCGGGCTCGACCGTGACGGCCTGTTCCGGCCGCTCCGCACCATGCCGTGTCACGCCGAGCATGAGAGGCTGGGCGCGCACTTCGAGGACTACGGCGGCTGGGCTCGCCCCTCGGGTTACCCCCTGCCAGGCGAAAGCCGGCAGCAGACCGAGACGCGCGAAGCACGCGTGGTCCGCGAACAGTGTGGGCTCTTCGAAGGCTCGCCTCTCGGAAAGATGGAGGTGGTTGGACCTGACGCCGGCGTATTCCTGGACCGGATCTATGCGAACACCGTCTCCACGCTGAAGCCAGGCCACGTCCGCTACGGACTGATGCTGAACGAGCTGGGCGTCATCATCGATGACGGCGTGGTGGTCAGACTTGCTGAAGACCGGTTCCTCGTCTGCACCACGAGCGGCGGCGCGGGTCGAATCGCAGCTTGGCTCGAAGAGTGGCTGCAGTGCGAGTGGGTCGACCTGCGGGTGATCGTCGCTCCCGTGACGACCGCCTGGGGTGTCCTCACCCTGACCGGGCCGAGGGCGCGCGATGTCCTGATGCGCGCAGGCGCAGACTTCGACGTCTCGCCCGAGGCCTTCCCGCACATGTCCTTCCGCGAAGGTCGCGTCGGGTCGACCGAAGCGCGAGTGCTGCGCGTCAGCTACACGGGCGAAGTCTCCTACGAGATCAACGTCCGAGCGAGCGAGACGTCCAAGCTCTGGGCGTCGATCTATGAGGCCGGGCAAGGCCAGGGGCTTCAGCCCGTTGGCATCGACGCCTGGGACCTTCTGCGCACGGAGAAGGGCTACCTGCACGTCGGCGCCGACACCGACGGCACGACCACGCCGTTCGACGTGGGCTTCGGTCATGTCCTGAAGAAGAAGAGCGATTTCGTCGGCCGGCGTTCCCTCACCCTGCCGGAGAACCAGCGACCCGATCGTCTGCAGCTGGTGGGCTTCGAGCCCAGAGACCCGCAGGCGCCCCTGCCGAGCGGCTCGCACGTCCGCGCGCCGGACGGGCGGGGCAGCATGGGCTACGTCACCTCGAGCGCGATGAGCCCTGTTCTCGGCCGCACCGTGGCCATCGGCATGTTGGAAGGCGGCGCCGCCCGGCACGGAGAGACCGTGAGCCTCGTCACACCGACTGGCCCCCAGGCGGCGAAGGTCACCGCGCCGGGCGCCTACGACCTGCGTGGGGAGCGGCTCAATGGTTGACCAGAGTTGGCGTTTCGTGACCGAGGGCCTCGTCGTCCGCCGCGAGCCTGCTCGGAGCATCCACATGCTTCGGGTTCGAGGCGCCGAAGCCGCGCAGCTGGCGGCGTTGGAGACCGCGCTCGGCGTGGAACTTCCACGACAGCCCACTCATGCGCTTGGAGCCGCGCCGCGGGTCCTTGCGCTCGCCCCTGGCGACTGGATGCTCGTCGGAGCCGTTCGGTCAGCCGGCGCGCTTGCTGCGGCCGCCGCGCCTGCTCTCGCTCACCTTTCCGAGGTGACCGATGGCCGGGTTGCTTTCGGGCTCGCCGGCGCGAGAGCTGGCGACCTCCTCGCCAAAGGTACCCCCGTGGATCTCCATGAGCGGGCCTTTCCCGTCGATCGCTGTGCCCAGACCCACTTGGCGCAGACCCACGTCCTGATCGACCGCCCGGGCGGGCAGGATGCAGGCTTCGTCCTCTACACAGACATCAGCTACGTCGCGCACCTGACCGCCTGGTTTCAGGCCGCCGCGGCCGAATTCCTCTAAAAAGGAACACTCCAGTGCCGTCCACCCAAGGCAAGTACGTCATCGTGATCCGTTGCCCCGAGCGCCGTGGCATCGTGGCGGCCGTGTCCGGCTATCTCGCGGATCATCAACAGACGATCATCGAGTCCAGCCAGTTCTGCGACGCGTCGACGAACACCTTCTTCATGCGTGTGGTGTTTGGGCCGGACTGCGGCGTCTGCCCGGAAATCGCGGTGCTGCGGGACAGCTTCGCGCCTTTGGCGGAAGGCTTCGCCATGGATTGGGAGCTGCACGACTGCGCCGCCAAGCCGCGGGTTCTGATCGCCGTCTCCAAGTTTGGCCACTGCCTCAACGACCTGCTGCATCGCTGGCGCTCCGGCCTGCTGCCGATCGAGATTCCGGCGGTGATCTCCAACCATGAGGACATGCGCTCCTTCGTCGAGTGGAACGAGCTCCCGTTTCACTATCTGCCCGTCGCGAAGGATTCGAAGGCGCAGCAGGAAGCGCAGATCATGTCGCTGGTCGACGAGTTGAAGGTCGATCTCGTCGTCCTCGCCCGCTACATGCAGATCCTCTCGCCGCAGCTTTGCGCCCACCTCGACGGGCGCTGCATTAACATCCATCACAGCTTCCTGCCGAGCTTCAAAGGCGCGCGCCCGTATCACCAGGCTTACGCCCGCGGCGTGAAGATGATCGGCGCGACGGCCCACTACGTGACGACGGACCTGGACGAGGGGCCGATCATCGCCCAGGACGCCCGCCCGGTGGACCACGCCTTCTCCCCAGAGCAGTTGGTCGCGCTTGGCCAGGAAGTTGAATGCGCGGTGCTCGGCCGCGCGGTCACCGCACAGGTGCAGCATCGAATTCTGCGCAACGGCGCCAAGACCGTCGTCTTCGCCTAAGCCTAGGCCTCCAGCGAAGCGCATCGCCGGCTGGTTGGCCGGGCCGGCCCGATCTTGCCGCCGGCCGTTCCGCCGCCCTGCCGGTGGCGACGCTTAAGATCTAGCGCGCGCAGCCGTCCATCTCGTGTGCGAGGCGGAAGTCTCGCTCGGACACCCCGCCGACGTCGTGGGTCCTCAGGGTCACTTCAACGCGGCCGTAGACATTGAACCACTCGGGATGGTGATCGGCGCGCTCGGCGCAAAGGGCCGCCGCAGCCATGAATCCGAAGGCGTCGACAAAGTTGGCGAAGTTGAAGGATCGACAGATCGCCCGGCCGTCGCTGCGCAGCCTCCATCCCGGTAGCGCCGTGAGCGCGGCGACGATCTCCGCCTCCGAAAGGCTCTGAACCGCAGCTTCAGTCATCATGGCTCCCGGTCATCATGATCCCGTCGACGACATCGACCGGCCAGGCGGAGAGCTGAGCTCCTGCGCAGGGGCCGCCCACGCAGCGTCCGTCGTCGGGGTCGAAGAGCGCGCCGTGCCAACTGCAGGCGATGAAGCCGCCGTCCTGGCTCACGTACTCGTCCAGGGTTTGCGCAAGCGGCAGCCCGGCGTGAGGGCAGCGGTCCACATATCCGCGCACCGCGTCCCCGCGGCGCACGACAAACCCATGGAAACGCCCGGCAGACAATTCGAGCACGAAGCTCCGCCCGCGACCGTCCTGCACAAGTTCCAATTGACCGAGCCGCACGCCCGCCGGCGTCACGTTGAGGCGCGGCAGGGGAGTAGCGCCCTCGCTCAACTGGCGTAAATCCCTGCCGCGTCGCGCGCGCGCGCATAGGCCTGGGTGCCACGGTGGAGAACGCGATCGCTGGGCAGGACCGCGTCGGTCGCCTGATCTTCCGCGGCTCCCAATGCTCGATAAAGCGGCCCGAAATCGGTCTCCAGGGTCTGGCGCAGCAGGTCGTCGAAGCTGTCGATGACGAAGTAGGTCTGTTGGAAATCGTCGATCCGGTAGTCCGTCTGCATCACCCGCCGCAGGTCGAAGCCGATACGATTGGGGGAGGGGTCGTCCAGGGCGAAGAGCGACTCCGACCGGCTCGACACGATGCCGGCCCCGTAGAGCTTCAGGTCAGCGCCGTCGCGCACCAGACCGAATTCGACCGTGTACCAGTAGAGCCGCGCCAGCTGCTTGAGGGCGCCGAACTCCAGGGACCGCAGCCCGCCTTCGCCATAGGCTTGCATGTAGTCGGCGAACACCGGGTTGGCGAGCAGCGGCACGTGGCCGAAGATGTCGTGGAAGACGTCCGGCTCCTGAAGATAATCGATCTGGTCGGGGCGGCGGATGAAGCGCCCGGCGACGAAGGTGCGGTTGGCGAGGTGGCGGAAGAAATCCTCGTCCGGCACCAGGCCCGGGACCGCGGCGACGCGCCAGCCGGTCAGCTTCTGAAGCTTCTCGGACAGTTCGTCGAAGTCGGGGATGCCAGGCTTCGACATCCGCAGAACATCGACGCCGTCCAGGAAAGCGGGCGTCACACGCCCCGGCAGCAGCTCCAGCTGCCGCGCAAACAGCCGATCCCACATTTCATGCTCGGCGGGCGTATAGCTCGACCAGTCCTGATCGATGGTCCAGTCGGCGTTGGCGTGGGCCGGCGGCGCGAACGAAGGCTTGCTCATCCTGCTATTCTGCCGCCGTGCGCCCGAAAGGCGCGTTCTAAATTCAGCAGATTGCGCGCGTGATTGAGGTGAGCATTTCAAGCTCTCTAGCTTCGTGAGGCAATCACTTCACGCTTCAATCGCTGAGCATCGATGACGATCGCCATGCAGGTTTGGCCTCACGCCCGTCACGGATGGGCTTTGGTTTTGTCGCGGTCGGCGCCTACGGCCACCCCCTGCAGCTTCGAAACGCGCGAGCCCCGCAGCGCTCAGGTCGAGCGGCTGTCCGCCTCGGCGTCGGCCAGATCGCGCGCGATGAACATCGAAATCGCTGCGAACACCGCCGCCGCGGCGAGGTAGATCGGGACCAGCGCAAAGAAGGCGTAGCGGAGCGACTGGTCGCCGAACTGGCGCGTGAGGGCCGTACTGAGAGCCCCGAGCAGAAATGGCCCCAGGCCCGCGCCGATCAGGTTCACGGCGAAGGTCAGGATCGCGGTCGCCGTGGCCCGGGAGTGAACTGCCGACAGGTTCTGCACGACGGCGTAGCAAGGGCCGATGTACAAGCCGTTGACGAACGACGGCAGTATCAGGAGCGCGAAGGCCAAGGGGGCGGTCTGCATGCCGAACAGGGCCAAAACCGTGGGCGCGGTGAGCAGGGCGCCAATCATGGGCAGCCAAACGATCCAGCGGACGTCTCTGCGCGACAAGCGGTCGGTGAGAACGCCGCCCAAGATGGTGCCGACAAAGAAGGGAGCGCCTTGATAGAGGGCAATCTGATGCCCGACCTCTTCGACGCCGAGGTCGAAGGTGCGGCTGAAGAAGGCGGGCATCCACAGGATCATGCTGTATTCGCCAAGAGCCATGAGGCTTAGAGCCGGGATCAGGAGGCTGAAGGAGCGGCGGCGCATCAGCCGCCTCGCCGTCTCGACGAACGGGAGTGCGCGCGTACCTCCCGGCTGGAGCCCGTCTGCATGTCCGCGCGCCGGCTCGTCCACAAGCATCCAAAGCAGCAGGCCGAGCGGCAGGCCGGCGAGGCCGATCACCAGGAAGGTGTGTCGCCAGCCGATCTGCGGCTCGAGCCAGCCGCCGACCAGCGGCGCAATGGCGCCGCCGAGCGCGCCGCCCAGCCCGAATACCGCCATCGCCGATCCGCGCGACCGCACCGGGTAGACGTCAGAGAGCATGGACATGGCCGGCGCGATCGCACCGGCCTCGCCCAAGCCCACCATAGCGCGCGCCAAGAACAGCAATCCAAAGGTCGCGGCAAGGCCACAGCTCGCGGTGGCGAGGCTCCAGACAATCACCGCCAGGGTGAGGATCGCGACGCGATTATGGCGCTCAGCCAGGCGGGCTACGGGGATGGCGAGCGTCGTGTAGAGCAGCGCGAAGCCGGCGCCCGTCAGCAGGCCGATCTGGGTGTCGCTGAGCGCCAGGCTTTTGCGAATGGGCTCAACCATGATCGAGAGCACGTAACGGTCGACATAGTTGACGGTGACCACGAGTGTGAGCAGCGCCAGCATTCCATGGCGGCCGAGCGCCCAAGACTTCCGCAGTTTCGTCGGCGTGGCGGCTTGGAGACCTGACATGGTTTACTCGCACGAGGGTTTCGCCATCGAGAGGCGCTTGCAGATGCGCACCGCAGCCATGCCGCTGGAGAGCGCGCGCGGCTTGCGCACCTCGACACAGGCTGCGACCGCGGCAGGTCGGGAAAGGCAAAGGTCCGCGAGCTGTTCGGCGTAGGTCTCGAGAAGATCGATGTGGCTCTCGCGGCCCAACGTGGCCGCCGCCTGCGCCAGCTCGGCATAATCCACGGTGTCGACGAGGGCGTGAGGCGCGCCCGCCAGCTCGACCTCCATCCGGACGAGGAGAGGCTGTGGGCCCTGCCGTTCGTGACGGTGGACGCCGACCCGGGCGTCCACCTGAAGGTCATCGACAATGATAGACCGACGGGCCCACGGCGCGGCCGTCATCAGCTGCGCATCAGCTGGTTTGATGGATCGTACAAGGTCTCCGTGGCGAGCTTCGCCGGTCGCTTCTCACCGAAGACAGTGATTTCGAAACCGCCGCCCTTGTCGAGCGCCTCGCCGTCCACATAGCCGATCGCGATGCTCTGCTGCGTGCGGTGACCGTACCCGCCCGAGGTGACGAAGCCGACGCGGCGGCCATCCTGCCAGATCGGCTCATAGCCGCTCGCGTCAGCGTCGGTCGCATCGATGACGAAGCTCGCCAAGCGCTGCGGGGGCGGGGACTCGCGTTCCTTGAGCGCTGCGGCGCGACCGATGAAGTCCGGCTTGTCGAAGGCGACGAAACGATCGAGGCCGCTCATGGCTGGTGTGTAGTCGCGGCTGAATTCGCGCGACCAGATGCCGATCCCTTTCTCAAGCCGCATCGACTGCAGGGCGTGCAATCCGAAGTTGACGATGCCCAGGGGGCGGCCAACCTCCATGATCCGATCGTAGACCGAGCGCAGCTGATTGCCCGGCGTATAGATCTCGAACGTCAACTCGCCGCTGATGGACAGGCGCGCCACCAGCGCCTTTCCGAGGCCGATATCGATTTCACGCAACTGCATGAACGGGAAGGCTTCCACACTCAGGTCAGCGCGCGTCAGCTGCTGCAGCACCTCGCGCGATCGCGGACCAACCACGGCCACTCCCTGCAGCTGATCGGTCACGTTGCGAACGGTGACCCCTTCTCCCTCCAGGTGGTCCGCAAACCAGCGGCCGTGCCACGCCTGGAGATAGCCGGATCCAAACAGCAGGAACCGATCTTTTGCCGGGCGCATGATGGTGAGGTCGCCCATTAGCCGGCCGCTTTCGGACATGAGCGGAGCCAGGCGGACCCGGCCAACGCCGGGAAGCTTGTTCGCCAGGAGCCGATCGAGCGCGGCCGAGGCCTGAGGACCGCTCACCTCGTATTTGGCGAAGGAGCAGGTGTCGACGACCCCGACGCCGCCTTGAATGGCGCGAACTTCCTCCGCCACGAGGACGAAGGCGTTGGACCGCTTGAACGTTGGAGTCTCGACCGGCTCCTGGCCCTCAGGCGCGAAGTAGAGCGGAACTTCGACGCCGTAGCTGACGCCGAAAACCGCATTCTGAGCCTTGAGGGTCTCGTAGAGGACGTCGGTCTGGTGCGGACGTCCGGCGCGCCAATACTCGTTCGGGTACATGAGCCGGAAGCGGTTGGCGTAGAACTCCCGCGCCTTGTCGACCACGTAGGTTTCGCTGGCGTAGGGGCCGAAGCGCGCCACGTCCATTGCGAACACCTCACCCTCCGGTTCGCCGTCCACAATCCACTGCGCGAGCGTTAGGCCGACGCCGCCGCCCTGGGCGAAGCCCGCCATGACACCGCACGCCGACCAGTAGTTGGGCACGCCGGGGACCGGGCCGACCAGCGGGTTTCCGTCCGGCGCGAAGGTGAAGGGCCCATTGACGATGCGGCGAATGCCGGCCTCGGCCACCGCCGGGAAGCGCTCATAGCCCTTGATCAGGGCATCGGAAATCCGTTCGAGCTGCGGCGGCAGCAATTCGGTCTCACCGTAATCCCACGGCGTGCCGCTGACCGCCCAGGGCGTGGCTTCGCGCTCGTAGACCCCGACCAGCATCCCCTTGCGCTCCTGGCGCATGTAGACCTCTGCGTCGAGATCGACGATGAGCGGCAGCTCCCTGTCCAGTGCGACGACCTCGGGGATGTCGTCGGTCAGCAGGTAGTGGTGCTCCATCGGCATGAGCGGCAGGTGGACGCCGACCAGCGCGCCCAACTCGCGCGCCCAGAGGCCGCCTGCGTTGACGACATGCTCCGCCTCGATCTCGCCCTGGTCGGTGATCACCCGCCAGCCGCCGCGTCCTGTCGGCTGCAGATCCATGACGCGGGTGTGGCGATAGATCTCCGCGCCGTTCTTCCGCGCCGCCTTCGCATAGGCGTGGGTGACGCCCGATGGATCCACATGACCTTCATGGGTGTCGTAGATGGCGCCGTAGACGCCGGTGACATCGATCAGCGGACAGAGCTGCTTGATCTCGGCGGGGCCGATCAGGTGCGTCTCGAGTCCCAGCACCGGGTGGCGGGCGAAGTCGGCCCGCAGCATGTCCCACCGCTCGGGAGTCGCGGCGATGGTCAGGCCGCCGGTCATGTGCATGCCGACGCTCTGCTCGGAAAGCTCCTCAATCTCCTTGTAGAGCTCGATCGTGTAGGATTGCAGGCGGGCGATGCCCGGATCGCTGTTGATGGCATGGAAGCCGCCCGCGGCGTGCCAGCTCGAGCCGGCGGTCAGCTCCTTGCGCTCGATCAGAACCACGTCGGTCCAGCCGAGCTTCGTGAGGTGATACAGCACGCTGCAACCGACGACGCCGCCGCCGATCACCGCCACGCGACAATGAGCCTTCATCCTGCCTCGCTCCCAAAGCCGGCGGGGCCGGCGGACCTATGGTTCCTATTTGAACTCATCGTCGTCGAGTGCTGACGATACAGTTCTGTCTTGTCAAGCGGCGGGGCTGCGCAAGCGTGGTCGCTTGCTTAGGATTGCGGCGCCTGGCCGCCGGAGCAAAGAGCTAGCGTACATTTCTGTATCGTGCACTGATGTCACGTCGGCCGGTGCCATGCTGAATGACGACGGGTCGAAGCCCCGCGACTGCCAGCGGAGACAATGGTCGGAGGAGGGTGTACCGGCATGGTGGCGATTACCGATACCGCGTCGGCGCCGGCGCAGTCCGAGCCGTTGCCGCGGGACCGCTGGTACGTCCTGTTCCTGCTGACCTGCGTTTACGCGATCAACATCGCCGACCGTTACGTCGTGTCCATCCTGATCGAACCGATCAAGACCACCTTCCACCTATCCGATGCGGCTGTGGGGATGCTGACCGGTACAGCGATGGCCATCTTCTACGTCGCTGCAGGCATGCCGCTCGGCGCGCTGGCCGATCGCACCAACCGTAAACGGATGATCGTGGCGGCCGTCGCAGGTTGGTCGGTTTTCACCATGCTGTGCGGCTTGGCGGGCAACTTCTGGCAGTTGTTCGGGGCTCGCATCGGCGTCGGCATCGGCGAGGCCGGCGGCACTCCGCCCTCGAACGCCATCCTGACTGACAAGTTTCCGCCGCGGCAGCGCGGTTTCGCGCTCTCGCTCTACGCCGTTGGCGCTGCGGCGGGCGCGGCGCTCGGCTCCAGCCTCGGCGGGCGCTTGAGCGACGCCTACGGCTGGCGCACCACACTGGTGATTTTCGGCGCATTGGGCCTGCCCATCGCGCTGGCCACACTGCTGGGTTTGCGCGAACCCCGACGTGGCGTGCTGGACGCCCATCGGGCGACGGAGGCGTCGGGCCTGCTCGGCACATTGCGGTTCATTCTGACGCAGCGCTCATTGGTCCACGTCCTCGCCGGCGCCACGCTGGTGACCTTCTGGGGCTGGGGGCTCGTCTGGTGGACGCCCGCCTTCCTGGTGCGGTCGCATGGTCTCACCGTCGGCGAAAGCGGCGCCGTCTTGGGCGCCATGCACGGCGTGGGCGGCGCCTTCGTCACCCTCGCCACGGCCTGGGCCTGCGTCGCCATGGCCGCCAAAAAACCCAGCTGGCAGGTCTGGTTCATCGCCCTCGCCACCGTCGTCCCGGTGATCCCGTCGATCCTCGCCTATCTGCTTCCCGACCTTGGCGCCGCCAAGCTGATGCTGTGGCTCTTCGTGCCGATGACCTACCTCTATATCGGGCCGACGATGGCGCTCAGCCAGAACCTGGCGCCGCCGACGATGCGAGCGCAGGTTTGCGCCCTGGTCGTGTTCACGTGCAATGTCGCCAACCTAGTCGTGGCGCCGACCCTCATCGGCGCCTTATCGGATCTCCTCGGGCCGCATCTCGCCCATCCTGCAGAGGCTCTGCGCTACGTGCTGATCGGCTGCGGATTCACCGGCCTATGGGGCGCCTTCCATTACATCGCCGCCGCGAGAACCCTCGCGCAGGATCTGGTGCGCTCGGGGGCGGAAGCCAATGCGGCCTAGGCGCGGGCTTTCATCCCGGTCGCGACGCTGTCGATCAGCGCCTTCGCCAACGGTGACATCGCCTCAGCTAGGGCGTTGGGCGTGACGATGTAGAAGCCCTCTTCGGCGAGCCGTTGCTCATCTGACAGACGCACCAGCTGGCCGGTCGCGAGATAGGATTCCACGAAGCCGGCCCAGGCGAGGGCCACGCCGCGGCCAGCGAGCGCTTCGTGCAGAACCGCCAGATGGCTGGAGAAGATCGGGCCGGCGAGCGCTTCGGGCCGACCAAGCCAGTCCGCCCAGCCGTAGGGCTTGGCGCTGCGCTCCTCAAGATGAAGCAGCGGGGCGTGGTGAAGGGCGTTACGATCGCCGCCGCGAAGATCGGGATGGCGTCGCAGGAGCGCCGGCGCGCAGACAGGAAACCAGATCCCAGGCTGCAGCAACCAAACGGTCGATCCGGGCCAATCCGTCGGTCGCCCGAAGCGGATCGACAGCTCCACGCCGGAGCGATCAAACAGCTCGTAGTCGGTGGAGGCCAGCAACTGCACCTGACGAGCGCCTGCATGGGCCTGGATCAAGGGAAACCGTGGCAATAGCCAAGACTGAGCGACCTCGTGGCTGCAGCCCACCAGGAGGGTGCGGCCGCTTGCCGTCAGTTGATCGAGGGCCTCCATGATCGAGCCAAGGCCGAAGCTGACCGCTTGGCCGAGCTTCACGCCGGCGTCTGTCGCCCGCACCTGGTTGCCCTTGCGCGCAAACAGAGTCAGGCGCGTGTGCAGCTCGAGCGTAGCAATGTGGCGGTTGACGGCCGAAGGCGCGACATTGAGTTCACTGGCGGCCGCCGTGAAGCTTCCGTGGCGGACGGCGGCTTCCAGCGCCACCAGCGCATTGAGATGGGGCAGGGCGCTCTTCACAGAGCGCGCGTACTCGATGCCTTTTTGTGATCCAGGGCGCACAAATTGATGTTTGCGATAGCCCCTGCTCCGACGCAACTCTTTGCGCGGGAATTCTGCAAGGAGACGGAGACATGGACGTGTGGAGCAGGTTTGCGGCGCAGCGACCCGGCTGGTCCCTCGAGCAACCCTTTTACACCGATCCAACAATCTTCGAGCTGGAGCGCCAGCTCTGGTTCCCGCGGCAGTGGATGCTGATGGGTCACGTGGCGGAGCTGCCCCGCAAGGGCGCCCACATCGTGCGCTCTCTGTTCAATGAAGAAGTGCTCATCGTCAGGGCGGGTGAAGACGACTTCCGCGCCTTCTTCAACGTCTGCACCCACCGAGGCTCGCGGATCTGCAGGTCTGACGGCCACGCGAACCTGCTGGTGTGCCCCTATCACGCCTGGTCATTCCGTCTGACCGGCGAGCTGCAGTCACGCGGCGAGGTCCCGGAGGGCATCGACCCGGACGCGCTCGGGCTGCACCCCGTGCCGATCCGTGTGCGTGAAGGCGTGATCTTCTGCGGACTGGACGCCGAGCGCCTGCCAGATCCGACGGCGGCGCTCGACGCCATCACGCCAGCCCTGCAGCACCACGGAATCGCGCGTACGCGAGTTCTCGAGCGCCGCAGCTACCCGACCCGCGCCAATTGGAAGCTCGTCATGGAGAACTTCCTCGAGTGCTACCATTGCCGCCCGGCGCACCCGGAATACACCTCGGTGAATGGCCACGTCGCCGTGCTGGGCGCGCGCGATCCCGATCGGGTGGCGCAATACCAACAGGAGGTCGCGGCCTGGCTGGCGAGCTGTCCCGACAAGGCCTTCAACACCAAGATCTGGGACCCAGGCGGGATCGAGGCGACGGCGTATGGCGTCAGTCGTACGCCGCTCGGCGACGGTCGCCTGACCCAATCCCAGGATGGGCGTCCCGTCGCGCCCCTGATGGGCAGCTTCGCCGAGTACGATGGCGGCGAGACGGCGATCCGCTTCGGAAGGCTGTCCTTCGTGGGCGGCCTCAACGATCATGCCATTCTGTTCCAGATCATCCCGCGGGCGGTCGATCTGACGGACACGGTGATGACCTGGCTCGTCGACGCGTCGGCGACGGACATCGACGTCGAGCGGGTTTGCTGGCTTTGGGAAGCGACCACCAGCCAGGACAAGGGCATCGTCGAGGAGAACGCCGCGGGGGTTCGCTCCGGCGCCTACCGCCCTGGTCCTTACACGGACCTCGAGCCCTGGAGCGCCTGGTTCATCGCCAACTACCTGAAGGAGATGTCGGAGCTGGCGCCGGCGGCCGTCTAGTGTCCCGATTCCGAAGTTCGCAAGCGCCCGTGGCGGGCTCCGACGAACTTCGGAATCGAGAAGGACGCTAGCCAAGTATCTGTTTCTAGTGTGCTTGCGCTCACCGAGAGAGCCAAGCTGGCATTGGCGCGGCCAGCGGGATCCTGGCGATCTTCAGCTCGGCCGAGGCGCACATGCGGCTGCGCGCGGCGTCGGCGGCGCGACCTGGTCACACGACGGCGGTTGCTGCTCGCCCGCCCTCTGCCAGGCCGATGGCGACACGCCGGTTCGGCGGCGGACGGTCGGTCCGCTAGCCAGCTCCGCCTCCGAGAAGGCGCTACGTCCGCAGGCGCACCTTCTTCTCGACTTCACCGCCCATTCGGTCGAGACGCTCCGCAAGTGGCATGTCGCCGTCTTTTCACCTGGGCGCTTGCGCAGGCGCCAACTGGGGGATCACGCGTTGCGCCACCGGTGTGCCGCGGACGAAGGCGCCGATGTCCGCATTCAGCTGCCGCATACCCTCGACCGAGCCGTACGGCATGTGCCCTGCTGGATAGTAGGTGACGGCGATACGCTCGGCCGGAACCGGCAGCCTCGCCAGCTGGGCTTCTGTCTCCCCCGCAGAGCCCGTGGTGTCGAAGAGCCCGACGGGCGCCAGGAGGCGAAGCTTGGGCTGGCTCGTCATCAGCTCGCCGAGCAGGAGATCCATGCCGTCCGCCGGAGCCTTGAAATACTGCCAGGTCTCCTCGAACCCGTAAGGGTCCGGCACGACGGTGCGGTATCGCTCCAGGCCTTTGACGCCCAGGTCGCGGACGCCGTAGGCGATCATGTTGTCGGTGACGCCGCGGAAAGCGGCTTCGAAGTCTCGGTCGCGGTCGTGCTGCGGAACAGCCGACGCTGGCGCGGTTTCGCGGCCATCGAACTGGTCGAGCACCAGGCCGCGATCTTTCAGCAGATCATGCCGCAAGTCGCCGACGCGGAGGTTGTTCTGCAGAAAATACTCGGGCGTGAGCCCGGTGAGTTCCGACAAGCGCTGCGCGACATGGCGTCGCGCTTCCGGCGTCAGGCGGTTCCCTTCAAGCATGGCGGTGGCGTACTCGCCGGCGGAGAATTCCCGCGCCTTGGCGATGGCGTCGGCCAGCGTCTGGCCCTTGTTGTCGACCTTGCCATGATACCAGCCGAGAGCGGCGGCGTCCTGGATACGGCCCACGCCCTGCAGGGCGTCCGGCAGGTGGCGGATGACCACCGCGTCGGGGCCGTTGTAGGTCAGGCCGGGCGCGATGAGGATGATGCCGTCGAACAGGACGTTCGGTGTCGCCCGCGGCAGGTCCCGGGCCAGCGCGATCGAGCGGTGGCCGCCGTAGCTTTCGCCGGCGAGGTACTTGGGCGCTTCGAGCCGCTTGTTGCGGATAAGCCAGTGCAGGATGAATTGGCCGACCCCGTAGGCGTCTGCGTCGATTCCCCGGAATGTCTTCGGATCCGCTCCGGGCAACGGACGCCCCCAGCCGGTCTCCGGCGGGTCGATGAAGACCAGGTCGGCGGCGCCGAGGACGGATGCGGTGTTCGGGACCAGGCGCGTCGTCGGATCCGCCTGGGCCGCCACGGTGAAGCTCTCCATGCGGATTGGGCCAAGGCCGCCGAGGTGCAGATAGTCCGAGGCGCCGCCCGGTCCGCCGTTGAAGACGAAGATGACCGGGCGCTGCGGCGACGCGCCGCGCCCCGTGAGAACATAGCTGGTGGTGAAAATGCTCGTGGCGGGCCGTCCGGCCGCGTCGACGAGAATGGTCTCCTCGACAGTAGCGCGATAGTCCAGGCGGCGTCCGTCGAAGACCCCCGCGTGGTCCGTCACAAAGCGCCGGGGCCCGTCGCGGGCGACGTCGCGCAGCGCAGTCCAGCTCGAGACGCTGTTGGAGGCCGACGACGCCGTCTCACCCAGGGCGAGCGCCGGAAAACCTGAGAGGAACAACGCCGCACAGATCGCGAGAGCGGAGGTCACGGTCGATCGAACAGCCGGCATAGTTCAAACCTTCCTCAGGGTCGGCGCGGCGTAACCGGGCCGCGATGCGGGCCGGATCACGCCAACCCGGCCTTCGATGTCGATCCGGGCGCCGAACGGGTCGGAGTCTCGCCGGTCATGGGTGACGAACGGTTTCGGCCGCTGGAGCACGGATGGATCACGCCGACCGCGCCCTCGATGGCGATCGAGGCGCCAAAGCCGGCTGAGAGCCCCTGCAGCGTGCGGAGAATGGCGCGGGCGCGGTCCGGACTGGCGAGGTGCGTCGTCGTCCCTCCCTGCGAGGTCGTGGCGCTGTGATCCAGCGGATAGAGGCGGATCGTCTCGAGCACGCCGTCCCGGAAGGTCGTGGCCGCGATGAAGCCGTCGTTCCAGCTCTCCGGCTGACGGAAGGCGGCGTCCTTGGGGTTGCTCGTGTCCGTCTTGGCGGCGCCGTCGGCCCCGTAATTCTCCGTCCGCTGCTCCTGGGTGAGGACGACATTCCCCCCGAACAGGAACACCCCCATGCCGTAGAAGATCGGCTTGCCCCGGTAGATCTCGATCCCGCGCAACGAATGCGGACCCCCGCCCATCACCACGTCGGCGCCTGCGTCGATCGCGCTGTGGGACAGGGCCACGAGGAAATCGGGAGGGGCGCCCGGCTTCAGGTCGTCCATGTCGTCGGCGTTTTCATGCGCGTGGATCGTGAAGACCGTCAGGTCCGCGGCCTGCTTTCCCGCACGGATCGCGTCCAGGATTGCGGCCCGATCATAGGTGTTCATCTCGTAGCTGACGCCCGACGCGGGTCCGACGCGGTAGACCTTCTCGATCGACTGCGCGAACGGCGCGCTGATCATGGTGACGAGGTCGCCGGTCTCGCCGCTGCGGCCCGCCGCCGCGCGCAGATGCGCCATCGTCGCGGGCGTGACGATGTTGATCTCACGGGTGCGGAGCCCGCTGATGCCGGGACGCGCCGGCACGCCCTCGAGCGCGTCCTGGGCCTTGGCGCCCTGCTTATAGGTCGAGGCGGTGGCGACGAGCGCGACCCTTCCCCGTGGCGTGTCCCAGAACCGTGGGCCGCGCGCTTCGCCGAGCGAAGCGCCGTCGCCGGCGTGAACGACGCCGGCCCGGTCGAGCAGGCGGTCCATCGCGATCAGGCCCTGGATCCCCCAGTCGCTGGCGTGATTGTTGGCGGTGGACACCATGTCGATCCCCATCGCCTTCAGCCCCGCCGCAAGCTCCGGTCGGCCGAGCAGGATGTAGGGGCTCCCCGGCCCGTACCCATTGAAGGTGTTCAGGTCGAAGAATATGCTCTCCTGGTTGCCGATGGCGACATCGCCGTCCTTGAGGACGTCGATCAGCCGGCGCACGGCCGGGTCCGGATCGTCGACGATCGGGCGCGCATTGATGAGGTCGCCGACACTGACGAGGGTGAAGCTGCCGCGCATGTGGCCGGCGCGGCTGGCCCCGCTCGAGGCCGCCGGCGCCGGGGCCGGCGCTGGCGTCTCGGAAGCGCGCACCAGCGGCGCGCCAGCGGACATCGCCAGCGCCGCGAGGGCCGCCGTCAAGCCTTGACAAATGAGGCGCCTCAAGGGGCCGATCCTCCAGAAATTGCGCGGAGTGCTGCTCAGCGTTGGGACGACCGACGAATGAAGTCGCGGACGTCGTCCGCCACCTTAGCCGTGGCGGCGCCCCCCACCTGCATATGCCCGCTCTTGTAGAAGTTGACGCTGGTCCGGGCCACCGGCAGCCCGGCCATCTCAGCGGCGAGGCGCGCCTGCGCCGTCGGCATCACGAGATCGAAGTAGCCGGCCACGTTCAGCACGCGCAGGTCGTCGTTCAGCACCATGGCGCTCTCGAGTTCCTGGGCCGCGAACTTGAAGTTGTCGCCCCCGAGCGCCATCGGCTTGCGCTTCGTGTTCCAGCGCATCGCGACGTTGCGGAAGTCCTGCGAGACGAACGGCCGATCCATCGAGATCGCCAGCTTGTCGTGTTCGACCAAGCGGTAGCCGCCGAGGCCGATCGGGAACTCCCGCGCAAGGGCCGCGTCGTCGCCTACGGGATCGGGCCCGCCGCCCTTCAGCGGGCTGGTGACGCGGCTGTCGTAGCTCGCGATCTTCAGCCCGCGGCTCGCGAGCAGCAGCTTCGTGAATTGGTCGACGTCGAGTGCGAGTTTCTTGTCGAAGGCCGAAGCCGGCAGTCCGGTGAACGCGACGAGTCTCGCGACGACCTGGCGCCGCTCGTCGACGGTCAGGGTTCGCGCGGCCTCCTTGCGAAGGGCTGTTGCGTAGGGGCCGACGGCGAAGCGATAGGCCTCGTCGTGGTAGGCCTCGAGCGAGCGCCCCTTCCGGTCGATCGTCTGGTGGTGCCAGGCCGCCACGGCATAGCTTGGGAGTTCGGTGGCGGCGGCCAAGACTGGCCCAAGACCCTCGTCCCCGTAGCCCGGATAGCCCAGTGTGTTGGCGATCGGGATCACCCCATTGAAGGTGATGCCGCGGATCAAGCCCGACGTGACGTCGCCGTTGAAGGCCCGCGGGTAGATCGCCGCGCGCAAGCCGCCATAGCTCTCGCCGGTCAGGAAGTGCGGCGAGTTCCAGCGGTTGTTCTTCACCAGCCACTGCTCGACGAACTGACCCGCGACGTCGATGTCCGCATCGATGCCGTAGAAATCCTCGGGCTTCCCTGATCCCACGATCCGGCTGTAGCCCGTGCCGACGGGATCGATGAAGACCAGGTCGGCGACGTCCAGCAGGCTGTTTGGGTTGTCCTCGATTTCGAACGGCGGAACGCTCCGCGGCAACCCGCCATCGCCGCCGTGCGCCATCTTCACGCGCCAGGGTCCGAACAGGCCCACGCCGACGAGCGTCGCGCCGCCAGGCCCCCCGGGCAGGACGAAGAGCACCGGCCGGCCAGGCTCTGCGCCGTCCTTCATGAAGGCGTAGGAGAACATCGTCGCGATCGGTTCGCCGCGATCGTTGAAGATGTAGATCTCCCCCGCAGTCGCGGTGAACGCCACCTCCCGGCCGCCGATCGTGACTTCGTGGTGGCTGACGAACTGCTTGGGGGCTGGCAGGCCGGCGAGCGCTTCCGACGTCCCCTGGACCTGCGCACGCGGGGACTCGCCCGCACCCGCCGAGGACGCGGCCAAGGCCAGGAACCCAGCCGCCACGACAGCGACGACCCTGCACGCCGTCATTCTCTCCCCCGGGCCCCTAACAGAACAAGACAGTTGTGTATCGCACGAACCGCGATTGAGGCAAGCAGCGCCGCCTACAGTTCGCAGTGGATGAGGTTTTCGAGCACATCGAACAACACCATCCGGGCTGTCCTTCTGTGCTCCGTGGCGAGCTCGCGCATCTCGTCGCGCAACGCCGCTGGCATGCGGCGTCTATCGGGACGGCCTTCGGCATCACCGCGACGGGTTTCATCCGCCATGCATTCACAGACTATGAGCGTCTACGCCAGACCGACGGCATGACAGACGTTGAGGCTCGCCTGGTCGCTCGCTCGCAGCTCGCAGCTCGCCGCTGCCGCCAAGCACCAACCCGTTGAATCAACGGGATAATTTCTCATAAGATATATTGGGCGTCGAACGGCTGTAGCTGGGTGGATTCCATTTCCAAGTGCGACCTGCCAAGCTTTTCAGCGGGTTGTGACGGGATGGGATCCGGGCCTTGGGAACGCGCTACGACCACCTCACCTTGGACGAGCGGAAGCTGATTTTCCAGCTGCGCGAAGCGAAGATGTCCGTGCCGCGGATCGCCGAGCGGCTCGGCCGGCATCGCTCGACCATCCACCGCGAGATCCGGCGCAACTGGCACGACGACGGCCCCTGGCTGCGTGGCTACTTCCCCCAGGCGGCCCAGTCGCGAACGGATCGGCGCCGCATCCGCCGACGCAAGTTGCATCAGAATCCGGACCTGGCGCGGCACGTCATCGCCCGTCTGCAGCAAGCCTGGTCGCCAGAACAAATCGCCGGCCGCCTTCGACGCGAGGCTGACGGCGCCCGCCGGATCAGCCACGAGACCATCTATCAGTTCGTCTACAGCGAGCACGGGCGTGAGCAGAACCTGTGCCAGCTGCTCCCGAGCCGACGACGCCGGCGACGCAAGCGCTACGCGCGCAAGCCTCGCGGTGTGACGATCCCACTAGAGAACACTTTCGCCGAGCGGCCGACCGAGATCACTGCACGCAGCTCGTTCGGTCACTGGGAGGGCGACCTGGTGATGTTCCGGCGTGCTGGCCATCGATCCGAACTATTTCCGGCTGACCGGCGGGCGCGAACGTTGGCTCTACCGGGTGGCGCGCAAGCACGCCGGCGGCAACGACGGCGCAGGCTTCACCATCTCGCTGCCGACCCTGTTCGAAAAGTCCGGGGCGGAAGGCTCCTACCGGCGGTTCAAGTTCGAGCTGAAGAAGATCGTCGACGCCGACGACCTGCCCGAATACCACCTGCTCTGGATCGATGAAAACCAGGGCAAGGAGCCGGCCCTGATGATGGTCCGCCGCGACAAGCTCACCCCCGATCACCCGGCCTATCGCCCCGCCGCCCTGCGCGACAAGCGCTTCCCACAGATGGCCATCTGAACCCGAGCGCCGGTTCGCGGCAGGGCAGGAGCCGGGAGGGCAGGGGAGGGGCGTTCCCTATAGCCCGATCGGGCGTTGCGGCCGAGCTCGCCGCTTCAGGCGGGGCGGCCTGCGGCCCCTTCTCAAGAGGGAAATCAGAGTCCCCGCTTTTACAGTGGCTTGCCGTCGACTCTGAACCCGCTCTCTCCGGTCGAAGCCGCGGCCAGGCCCGCGAAAGCGGCGGCGAGTCATCGGGCTTTCGGGAACGGCTGGGCCGGCTTCGGCGGATCGGGAACAGGACGTCGGGCGATCAGGGACGCCGGACTGGGCGATCGGGAACGAAACCGCGGGCCATCGGGAACGCGGCCACCTCGCAAGCCTCTGTTCCTATTGATGTTCCAGGTCTTGTCCACAGGCTTAACGGTCTAACCTCTCTTACGAGAGTCTTCTAAGGTTAGTAACGGTTCCTAAACCGCCGACGCCGCTCGCCGGGCTGAAGAAGGGCCCGGCGGCTCGATGGTCACGGAGAGGCGGAAAGGCGCTATTTCGGGCGATTGGGAACGCGGCGGAAGGCCCACTCGCGCCGGCAGATCCACGGAAAGCCCCCAGGTCGGGTCGTTCCTGATCCGCCGACGTAGCGGGGGCCGGCACGCTCGGGCGATTGGGAACGCCATGCTGCGGCCTGCACGTCCCGCGGCGATCCCGGCAGGGCAGGGGACCTACCCGCATGCCGTCGCCTCTTGACTCCGTCGCCGGCCGTTCCCGATCGCCCGATTCTCTCTGGAAAAGCGTTTTCGGCGACGGCCGCGGCCTTGAAGGCTCGTTGCGAGCGCCTACCTGGACTGTTGCGGACCGGGCCCCTCTGGCGGTTGATTTCAACCGTGATGTCGGACCGCGCGGGCGCCCCGGGGTCTGGAAAGCCTTCCCCCCTCAGCCGACCGGCTCCGGGCGCGCCCTCCAATCGGAGGAGCAGATGAACCTGCACATTCGTATCTGGCGTCTGAGAAACCGTCATCGCGGGCTCGAACAGCAGCTGCGCCAAGCGCTGAAGCGACCGGTCCCGGACGCCCTCGCCATCCAGCAGCTGAAGCGACGCAAGCTGCAGGTGAAGGACGAACTGATCCTGGCCGAGGCCCGGCTCGCCCCGGCGACCTGAAGCTCGGGTGGATTGGCCCGCGCCGTCGGGCGATTAGGAACGCCGGCTAATCCTCGGCGTCCTCTTCGCCTTCGCGCGGGACCGAGGCCCCGCCGCCGGTGGCCTCGTAGCGGCGCGCCGCCAGCCACTCCAGCCGCTTGGCCTGGGTCAGCAGCACCCGGCGCAGGCCGCCCTTCACCTGGCGCTCCGAGATCACCTGGGCGAGCCTGGAGATGATCAGGGCCCGCCGGGCGATGCGAAAGTCGGGGTGGGCGCGCAGCTCCTGCACCCGTTCGGAGACGATGCGGCCGCGAAACGACGGCGGCGCCTCGACCGTCAGGCCGCCAGGCGGCGGGTCCTTCTCGTTGAGGATGGCCTTGAACTGGGAGTTGGCGACCGCCTGGGCGGTGATCAACCGCTCCAGGGCGTCGAGATGCGCCCGGGCGGCCGGGGCCAGCAGCCGGTCCTTCGGTCCTACCTGCTGGAACTGCGGCAAGGGCCAGACCTCGATCTCGAACACCTCGAACGGATCCAGCACCGACATCGCCACTGCGTCGGTGCGCTGGTTGGTCAGGTGGCGGCGGATGCGGCTGCGCAGCTGCTCGTTGGTCTGGCCGACATAGATCGGCTCGCCGTCGTAGTCGAAGAAGGCGTAGACGCCCCAGCGGTAGTTGCCGACGACCGGCCGGGCGCCTGAAGGATCGTGCTGGAATGGCGTGTCGAGGAAGCGGGCCAGGGCGAGCCGCAGCTCGTTGGTCTCGAACGGCGGCTGGCGGATGAAGTCGGGATTGGCGCCGAACAGGCTCACGCCACCTCGCGCAGGGCCGCCGCCTCGCTGATGATCGGCTCGAAGATGTGGCGGGCGAGGTGGCGCACCACGTCGACCGCCACGCCGTCGCCGGTGAGGTGGTAGGCCTCGTTGTAGTTGCCGGGCAGCCGGTAGTCGTCGGCCAGGCCCATCAGCCGCGCCGTCTCGCGCGCCGAGATCAGCCGGGTCCGCACGCGCTCGCCGTCGACGACCATGATCACCTGGCGGCTGGAGCCGCCGGCCGGCGTGCGCAGGCAGCCGGAGACGTCGTCGAAGCGCACCTCGGCGCGCTGCACCTTGGCCCCGTTATGGTTCAGCCGCGTGCGGCGGTAGATCCCGCCGACCATCCGGCGGCCGGCGCGCTTGGCGGCGGCCACCTTGGCGGCGTTGATCGGCGACATCATCGCCAGCAGCTGGCGGGTCTCGGCGGCGGTGTGCCAGGCGACGCTCTGTGGGGCCTCCTCGATCACGTCGCGCAGCGACAGGGCCCGCGGCCCGGGCGGGGGCAGGCGCCACCACAGGAAGTCGTCCTGCAGCGCCTGCGGCAGCTTCTCGACGGCCCGGCGCAGGGCCTTGGTGTGGAAGGGCTCCAGCGGGCCGTCCGAGAGCAGGGCAGGGGGGATGGCCAGGTCGGCGCGCACGCCGATCACGAACAGCCGCGGCCGCGACTGCGGCAGGAACAGCTCGGCGTTGATCACCAGGGCGCCCAGCCGATAGCCGGCCCTGGCGTAGGTCCGGCAGATCACCTCGAAATCCTTGCCGCCGTGCGAGGTCAGCGCGCCGCAGACGTTTTCCAGGGCGATGATCGCCGGGCCGCGGCCGTCGGCGACCAGGCCGGTCATCACCTCCCAGAACGGATAGAAGGCGCCCGACCGCTCGGCCTTGAGGCCCGCGCCCGCGCCGGCCAGCGACAGGTCCTGGCAGGGGAAGGAGGCCCAGGCGAGGTCGGCCACGCCCGGCAGTTCGGCCGCGGCGACCTGACGCACGTCGCCGATCTTCAGCTCCGCGCCGCCGAAGTTCTCGCGGTAGACCGCGCCCTTCTTCGGATCGAAGTCGTTGGCGAAGCGGCAGGTCCAGCCGGCTCCGAGGCCAGTG
>Ga0105248_10000312_pt1 | contig 57861 bp, 71 predicted proteins | sample KBSS34metaG_FD_81524 | JGI IMG/M metagenome (GOLD analysis project Ga0105248, IMG submission 81524) | Switchgrass rhizosphere microbial communities from Kellogg Biological Station, Michigan, USA - KBS S3-4 metaG | ecosystem: Host-associated > Plants > Roots > Rhizosphere > Soil | place... | reverse complement strand
TCCCGGATCGAGGTGATGGCTCCGGTCTGGAAGACGGTGCGGTCCCAGGAGCTGGAGCCGACATTGGACGAGTTGGGTCGGCAGTACGCCATCGCCAGCCGGCTGCATTCGGTCAGAGAGTTGGACTACAAAATCGCGACAGGAGCCCCCTGATGGATCAGTTCTCCCCGGTGGATGAGTCAGGGACTTTCGAGTCGGAGCGCGGCATGGTCCGCTCTTCTACGCCTCCTAGCCTCCACTACGTCAACGAGTCAGGGATTCCCGACGAGTTGTTCATGGACGAACTCAGGGAGAACCGGGAGATCGCCAGCATCGTCGAGCAGTGGAGCCAGTCACTGCGCAGCAACCGGGACCGGGGCGTCACCGACATCTTCGGTCGGAAGCGGTGGAACGGGCTGGGCCACATCTTCTCCGACATGAGCCGGGCCGCGTTCGCCGTGGACCACGACGACATCCTGTCCACCCTGGCCGACGTCACCGAAGGGCTCACGTTCAACCGGTGCCGGTTCGAGATGAACGACGACGACCAGGAGGACGTCTGGAATCAGTGGGCCGCCGAGGTGGATCTGGACAGCCGGCTGCGGGAGATGTTCCGCGAACTGTTCAAGGTGTCCCAGGTGTACGTCGGACTGTGGTGGGACCGACGCACCTACACCGTGCGGACCAAGCCGGACGCCGAGAAGCTGCTCGAGGAGGCCCCGTCGAGGGGTGGGAACACCAAGCGGCGCAAGCGCTACGACCTGTTCGTTCCGTCGTCGATGACCATCCTCGACCCGACGAAGGTCCTGCCGGTCGGGCAGCTCATGTTCGGCCGGGAACGGTTCGCCTACTGCGCAGGTCGCAGCGAGGACATGGCGTTCGCCGAGGTGATGGCCGGTGAGGTGATCGACAGCACCGTGCTGCAACTGCTGGACGGCAAGTACACCCCGACGGTGGACGAGATCCACCTCTGTCAGGAGTTGGGCGTCGATCCCGATCGGCTATGGCTGTTCCGACCCGGCACAGTGTTCAGGCACTCCCTCACCAAGGCCCAGTACGAGCGGTTCGCCGCGGTTCGACTCAAGCCGATCTTCGAGATCCTGGACATGAAGTCGGCGCTGCGCAGTTCGGACAACTCCGCACTGGTCGGCAGTGCGAACTTCATCATCGTGATCAAGAAGGGCTCGGACAAGTTCCCGGCGAAGCCGGCGGAGATCGACAACCTGAAGGAGCAGTCCCGGGTGGTCGCCCGACTGCCCGTCATGGTCGGCGACCACCGGCTGTCCGTGGAGATCGTCAGCCCGGCGCTGGACAACACGCTGACCGAATCCCGCTGGCAGGTGCTGGACTCCCGGCTGGTGTTCGCCGCGCTGCGCAGCTTCCAGCCGATCGTCCAGGGCGGGAACTCGTCCGGGTCCGGCGTGTCGGAGATGTCCCGGGTGGTCAGTCAGGGCCTGGAGAACCGCCGACACCAGATGATCCGTGCGTTCGAGCGGCACATCTTCAACCGGGCGATGAACGTCAGCGAGGAACTGGACGAACGGCCCACGCTGACGTTCCTGCCCAAGCATGTGTCCCTGGACTTCCGGGTCGACGTGATGAACGCGATCCTGAAGTTGCGCGACCGCGGCGACATCTCCAGGGAGACCACGCTCGACGAGTTGGACTTCGACCAGGATGTCGAGGCTCGGCGCCGGGCCCACGAGCGGGTCGCCTACGACAAGGTGTTCCAGTCCGGCACGCCGTTCACCTCGCCGCAGCAGAACCCGTTCGGTGCGCAGCCGCAGCAGCCGCAACCACCGCAGCCCCAGAAGGATCCCGGTCGGCCACCCGGCGTGAGGGAGGACGAGCCCCGGAAACGTGGTGGTACCGAATGAGGGGATGAGCCTGTCCGGGGTGGGTAGGTTGATTAATGCGGGGTAGCCCACACGAGAGGATCCCTTATGGGCGGCACGGACAAGATCAAGAACGCGGCGCAGGAGGCCAAGGGCCAGGTCAAGGAGACGACCGGTCAGGTGACCGGCAACGCGGATCTCGAAGCCAAGGGTCAGGCCGAGCAGGTCGATGCCAACGCCAGGCAGGTCGCTGAGGATCTGAAGGACACCACCAAGGACATCACCCGCTAATCAGGAGGAACCATCATGGGTGCAGTGCAGGGCCAGAACCAGCCGAACCAGCCGAACGATCCGAACGCACCTCAGCCCAACGAGACTGAGGCGGAGCGCCAGGCGCGCGAGCAGCGCGAGGCCGAGCAGAACAAGTAGCAGCCTCTGAGTTGACCGCCCCGGACCGGACCGACCTCCGGTACCGGGGCATCACTCTGTGGGTTCGATGTTCGTACCCTCGATGAGCTTGCTCTTCACGTCCTCAGCCAGGTCCTGCTCATCACGCTTCCGCTCGGCCTGCTCCTGGGCCACCTCAACTCGAGCGGCTTGCCACGCGCTCCAATGCCCCGACACCAGGGCCCACAGACTTAACGCTGCCACGTAGGTCACCGAGTTGATCCAGCCGGTGACGATACTGATCGGGATCATCACAATCCACACGATGGTCAACCACCCGTTCACAGCTCTCATGAACTTGGGATCACCTTGAACAGCCGCCCAGAGGGACTTGATGACGTTCATGTCGCAATCCTGACCGTCCCCAGGCCGAAGTCCTGACGTGGAAACCGTTGTCCTGAATCGTGCGAACAGTACGATCCTGGTTTCGTTCGCCTCATCCCTGAACCGGGACGAGGTCGACTGCGCCGGCCTGCAGTGGAAGATCGCCCGGTCCAACCCGATGATCCAGTGGATCGGCGGGAACTTCGTCGAAGGGGACAAGGCCAACTCCAACGGTCAGTTCTGGACAGCCGGGGACCTCGAGCTGGCGGAGTACACGATCCGGTACGCGCCGCTGAACATGGTCCACGAATGGAAGCAGCCGGTCGGCTTCTTCGCCGACACCAGGACGGTGAAGCTGGACCGACATCTCGCGGTTGCCGGTTCAGAGCCGGCCGGCTCCATGAAGATCCAGGTCCTGGCCGGCCTGTGGCAGCACATCTTCCCCAGGGAGGCGGCGCTCGTTGAGAACGCCAACCAGGCTGGTCTGCTCGCGCTGAGCATGGAGTGCGTGGGAACCCACCTGCGCTGCACCGGACCGAACGGCTGTGGCAAGGAGTTCGCCTACAACGCCGTCGATACCCACTGCGAGCATCTGCACGATCGTTCCAGCATTCGGCACATCGTCAACCCGGTCTTCCGGGGCGGGGCCCTCATCGTTCCGCCTGCCAAGCCCGGTTGGAAGGGTGCCACCGCCGGGGTGATCGACCCGGAGATCATGAAGGAAGCGGCCGCGTTCGCTGAGTACACCGAACAGCATTACGAGGCTGCCAACGCCACCAGTGATGTGACCACCACTGAGTGGGAGGCGCTGATGGCTATGGTCATTCAGGCCCACGCATGATCTGCGCGGACTGCGGGTACGTCCCAGGTGCCGGTGATCCGGCGTGGTGTGACTGGTGCGACGGACCACTTCCCGACCACCGGACGAAGGAGGAGTGATGTTCGACAAGGCTTTTTGGATTGCCACGCTAGAGCGGGCCCTCAAGACGGCTGCTCAGTTCGGTCTGTTCGCCCTAGGGACCACCGTGTGGACCGACGTCGGTGACGTGGTGTCAACCAGCAAGGCAGTGGGTGTGTCGGTCCTGTTCGGGGCGGCAATGTCGGTGCTGACCTCCCTAGCGTCCAGCCAGGTCGGACCTCCAGGACCGTCACTGGTCGGGGAGAGCGTGACCGCTCCCCCTGGGATCGTCGACCCCACCCCCGACCCGGGGGAAACGTCCGGCTGAATCTCGCGCATTGGAGGTTCGACAACTAGGCGTGGGCATTGACGCGGTGCAGATGCACGACCAACTACTGGCTGCCCAACCAGAAGGAGTGGCCCACTCACCGGATTCCTGCCCGTTCTGCTCAGAACGGCTGGCCTCCCAGGTGGCCACAGCGTCAAGCCCACAATCAGCGTCCAGTCCCTCCGGTGATAAGCCGTTGGACGCACCACCCATCTCCAACGACTCTCCGGAGGGAGGGATTACCACCGCCATGAGTGAAACCGCCAACATGATCTCCCGTGAGACGCATGAGGCTCTCCTCGAAAAGGCCGTCCGGGACGCGAACGCTGAAGTTCAGCAGACGCTGACCGCGAAGACCGAAGAGGTGGCGGCACTGAATGCCCAGGTTGACACCCTGGGCAAGCAGAACGCAGACCTCAACAGCCAGGTGGAACGTCTGAACAAGGACCTGGACACCGCCCAGGTAACCCTGAAGACGGCCACCGACGAGGTCGCAGCCCTGAGGGCCGACGCGGCAGCCAAGCAGGTGGCTGCCGAGAAGGCTGAGCTGGCCAGCAAGCGCGCCGACCAGGTCAAGACGCTCGGACTGTTCAACCCCGAGTACATCGCCGAGAAGGCCTCCAAGTGGGCTGACTTCGCCGATGCCGACTGGAACGACCGGGTTGAGGAATGGCGCAACCTCAAGCCAGCCGGTGCCCCCGTAGCCGAGACCGCATCGGCGATGTCGGGGACGTCTGGCACCCTTGCCGACAAGCCTGTCGATGAGGCCAAGCAGATCTCGCCGAGGCGCGCAGTCCTCGGTCTTCCTCGATAAGGGGGTGCAGTAATGGCATACACACGCAATTTCGGTTTCCGCTCCTTCGAGAACATCGTCCGGAGTGGACGGTTCCGCACCCCGGCTTCGGGGGCGATCGTGATCGGCGCTCCGGTGATGCTGGATTCGGCCAGTGCCGGCCGGGTCAAGGCAGCCACGGCGGGCGCTGCAGCCGACGGGTCCGCAGGTGTCGCGGTCTACGAGTACATCCTCCTGCAGGGGGTCGACGCGGGCCTGTACGGCGCCGGGGATCTCACCACGGTCCCCCTCGGTGCGTACGTCCAGATCGTCCACGGCCCCGGCACGAAGATCTGGCTCCGGGACACCGCGGCCAAGACCCTCTACGACGGCCGTTCCCAGGCCGCGTACACGCCGTTCGCCGGTTCGATCACCCTCGGCACCCTTGCCATCGGGGCGGCTCTCACCCCCGACGGCGCGGGCAAGTGGAAGGTCGCCAACGGCACCTCCGACGGTAACTGGCTCACCGTCGAATCCGTCAACACGACGACCAAGGTCGTCGAAGCCCGGTTCCGGTTCTGAGAGAGGAGTTGATCAACATGAGCGCAACAAAGCAGCTGGTCGATTCCTTCGGTCGGTCGCAGGCCGAGAACCGCGAGCGTCAGCAGATCATGACGGCGGCGAACGAGGAGGCGAAGAAGTACTGGAACGACCCTCAGTGGCGCCGGGACTTCGCAGCCGACCTCACCGAGTCGATCCTCCTTGGGTTCGAGTACCAGACCCTCGTGGATCAGTGGCTCGACACCGAGCGGACCGACTTCGGCGGCCGCATCTTCGTCAAGGAAGCCAAGGGCCTGAAGGCGTTCTTCATGGCTCGTGGTGGCTACATCGAGTCCAGCGAGCTGCTCTCCGAAGTCTCGGAGATGCCGCGCGACATGCTCGGTGTGCACGTCTACGAGTTCGAGGACAAGTTCCTGACGAACTTCGCTGAGTCGGCCCAGACCCTTCGGGACCTGGCCATCCAGCGGATGGACGCCGAGGTGAACCGTCGGGTTCGTACCGTCCTGTCCGAGGCGATCCCGTCCGGCCCCTACTACGTCAGTGCAGCTGGCGTGGCCCAGGCCAGCGTGAACGCAGCGATCCGGGCGGTGCGTGACGAGACCAAGACCGGTGAGGTTGTCATCGTGGGGCGGGCGACGATGGTCGACCAGATCACCGACTTCACCGGGTTCTCCGACACCACCCTCGAGGAGATCCGCCAGCGCGGAGTCCTCGGCACCTACCGGGGTGCGCAGATCGTCTCCATCAAGAACTACAAGGATGAGGACGACACCGCGTTCCTGCCGGCGAACGAGATGTGGATCCTGGGCAAGGACGCCGGGAAGGTTGCCTTCTACGGCGGACTCCAGTCCAAGGAGTTCACCGAGTTGGACAACTGGTACTGGCACTACCTCGCTCGGCGGGACACTGGTGTGCTGGTGCACCACCCGGAGCGGGCCCGTCGGTTCATCGATACGGCAATCACCCCGTAATCGTTCGATCTGAGCCAAGAACCCCCGCTGGGCGACCCCCGGCGGGGGTTCTTGCGTGTACTGGCATTATTTCGTGACTCGCCGATCAGGGCGCCTCTATCCGATTCTCTGGAAACAGTGCGAAGATCGACCATCATTCATCGAGGAGGCAGTCAGAGATGCTCCACCGCAGCAGTATCACCGCCGAGGACCGGGAGTTCGTCGAGATGTGGGAAAACGTCTCGGACATCTCGGTCGGCATCGTGTCCTTCAACCAGAAGGGTGAGGAAGGTCAGGTCCTGATCTCCGGTGGGCGGCAGTTCATGTGCAGTTCGGAGGAGCGCCTGGTCACCCAGGACAAGATCGTGCTGGTCACCGATGACCCGTTCAAGAACGGAACCTTCCGGCCTATCACCGTGCCGGACAATGTGACCATCGAGTCGAATCCGAACGCGCTCAGCGATCCGGAGATCCTCGACGTGCTCAAGTCCGGCGACCTGGCGTGGGGTGAGTGGCTGAAGGTGCTGGACTCCCCGGCGACGCTGCAGCGCATGCTGAACCTGGCGGAGGAGGCCAATGCGTCGCTGCGCCGGTATCGGGAGGTTGAGGCGAGGCTGGCCGAGGTGAAGCCGAAGACGCGGCTGATGCAGAAGGACCGGTCTGAGTTCGAGAAGATCGCGAACGTGCGTTGAATGTGGACCTGGCGGCCCTTGGGATCGACATCGATCTGGCCGACGGGGATCTAGTTCTGGACGCGGTGGTGCTGTTGCGGGTGGCTAACGGTGACAGGCCCACAGGGCTGGTCCTGGAGACGACGCCCGGCATGGACTGGATGATGCAGGTGGGGATGGTGGAGGCGGCTCGGGACATCCTCCGTGGGCCTACGCCGGACGAGCGGTAGGTCATCTGCTGCCCGTAGATTCCGACATCAGAGTGTGGCGCTCGATCTGTCTGAGTTCATCCCCGCGTTGAAGCGGGAGGTCTCTGTGCCCGGGACCACGGGGATCCTGGACGCAGCGAGTTTCGACGACCTGGTCGGCATTCTGGTGGACGCCTTCTGGCTGGCTCGTCTCGATGGCTTCTTCGCCGCCTACACCTGCAGCGAGGACGGTGTCGTCGAGCACCTCGACGGCGGGCTGGACCTGCCCAGGGAGCACGTCTCGGTGATCCTGCTCTACGCGGGCATCAAGGTGGTCCGCAACAAGATCCTCGGAACGAGCAGTGGCTTGCGGGCCAAGGCCGGCCCGGTCGAGTACGAGACGACCATCCCGGCGACGGTGATGACGGCGCTGCTGACCGGGCTGCGGGAGACGCAGCGCCATCTCCTCGATGAGGTGAGGGAGGAAGGCGGGTACGAGGCCACGACGGTGGACACCTTTGACTGGCTGAGCCGCTACATCCCGGTGGATGCCTGATGGCCGGGACGTACGCCGGCTTCGACGCCACCGCGTTCCGGGAGGGGATCCTGTTCGCGATGCAGATGGGCTCACCGCCTGATCCGGCGCTGCGCCCCAGGTTCGTCTTCCCCGCCGGTGTGCCCACCTACGAGAAGAACGGCGTCCCGGTGACGAACCCCCGTCTGGATCGGGATGGGAACCCGATGGATCCTGACATCGAGCTGATCCAGAGTCCGGGGACGATCGTCCAGGTGCCATGCGCGGTGGAGATCACCAAGGCGGACGCCGAGGAGGTGCCGGTGGGCAACTTCCGTCCGACGAAGGCTCTGGTCACGTTCCTCGACTCGGACTACCTCCAGGTGAAGGGGTGCCGGGAGATGGTCTACAACGGTGACCGGTACGGCTTCAGCTACGTGCCGGAGGCGTTGGGCATGTTCGACGTCGGGGTCTTCACCATGGTCTTCTTCGCGATTCGAGAATCCTGATGGTTTACGTTCGGCACCGGGTGCGCATGGTCCACGAGTCGATCATGGAGGACCTGTTCAACACGCTCATCGCCTGCCGGTGGATTCCGGGGACGACGACCCGTCCGGTGAACAACCCGACCAACAGCCAGTTCGAGGTGGTCACCGTCGACGCCGGGGAGGTCTATGCGTTCGTCAGGAACCTGCCGGTGAAGGTGATCAACTACTACCCCGATCCCACCAGTGGTCCTCCGGCGATGAACACGCTCGCGGTAGACGCGCCGCGGCCGGCTGATCCGGAGGAGATGGAGTTGGGTTCCACCCTGGTGTCGCAGCCCTACCAGATCGGTCTGGTGTTCTACGCCAACAACGATGCGACCGCCCAGGCGTTGTTCTCAGACCTCGGTGATCGCTACGCGGGCCGACTGGTCAACGGTCAGGCAATCGCGCTGTACGACTACCTGGGGGAGTCCGACGATGTCGTTGGGTACATGGAGGTGGAGGCGTTCCGATTCGCGCGTGACCTGGATACTGCGAACCAGGCCGAGCGGACGACGTACTTCGCCGAACTCGAACTAGTCGACACACTCGTCTAGGGGGCGTCGTGGATGACGACGACACGAGCCCCGTGCCCGGCTTCGAATCCGAACGGGAGTCCGAGCCGCTGCCAGAGTCTGAGCCAGAACTCGAGCTGATCCCCGATCCGCTGCCGCCGCTGCCGGAACCTGAGCCGCTACCACCACTGCCGCCCCTCCCACCAGTACCGCCCCTTCCGGAACTCCCGCCCCCGCCGGTGGATACGGATGCGCTCAGCCCCCGGCACCGAGCGGCACGGGTGCTGGTGCGGTGCACGGCGGTTGCTTGGTTGACGTTGGTGGGCACCCAGGTCCTCGGTGCGTTCGGTGGCGGTGGGCTGCTGTCCGAGACGGCCACCCAACTGATGCTCACCGTCGGGTCGGCGCTGGTGGCGGCGACCGCCGCCTACCTGGTGCGTCGGGTGGAACGGCCGCCCGATCCTGCGCTGGAGAACAACGTGGGCTGGTGGCTGGCGATGACCCTCGGCGGGATGCTGCTACTGATGTCCCTTGGGCCGCTCCTCTATGTGGTGAAGACCCTGCTCGAGGGCGAAGTGGTTCATTCGCTGGGAACGAACGCGCTGAACCTGCTGTCGGTGCTGTTCGGTGGGGCCATCGGTGCGCTTGGTGCATACCTGGGTCTGCGTGCCGAAGGTGAGCGGCGACACAAGCGTGATGACGACGATCAGTAGGGCCTGCTTTCAACTGGACGCCCGTCGGGCCGACGTATGAGTGTGCTGAGCCTGGGAATCGAAATGCGCCGGGTGGCGGCGTCATGAGCGTTCCCGTGAAGGAGTTCCTGAAGAACCGCCGTGATCGCGCCCTCGGTACTGTCATGGGCGGCCTGGAGCGGGATGTCTGGACCAGGCTTGACGAGGAGGAGCGGACACAGGTGCGTCGTTCCGTCATCGATGCGCTCAACTCCTACCACGACTCGGTGTTGGACCTGTTGAAGGCGGAGGATTCCAACACCGTGCGCAATGAGGAGCTGCTGGTGGTCCTGGACCGCATCGACCGAAAGTTGGGCCGGTAGATGCGCATCGAGGAGGAGCAGGAAGTCGATCGCCAGCTCGACGCAATGGCGGAGAAGGCCCGTAGGGCTGCCGCCGCTCGAGCCAAGCGCGATGCCGACTTCGCTGCAGCCAGGGCCGGCGCAGTCATAAAGGCCGAGTTGAGGTCGGCACCGAGGCAGCCGACGTGGGTCACGGTGACCAGCACCATCGACCTGGACGGCGACTTCACCAAGATCAAGACGGCGATTGAGAGTGCTGAGAGGGGCGCGCGTAGAGCAGCAGTCATCAAGGCGAACGCCACCTTGGAAAGCACTGTGAATGCGCGGAAGATCAAGAGGCCCCGTACCTCCAGCCCACGCAGGGGACGGCCCAACCAGCCGATCGCGAAGAACCTCGTCTGGGGCGCCGGCAAGGTCGGAACGAATCAGGCGGCCGTCGCAATCGGTGCCGCCGGGCTCAAGCAGATCCCGCACTGGCGCGTCGTCGAACTCGGCACCAAGCAGAACGCGATGCAACGGCGCGGACAGCCCGGCACCGGGAAGGCGGGACGTCCCCGGAATGACCGGCTGGGCGAGCAGCAGATCCGGATCCCCTCTCAGAAGGGGCGTGTGCTGAAGTTCGGCCTCGGGTTCGGCGTCTCGCCGGGAGGTAAGTACTTCGCTCCGTCGTCGAGCCGGCTGGGCAAGGACGCTGTGCACAGGTTGAGTGAGCTGGATGTGGACGTGCGACCGTCTCGTATCCAGATCCGTCGTGAGATCCAGGGCACGCACATGGTCCGCATCTCCGGCGCAGCAGGTTTCCGCGAGTACCAAGAACAGGTGCTGGCGGCAAGCAAGGCTTCCGTCGGGGCCATCCGCCCCAGAAGGAAGTGACGTTGAGGGACGTCTATTGCCTTGCGGGCACACAACTTAATACGGCCAACCATCAGACCGATGCCCCATGCCAAATCCGCCCATGGGCGAGAGTCCCCTTAGGAGGGAACTATGGCTATTCGCGCAGGGCAGATCCTGCACGTTGCGAACGGCTTCGTGATCGACCGCATCCAGACGGCCGGTCCCGGCAACCTGAACATCCCCCAGGAGAAGGTCTACGAGCTGGGCAACTACCAGTCCGTCGGGATCGTGCGTGACACACCTGACCTGACCTTCAACCTGGAGGCGCTCAACGTCGACTGTGAGATCGAAGGCCTGCTCACCGGCGCCGCCAACCCCACCAGCGATGCTGTCGGCACCTCGTACGACCTCAGCCTCGCCAAGACGATGGACATCATCTCGCCGTTCAAGTCCCCGTTCGGCGCGTTCACCGCCGTGAAGGGTGTGGCGGTGCCGAACCTGACCCTGGAGTCGGTGTCCTACCGCTACGGCCTTCGGGAGAACGCGGGCGAGACTTTCAGCCTGCGCGGTGACTCGATCTTCTACATCCCGGGCTCGCCCAAGCAGGACAACTACACCGGCAACGGGTCCACGACGGCGTTCACCTTCACCACCACCCCGGCGCTGACCTACAGCGTCAGCGGCTCCACCGTGTACGCGCTGTCGGTCAGCGTGGATGGCGCACGCCAGTTCGTAGGTGCCGACTTCACCAACACCGCGAGCGGGATCACGTTCAACACGGCGCCGGCCAGCGGTGCCAAGATCCGGGCCGTGTACGGCGTGGCAGCTTCGACCTCCTACCCGCAGACCGTGCACCAGGCCCTGAACGTCAAGCCTGCTGCGGTCCGTGGCAAGGACATCGACGTCTACTACGGCACGGCCACCCCGGTGGGTGGCGGCGTGGTCAACAAGTCACGCACCTCCAACGTGGCCACCATCACCACTGCCAGTGCTCACGGGCTGATCCCCGGGGACAAGGTCGCGCTGGCCATCACCGACGCGACGTTCGACGGATCGTGGACCGCCCTGGCCGGGACCACCGGGACCACGATCGTGTTCGCCAACACTGGAACCGATGTGACCTCCGTCAGCACGGCAGGTACGGCAGGCAAGGAGATCGAGGTCCGCTGGCCCGACGTCCAGTCGGTCACCATCGACTGGCGGCTCACCCTCGAGGACGACTACGAGTTCGGCAACGTGTACGCCGTGGCCCGTGAAGCGACGGACGTCCCCGACCTGACCGGCACCATCGAGATCAAGCCGCGCACCATCGAGGCGCTGTTCACGCGGCTGCAGCAGATCACCGGTACGACCGGCACCCAGGTCATCGGCCCGAACTCGTCGGTCACCGGCAACCTGCGCATCGTGCTGCGCAACCCGGAGTCCGCCGGCACCAGCGCGGTGGCCGCCGGCTCGGTGATCAAGACCCACTACCTGCCGGGCGTTCGGTTCACGATCCCCGGCTACGAGGGTCGGGTGCAGCAGAAGGTCACCCAGCAGGTCACCTACCAGTCCGACACGGGCGCCATGTACGTCTACCGCGGAGACCGTCCGTAAGTCTTCCCCGGGAGAGGGGACCCCGCCGTGAGGTGCGGGTCCCCTCTTTCGTTGTCCTCCATCCGTGGCTCCTGGCGTCCGACTCACAGGTGGAACTGGATTGGGACTGGACTGGAATCTGAACTCGGGAGTGGCGCGTGGCGAATATCAAGGCTCGACGGAAACTCTCAGATCTGTATGCCGTCGGTATCGAGGTTCGCTTCGACGCCGACGGGGGCAGGTTGGGGCCGTTCAAGGATGAGGACGGCAACAAGATCCCTCTCGGGGAGAACGAGGTGGAGGTGTGGGTGCAGCCGCCTTCCCCGCTCCAGCGGGAGATGGCCCAGAGGGCTTCGCAGGCAGCTCGGGCCAAGGCGCTGCTCCGGGCGAGACGGGATGAGGAATCCAGCAAGTACCTGCAGCAGCAGGAGTTCTCGTTGGACCTCTCCGATGAGACCCTGATCGAGTACCTGGTTGTCGCTGGTTCCGAGGAACGTCGGGATGAGGCGATGCGCGACGTCATGGCCAACGACGAGTGGGACGATCTGCCTGCGCTGCAGGATGCGATGCGGGAGTACCAGGATCTGGACGAACCACCAAAGGATGATCCTGGGTACGACGCGTTGATGGAGGCGGACAAGCGCTTCGGTGACCAGGTGTCGAAACGGGAGATGGAACTGGTCGACGCGGAGCGGGAGTCGTACAGCCTGTGGGCCAGGGATGCTCTGGAGAAGAAGGCGAGTGAGCGGCGCATCGAGCTGATCGGATCGCAGGCCTTCGTCACCGAGTATGAACGGCAGATGCAGTTCTACGCGGTGCGTGAGGGCGATGACCACGGTGTGCTGTTCTTCGAGTCGGCCCGCGAGTTGGCCGACAGCGCCGAGGAGGTGCGCGCGACGATCCTTGAGGCGCTCGCGGCCTTCGTCACCGAGGCCGTGGAGGCAAAAAAAGCGCACACGGTAGCGCCTGGCTCGGAATCGTCGGCGCCGCCCAGCGAGCAGGAGACTTCAGAGTCCTCTACCCCCGAGGAGTCGAGCGAGTAAATGACATCCCATGGTTCCTGCAGGTCGCTATCGAACACGCACTGGCTATCCTGAACTGGTTCGAGAACCTGCAGAAAGAAGAGGTCCCTCCAGAGCGGCTCTGGGCGGACGCCAAAGGACTGGACGCTTGGTTCGAAGCCATCGCTGAGAAGCGGGGCTTCGGATCTTCCAGCTCAGACGATGAAGAGCCTGAGCTGGTCGGGAATGACTTGGCGCGCGCCTACAAGGATTGATCTCGGGAGGGTCTGGTGGCTGGAGCCGACTTCTACGTCTCCTTCGATTCCAACTCGGATAAGTTCCTCGAGAAGATCAAGCAGGATCTGGGCGCCGCCAACGCGGTGATCAAGGGTTTCGACACCCGAATGAAGTCGATGCACGGCTTCGCCCAGGGTCTGACTGCACAGCTCCAGGCCTTGGAGAAGGCCGGCATCAAGGTCGATGTTCAGCACCACACCGCCGGAGGTGGAGGTGGGGGCGGTGGGCATGAAGACGATGCACGTCGCATCGATGCCAGCATCGACAGGTTCACCACCTCCTTAGGTAGGTTCGAGGGCTTCCTGAACAACCTGCCCGATAAGGTCGCGGAGGCGGCCCGGAAGTCCGTGGCGGCGCATGCCCGAACCACGGACCCGAACACGAAGCGGTTCCTCCCAGAGCCGCCGCCGCCCCCGGCGAAGACCGGCGCTGCACGGCGGCGGCAGCAGGAGCAGGAGGAGCGAGCAGCGGCTCGAGCCAGCCTCACGCAGGCACCGCCCCCTGCAGCCACCACCCCGACGCCTGCCGCGCCGCAGAACATCCCGCACGTCAGCGAAGCTGCCCTTGACGGGCTGAAGAGCGCCATCGGTGAGGGGACGAAGGTCCAGAAGAACGTCCGCAGGTCCGTTGACGAAGTGAAGATGGCCATCGTCGCGCTGCGGGATGCGTTGCTGACCCGTCCTCCCGGTGGTGCCCCTGGTGCCGCCCCCACTCACGTTCCCGCCGCGCCCGGCGCAGCCCCTGCTGCCGCTGCTCATGTCGCCGCTGCGCCCACCGCCACCACTGCGCCGACCGTTCCGCAGATCGTTGGGGCGACTGGGGTCAGCACCAAGATCGCCAAGCTCCGGGCCGACATCGCCGCTTTGACCGCTCTGGCCGCGAGGGCCATGCAGCCCGGTGGTGACGTGGAGTCCCTGGCCGGGATCCAGTCCGATCTGGAGAAGCTGCAGGCGAGGCTGACGAAGGCGGAGAGGCCGCCGGTGGCGGAACGTCAGGCTGCGCGCGGGGAGGCACGGGCGGCCTACCGGCGGTCGGCGTTGCAGACGCCCACACCCTCGATCGACTTCATCAACATCTCCAGTGCGATGGACATCGCCACGGAGAGAGGCGCCGGCATCGACTCCCCCTTCAGGGCGTCCCTCCTCCAGCGGAAGGGATCGAAGGGGGCCGCCGAGGATCCGTGGGGAACCTTGCGCGCCATAATCACGTCCTTCCAGAAGGCCGGCGTGGACCCGGGCGCGACCCTGTCCGCCGACCTGCAGAAGAAGTGGAAGCAGGTCTTCGATTCTGCGACCGGGCAGTTCAAGGACGAGGCGGTCACCAAGGGCGGGGGGAACACCAAAGAGAACCTGATGGCCATCGTCGAAGGCCTGGGGCGGTTGGTGAACGCCAAGGGCTTGCCGACGGACGCCGGCATGGACGCGGCGCAGAAGGAGCTGGCCAAGCGGGTCACCGCATACAAGAAGGAGGCCACCACCATCCTCTCCCCGCCGATGGCCGATCTGGTCAAGGCGCTGGGCACCGGGGAGATGACGGCGGAGCAGAAGGCTGCCTTCGACGTTCTGGATCGCAACGCCCGTCGGGGCGGTTCTTCTCGTCGGGGCGTGTCGGCTCTCCAGTTGGAACGCCCGGAACATGCCGCACGAGCCACGAAGGCTCGCGACGAGTTCGAGGCGGCCGGCAAGGAGGCGGAGTCGGCCCTCCAGGCATTGAACGCGGTCAAGGCCATCAAGCGGAAGCCGGACGACAAGGAACTGGCGGCCCTGGCTCAGGCGGAGAAACAGCTTGCCGAAGTCCTGCAGCGGGAGCGTCAGTTCCGGACCAAGGAACTCGGCGTCGAGCTTGAGCAGGCCCGGAACCATCTTGCCCAGGTACAGAAGAGCGTCGATACGGCGACCGGGCCGGCGGCAGCCCAACTTGAAGCGGCGAACAAGCGTTACGCCGAGGCCATCGCTCGTCGGACGAAGGCGGCCGAGACCCAGGAGCAGATGGGTCTGGCCCGGCAGGATCAGCGCTTCGTTGCCCAGGCTGCCGGCACGGTGGGTAAGTTCCTGGACGACACGGTGAAGCGTGCCCTCACCGTCGGCAAGCAGCACATGGCGACCGGCAGTCGCGATCTGAACGATCCGGCGGTCAACCCGTACCAGCGGGTCCTCGGTGACGATGAGAATGCGCTCGCCGCGAATCGGGCGCTGGCCAAGATGCGATCCGTCTACAACTTCCTCGACAAGTACGCCGAGTTGATGCTCGAGGCGGAGCGACTGCAGGTCAAGGCGGCACAGCACGAGGTCGGGTCGAAGAAGCGCACCCGCCTTGAAGCAGAAGCCGAGGGGATGCGGCAGATGGCCGCGCCGTATCGGGTCGCAGGGGTCAACGAGGACTTCACCAGCGAGGAGATGCGCCCGGTACTTCAGGCTCGGGCCCAGGGGCGGGCGGAGTTCGCCGCCCGGCATGAGGCCGTGCAAGAAGGTAGGGAGCGGCGACAGGCCCTGATGGGCGGCATCCAGAGCCTGTTCCTGCAGCCGCTGGGCTACCAGGGTGCAGAGCGTCAGCCGATGTCCTCGGCGATGCCCGGGTTGCGGCTCGGCAGTACGGGGCGGTTGGAGTTGCGGGACGACTTCGGTCCGCTGATCAAGGCTGCTGCCGAGCGGAACGCAGCAGCGCAGGCGGCCCGCTACGGCACAACGGCGAGCCTGAAAGATGTGAGCAAGGCCGAGCGGCAACTCACCGCGCCACTGAACAAGGCCACCCAGAACCTGGCCAACTTCATAGATACCGGCAAGGAGCCGAAACTGCCGGAGAAGTTGGTCGAGGCGTTGACCAAGTTCACCGGGGTCGCCCAGAAGATAGCCGGCGGCCAGACCCTGCATGCCGACGAGGAGGCTCTGGTCAAGAGCCTCCGGAATGTGACCGGGCTGAACGCGCGGCAGATCGTCAAGGATCAGGGTCCGCTGGCTGCCTCGGAGCAGATGCAGCAGATGGTGAAGATGCGGCACCTGGAATCCGAGATCTTCGCCCAGTACGACAAGCTGTTCGGCACCGCCGGGGGCATCGGGATCCGTCGTCCCGGGGAATTGGGGTTCCTGTCGCCCACCACGCAGGAGACCGTCGGTGGTCACCGGATGCTGCTTGCGGCCCCGGCCATGTCGGAGGAGCGTCGGGAGGCCGTCAAGCAGCAGGAGAAGGTTCTGCGGGATCGGGCCAATGAGGAACTCAAGAGGCGCCGTTCTTTGGGTCTGGAGAACCCGCGCTCGATCCAGGATCTGGACAAGGTCGGTCGGGAGGCGCTGACCGCTCCACTGGCAGGGACGACGCAGAGAGCGGTCACCGGTGCCGATGCGGTGAAGCGCATGTCCGATCGGCTGCGCGAGTACGGCGTGATCTTCGACAAGAAGATCAACCCGACGTTGCTGGCTGCCAGCCTCCAGGGCGTCGACGAGTTATATCGGGAGTTCGACCGGTTGCGTCAGACCGGGGAACTGGTCGTGTCGGCGATCCGCGACGACCTGAACCGGGCCAAGCGTCAGCCGAGGACGGAGCCGGGGGTCCTGATCTCCCAGCAGGGGGTGGAGCAGCAGGCCGCTGCCCGGGCGGCTGATCCTCGAGCCGACTATGAGCGGCGTCGGGAAGCGCTGATGGAGCGCATCCGGGCCCGGTCGGTCGCCACGGTCACGCCGACCGAGCAGCCCACTGAGTTCCTCAGGCAGGCGCGGGCGTCTCGGGCCAAGCTCCAGCGGCTCGGCGGTGTCGGTGGTGGCGTGCCGGAGGCGCTGCGTGGCGTTTCCGAGATGGAGAGGGCGCAGTTCAAGAACGTGACCGCCCGGCAGCTTGCGGTCGACGAGATGCAGCGCAAGATCGACGCCGACGAGGCGCGTATCGCCGCGATGCCCGAGAACAAGAACAAGCGGACTAGGCGTTCCGCTGAGCGTGGCTTGCAGCAGAAGCGGTCTGTCATGGCCCGCTTGATGGCTGACCTGAAGTGGTCCGAGCAAGAGTATGCGCGGCGCGAAGCCAGGATGCGGAAATATCTCGACGACTACTTCTCCACCCTGGATGAGGCGAAGTTCTACACCGAGTTGGCCAAGATGGAGGGCGCCAAGGACCGTCGTCCACAGACGCAGCCTGGGCCAGCGCGTCCGCGCCCGAGTGCCCTGGAGGTTGAACGGCTTCAGTTCCGGGGTCAGCTGGCTCAGGGCAGGTTGAGGCAAGTCGAGGCGATCGCTGGCGAGAAAAGGGATGTGCTGCACGGGCACGGCGGCGAGGACGTGTCGAAGGCGACCACGGTCGCAAACAAGGCCAGAGCGGATCTGGCGACCGCTCGGGCGGCTGCGCCCGGTACTACAGAGGCCGGCGAGAAGCGGGTTAGCGCTGCCCTCAAGAACTACGCCGACGCTCTGGAGCGTCGGATGCAGACGGTGGAAAGGCAGCAGGCGGCAAAGTCGGAGTTGCCACGGCTCAGGCAGTTGGTTGATCAGGCCGAGAAGGACCTGAAGGCCTACCTCTCGCAGTTTCCGCCGAGTGATGCGCCTGTCCCCAAGATCGAGATGGGCAGCAAGGAGCACCACGAGCAACTCCGCCAGACGCCCGAGTACGCACAGGCGCAGCAGCAGCTCAGGGATGAGCGGCTGGCGTTGGATGCGCAACGGCAGCAGAGCCGCACCCTCCGTGGATCGACGACCATTGGCACGCTGAATGAGGCAAAGGACGCGCAGAAGAAGTACACGGAGGCGCTGGCCGAGACGCAGAAGGCGGAGGAGAAGGTCGCCGCCGAGACGGAGAAGTCGGCCGCTGCCACGAGGGACAAGGCGAAGGCCTCGGACCAGGCCACGAAGGCCACCAGGGAGGCTCAGGCACCGTCGGTTGCGAAGCAGGCTCGGCTGGACGTCACGGCAGCCAACAGGGAAGTTCGTGCGGCCACCAAGGAAGTCACTGCGGCCGAAGAGGCGAAGGACGCGGCACGGCTGTCGGCCGCCCAGAAGCGGCTCACCGCTGCAACAGAGAAGCAGACCCTGGCCAAGGAGCGGGAGGCTGCTCTCCCCAAGGGTGAAGAGCGGGAACGGGCACGGTTGCAGGGACTGGAAGTCGATGCGCTGAAGCGCAGCGTCAAGGCGGCGCAGGACCGGGTCACCAAACTGGGGATTACAGACCTGGCCGGTGAGCGAGCGTCCATCGAGGCCTCACTCAAGGCGATACCGACTCCCAGCAGAGAAGTGAAGCTGACTACGGAGCAGGCCGCTGAGCGCAAGTTGTTGAACTCCCGTCTGAACGCCATCAAGCAGGTCCAGTTGGGTCAGGCGATCGCCGCAGAACGCGGCATCGACCTGTCGGTGGCCCCCGCACCCAGGGTCCGGGCTCCCCGGGCCGCAGCGACCCCCGCAGCAGCCGGGACGGCGGCTCCAGCGGCTGCCGCACCAAGAGGGGGTGCGACCGGGAACGCAGCCCTCAACGCGCTCGGCCGGAAGTTGGACTCCGACGATGATGTGGTTGCCATCGATCGGGTCACCGCGGCTGTCAACAAGGTGTACGCCCTTCTTCGCCAGGGCATCCGTACTACTGGTGGCGCTCCCGCCAAGGCCGGGGCTGCGGCCCCGGAGGCTGTGGTCACAGCAGAACTGACACCGGCACAGAAGGCGGCGCAGACCCGGGCGCGGAACAAGGCCAAGGCGGACGTCGGAGCCGCTGAGCAGGAACTGGCTGCAGCCACGAGGGAGCAGGATGCGGCCCGGTCAGGAAGGGGTGTCCTGGACCGGCTGCGCGATCGTGGCATGGCGGCCGTCCTGCAGAACCAGGAGCGGATCAAGGCCGGCAAGCCAGAGTCGACGGTTTCGCCGATGCTGGGCGAGTCCTTCACCAGGGCGTCCACCCCGCAGGCTGAGGAGGCCCGACAGAAGCGACTGGCGGCCGCCACGGCGCGCTACACCGCTGCGATGGAGGCCCTGGCCAAGGCCAAGGAGCAGGAACTCGCCCTCGGTGCAGCCGGGGGCGGGAAGCCGCCGAAGCCGCCCGCCACCGCCGCCGCTGCCATGGGTGGGCCCGACTTCCGGGGGGACCTGGCCCGGATGGACGATGCGGCGAAGAAGAGTGTGCCGGTTCGTCAGCCCGCACTCACCACAACGGTCAGGGAAGACCTCATCCAGAGGTTGGACAAGGTCAAGCAGGGCCTGACCGATCAGGCGCGTGAAGCGATCAAGCTGAGGTCCACCGACCAGGCGCTCGCGGTCAGCACCGAGGCTGTCGCCTCGGGGATGGTCCAGGCCAAGAACGCCGCCCGGCTGTTCGCCGACGAAATGAAGCTGACCTCACAGGAGGCCAGGACCCTCGAGAAGGACATCCGGCGGCAGGTCGAAAGCCAGAAGGCGCTGGAGCAAGCAGCGCGGCCAGTGGAAACCGCCCATGCCGCGGCGCTGAGGGAGAACGCCAGGCGGGTGGCGGATGCGACCACAGCCAAGCAGAGGGCTGATTCGAGGAGAGCATTCGCGGCCGGCAATCTCGGTGGATTGTCGTCGGAGACCATCACGGAGGCCAGGCGGATCGGCCTGGAGATGGGGAAGTCGATCGTCCCCACGGATCAGGTCATCAGAGACCTTCACGCCCTGTTCGCGAGGGTCGATCAGGAGCTGCGGGCGCAGCACCCCGGGGAGAAGATCACGAAGGGGTCGGTGAAGAGCAAGTTCGCGGACCTCTCCGCTGCCACAGGAATCGACCTGCCGGGTCAACAGATCACCAATCTCAGCCGGACCCTGGTGGACTCCAACAAGGCCGAGGCGAGCAAGTCGGGGCGGCAGGTCGGCGGCTACTTCGCAGCCTCCTTGGCCGAGGGTGTGCAGGGCGATGTGGGACGCGCCCTGTTCGGAACGCACGGCTTCTGGGGTCGGGTCATCAGCTCGGCCGGCCTGTTCGTCGTTCGCAACTTCGCCGCTGGGGCCATATTCGGGATCACCAATCAGATCCAGGAAATCATCTCGCAATCGATGCAGGCCGAGTCCACCTTCATCCGGGTGTCATCCGCGTTGGAAGCAACTGGGCGTTCTGCCGGCGGCCTGCGGACCGAGTTGTTGAAGACGTCCACCGACTACGGTGTCGCGCTGGCGGACGTATACGAGACGGCGGCCGGTCTCGCTGGTGTGTTCGAGAGCGTCGCTGAGGTAAATACGGCCACTCGGGTCGTCACACAGCTGCAGATGATCTCCAACGGTGCCCTGAGCGCGAAGGAGGGGATGGGCGCGTTGGCGTCCACCGCTTCAGCGTTCGGCCTGTACACCAGCGATGCACTCACGCACGTCGCTGACGTGCTCACGGTCATCCAGAACAACCTTGGCACCAATATCGAGGTCACCTCTGAAGGCCTGGGCGCTTTCGCCGGACAGGCCGTGGCGATGAACATCCCCCTCGAAGACGCCGCGGTGTATGTGGCTCAGATCGCGAAGATGACCAACGCCACCGGTGCGGCAGCCGGTGAGCAACTCGGTCGGATCCTGGCGACGATGCAGAGCGGCCGTGGAATGTCGGCACTCAACAGGGCCTTCCCCTCGCCGGAGATGTCAGATGCGCTGGCTACCCGGCAATTCGGTGATGCACTGAGGATATTGGTCGGCGGTTACAAGGATCTGGACAAGGCTGAGCAGAGTTACTTGGCCACGGTCCTGTTCGGCACGCGGCAGGCCAGAGCGGGTCAGGCTCTGTTGTTGGACGGCGACAAGGTGCTGAACACGATCACCAAGTCGACGAATGCACATGGTGAGGCGGAGAAGCGGGCTGCTCAAATCGCGGAGCAGTTCCTCAACCAGATCGCGAGGTTGAAGACCGGGCTGCAGAACCTGGGCGAGCAGTTGATCCGGCTTGGCATCCTCGATGCCGTTGGTCTGATCATGAAGGGGTTCGCAAGGGCCCTGCAGGATGTGGGAATCGGCCTGTCCGTGATCGGCGACTTCTTCGACCGGCATCCACTGGCTGAGAAATTCCTGCACCTGACCACCACGATCATCGGCATGAGCGTGGGGATCAAACTGCTCCGTACTGCGCTTATTGGGCTCGGCTCCGCCATGGGCACGATGAACAAGTTTGTGCTTGGTCGGGTCGGTCTTGCGGGAATCGAGACGGCGGTTGCTGGTGCTGCTGGTGCTGGTGCAGCAGGTGCGGCAGCCGGTGCAGCCGGTGCAGCCGGTGCAGCCGGTGCAGCAGCACCAGTGATGATTCCGAGCGCATATCAGCAGAAGTTGCAGCAGCGCGTCATCGCTTCTCAACTTGGCATTCCAGTCCGGGCGGCTGCGCGCTCCGCCGAGTTCCTGGCGTGGCAGGCAAGCGTGGGGGCGGCGCCTCCCACGCCGATCACTTCGCGGGCAGCGCAGGCCATGGAAACGCGGGCAGCGCAGGCTGCGGCAGCTCGAGCTGCCGCAATCGCTGCAGCGCCCGGTGGTGTCTCTGGTCAGTTTGCTGCTGCGATGTCGGGTCCGGTCCGGTCCCTGGATCGCATGGAGCGCAACGCCACACGTATGGCTGCTGCACTGAACAAGGGCAGCCAAGCAATGACCGTCATGGGGGCCAGCGCGGGGATGTTGCAGGTAGCCGCATTGGCTGTGGGGCTCGGGATCATGGCGGTGATGGAATCCAGCCAGAAGCACAAGGAAACCGTGGATTTCTTGGAGGCGCATTACAAGAAGACGTTGGAGGGGCGCGGTAAGTCAGACGAACAAATCCGTAACGAGTCTGCCGCGAGGAATCCGTATGAAGACAATCCGGCGTTCGATCAACTCAAGGGGATAAACCAACCAAGCAGTATGGCGATGGCCGGCATGTCCCTATCGACGATCTGGAAGGCGCTCAGTGGTAACCCTCTGAATATTCCCGATCTACTTCGCAACGAGCCCAAGAGACGAATGGGCATCATCCCTGATGCGGGGAAGAAGGAACTGGAGGGCATGTGGGCTGATCTCAAAAATCAGAACGCTGAAGCTATGGTCACCTTCTTCGACACCGTTCCCGACCTGTCGAACGACGAAATAAAGAAGAGGTCCGAGAAGTTCCAGAAAGATATCGATGCGAAGCGCCAGAGCATCAAAGACGATCCGAACCTGTCCGCGGAGCAGAAGGTTGCTTACGAGGCTGAGTTCAATGCCATGGAGAACTGGTGGGATGAGCAGGTCCGGGGGCTGATCGAGCAGCGCGAGGGAATCAAGTTGCTCTCCTCGGACATGCTCCAGGAGCTGCAGAAGCTGACGGGGAACCTGGGATCGATGGACGCCGTCTTCGCGACCCAGTCGACGGACGTGGCAGATGCTCTGCGGGGAATGGCGGAAGAGTCGGGCCTGGAAGGCCCAGAGCTGAAGAAATTGATGGGGGCGGCCACCATGTCGGGTGGCAAGCAGAGCCAACTGGATGCCCTGGCTGGCATAACAAAGAATCTTCTGGACGAGGCGGCGAAGAATCTTATTTCCGCACAGGCTGGCGGTGACAAGGAGAAGATCGAAGCGGCCGAGGCCGCCTTCTGGGGTGCGTCGCAGAACGCGGCGTCGGCCTCTCAGGCGCTGCTCAGCTACATCAGCACCCAGGCCAACGCTGCAGCACAGTTGGCCGCATTCACAGGCGATTTCTCCGGCGCCGCTGCTGCCCTCGGCCAGGGTGCCGCCGCATATCGGGATAAGGCTTCCGAATACGAGAAGGCTGGAGATAAGAGTGCAGCCCTTCAGGCACGGGCGCAGGCGCAGGCGCTGGATCAGCAAGCCGCCCAACAACTGACCACACAGGACAGCCTGGGCCTGAACCTGGCGAAGAGTTCCACCCGCAACACGGCAGGACTGGCGCAGATCGAAGTCCAACTCGCCCAGGTTCAGTTGGGCCATGCGGTAGGGGTGGAGGCCCAGAACGCGGCCCAGGTCCGGCTCAACCAGGCCAACCTCGCCCTCACTGACGTGTACATGGCACAGGCTGCTGCTGCTCGGCAGACCGCCGCGGCTCGCATCCCACCAGGAGATGCGCTGCGGCAGGCACGGATGGCAAAGTCTCTAGCGGGGCAGGCCATGGGCGACGCGTCCATCTACGGCACCGCGTCCACCCAGTACCAGTCCGCGCTACAGCAGAGCATCCAGGCCGGCTGGCAGATCGTCCGAGCGGAGCGGGGCGTCGTCGAGGCTCGCATCCAGTTGTCTCAGGCTCGTGCCACCGCCTCTGGGGACATCATCAAGTCCGCCGAGATCGGGGTGCGGCTGGCCAAGGCGCAGTTGACCACCGCGAAGAAGATGTCCGGCGGTAGGAACTCGGCCGAGGTGATTGCTGCGCGGGCGTCCCTGGTCGGCGCACGGGCGGCACTGCGGGACACAAAGGTGCAGTACGAGTTGGACACCATCGACTTCAACAAGGAGATGGGCAACATCACCGGCGCGGAGGCGGTCAAGGCCCTGCAGACGATGCTGAAGGCCACCAACCTGACCGAGGCGCAGCGCCGGGACATCATGCGCAAGATCAAGGGCCTGCAGGACGACATCCGCAATCAGCTCACCGGGTCCGGGTTCAACATCCCCGGCGAGATCAAGATGCCCACCGCCTACGAGGTGCGCCGCTCACTCGGTGCCGACGCAGCCAGGGAGGCCATCGGTCAGTCGGTCCTGGATGTGCGCCGCATGTCGTCGGTCGGTACGTCCGGATCCGGCAACAGCGCTGCGCTGGTCAGCGCAATGCAGTCGGTTCGCGACGCTGTTATGGCCAACGGCGCCCAGATCGTCAATCAGAACGTGGACATCGTCAATCAGGTGCCCACCGCGGCCATCGCCAAGGCCCTGGTGGCCCAGGTGGTGTCCGAACTGAAGCGGCAGAGCGCGGTGGCATCCCGGGCGACGACGACAACGCCTCGATCCGTGCCGTGACCTGGACGACTAACGAACGTGGCCCTTGTCCGATGGACATTCACAGATGTCCGAGATGCCGTCGTTTACACGTTTGAGGTGAATCCGAACGAGGGCGGCACGCCGTCGATCAGCAAACAGTTGGCTACGAACATGCCGCTCGGGCCGGGTCGTCGTTCAGTGTTCTCCGAAGGCCGGCTGAGCGTCACCGACATGCAGTTCGGCGGAGTCATCCTCACCCAGACCCAACTGGAGGCGATGGAGCAGTGGTTCCTGAAGCGCACCCTGATCCAGATCGACGATGACCTGGGCCGCACCTACCAGGGGGCCCTCAACAGCTTCTCTGCCTCGCGTGTCCGGCGAGCGTTCAACCCCTGGTATCACACCTACTCTGCATCGCTGGATGTCACATTCATGAGCAACGCCTCAGGGGTCGTCCTCTACGGGTTGTTTGCGGGAGGGTAATCGTGCTCGATCCCAACACTGCACAGTTCCAGTTGTGGAACGAGCTGACCGCCCAGGGTGATTTCATCGGGCAGTACCGCCCGGTGGGTCGGGTCACCTTCCAGGATGCTTCCATCGGTTCGACCACCTCCGGACGTCCAGGACCGTGGCGCTACCTGCTCACCGAACTCAACCCCACCCAGGCGATTGAGTTGCAGGTCAAGACGATCGACATCGACCGGGCTCTGGGCTCGGATTCCGACAGTTGCAAGATCGACCTGCCCAACGTGCGGCAGGGGCAATACCAGTGGGAGGGCGACGACGAGGACCCGTTCGGGGTGGGTGCCTTCAGTTTGGATCGTGGCGCGTCGCCCCTGTCTGAGACGTCGGTCTTCGGTGAGCCCACCAGTTGGGGGTACACGCCGAACCCGCACAGTGGTCTGCTCACCCCCAACATCCTGGTGCGTACCTACCAGGGGTACGGCTCGGCGAACTTCGACGCCAACGGCGACGCCTACGCGCCCGGGGATCCCGGCTACATCCATCCGCACGATGACGATCTGCTGGTCCTGACCGGCGTGTGGCTGATCGACCGGACCACCACGACCGGAGGTGTGAACCAGCCGACGATCACGGTGGAGATGCGAGACATGGGCAAGCTGCTGATCGAGCAGCCCTGCTATCCGCCGGCCCTCCCGATGGAACGCTTCCCGCTGATCTACAGCCCGGTCCCCACGGACACGGTCGTGCCCGGGAGCGAGGCCAAGAAGGGCAAGAACGTCGCCAAGTTCGACACGGCCGCGATGTCCATGCACGGGGAGTACGGTGCCAGCGCTTCGGTTTCCGGGCACCGGGGTTCCGATGCGTTCGACGGCAAGAGCAGTACCTACTGGTTGAGTCACACGTACGAATCCCCGCGTTCGTCCTACTCCTACGAGTGGATCCAGGCCAAGTGCGGCGGTGACAAGATCAACGAGATCTATGTCCATACCCGCAAGGGTGGGTACGTGTGCTACATCTCGATCTACGAGGGCGGCAACTGGGCGGGTAGCAAGAACATCCCCTACTCGGCTGCCGGCCACGACCACAGTCACAGCGCAGGGATCGACTACGTCAAGCGGGTCACCATCCCCAGTTCCGGGAAGATCACGGTTCGGCTGTCACGGGTCTACAACGCCTCCAAGGTGCGGTTCACCTTCACCAACCTGAAGGTCTTCGAGGAGGGTCCCTACTTCGACTACAAGGTGGCCGTCTACGAAATCCGTGCCTACCACACCACCGAGGCGATCCAGTCCCGCATCATTCCGGCGACCGTCGAGCCGGGAGACATCTCCGACTGGTCGCAGGCGATCAAGGAACTGCTGGGGTGGGCTGGGTTCACATGGACCCATGCATTGACGGCCGATCCGCTGCTGGGCGTGTCCGCGCTGGGCAACCTGAACATCTGGGGCGACTTCGAGGTTCTCGGTGCTGGGCCCATCGAATCCACACCGGGGGACTACTTCCTGAACAAGTCCTTCGCGGAGTGCATCCGTCAGATCGCAGACTTCCTGGGTGCCATCTTCTTCATCGATCACACCGGTGGGGCCCAGTTCCGGATGCCCAACGTCTTCGGGGCGGGCAACTTCATCGACGACCCGCTCAGCTCCCGGCTGGATGTGCGGACCTTGGCGCACCCGATCGAACTGCACGAGATGGTCAACCTGATCGGCTACAGCGTGGTCGTTGACGACGTGTCCCTGCGTTCCGAGGTTCTGGTGGTCGGCAAGGAGCCTGACATCAACGCCCCAAACCAGCTGATTGCGGGTGGGGCCAACCTGGTGAGCGGCGGGATCATTGACTTCAAGGCAATGCTGAAGGGGCAGTTGCGACCCATGGCGATGCCTGCCGATGCGACCAAGTTGCTGGTCAGTGACGCGGAATGCCAGCGCATGGCTGAACTGGTGGCCGTGCGGCTGCTGTTCACACTGCGCAAGGGCAGCGCATCGATGTACGGCCACCCAGGTCTACACCTCGATGATCAGGTGCGGATCTTCGAGCGGGTCACAAATGAGGTCAACATCCACTACGTCTCCGGCATCAACTCGCGGATGGACCTCGAGAGCGGGGAGTACACGATGGACCTGACCACGCACTGGCTCGGCCGTGACCCAGACTCCGACTGGTTCATGGACCGGATCGCGCTGACGCCGATGATCGAGCAGTTGCCCGGTCTCTACCAGCGGCTCAGTGAGTCGGGGGCCGTCTCTGGGGGTGACGTCGTCTGATGGATGCCTACATCACTTCCTATTACGAGATCGAGCGTGGTCAGCGGGAGCTTCAGCAGACGATGTCCCGGCCGGCTCGGTTCCGGTACGTGGTCAACATCACCGGAAACGGTGAGGCTCGGCTCACCGGTACCAAGGCGATCAGTTTCAAGACCGCTCTGCTCGAGGAGCCGAGCTTCACCTACGGGATGCAGGCGGTCACCCCCATGCGGGTGGGATCGCTGCCGGTGGGAACCGCGATGGTGCTGAGTTACGTCACGAAGGGGAAGTTCTGGCGGGGTGTCGAGATGGGGTTCCGGGTCGACTCGTACACCATGGCACCGCAGTTCAAGTTCTGGCTGGTGTTCGAGGCGTATGCACTGCGGTCGGATGCGGCACTGAGGTCCAGATGAGGGCCACGCCTTGGGCTGCGGGGATTCGCACCCCGGCCGGCGACCTTGACGTGAAATCCGTGGCGCAGTTGCCGCACCGTTTCTCCGGGAAGTACCAGGACGGCATCGCCGTCGTTGCCAGCCGTGGCGGTCAGACGTCGGTCTACCTGCACAAGAATCCCACCGGGCTGGTGATCGGTCGGACGCACCGCAGTCCGTTCTCCCATCTCGACGGTTCCACCCTTCCGGGCGATTACCAGTTCGCTCAGCTGGCAGCCCAGCGGTACGGCAGCCGGGTCTACGCGGCATACGGGGGTTCGGTCCTGCGGTTCAGTTCCGGATCTGGTGGCACCTGGCTCGACCGTGTGGTCACCACGATCGGTAGGGGGTCGTTCGTCACCGACCATTCCAGTGAGCCGACGGTGTGGGTCCATGACGATGTCGCGGTCACGGCCTTCCGGGACAACGGAAGTGCGGCATCGTTCATCGAGTCCTACACCCTGGATACGGACGTGCTCGGCTTCGCGCTGGCCCCTCCCCTGAACCGTTTCAAGGCACCCCAGATGTGGTGGTTCGTCAAGCGGCCTCGGGGAAGAGGCTTGGACCTCACCCTCTACAAGGCGGCCTGGGGGGGCATGTCGTCAGGCTTCGAGGGCGACTGGCACAACTCGTCGCACAAGGTGATCACCATCCCCGGACTGATCCAGGTTCGCGACAAGCCCACCTTCTTCATCGATCGGCACTTCAACGGTTATGTGGAGGTCTCGATCGTGGGTCTTAGGCCCGCCCGGCGCGAAGCAGAGGGTTGTACATTTGCTTTGTTCATGAACAGGCCGATGCTGACTGGTTTGTTCTTTCCCAGCCCGACGATCCCCTAGTCCACCACGCCGAACTGCGTGTTCGCATAGACCCGCAAGGCCGTGATGTCGGTGTTGGTCAGGTACCGCGCGTAGAAGCCGACGGCGTTGACGTTCCCCTGAAGGAGGACGTTGGACTGGTTGTCACGCTGACGTCCGACGAAGAAGTTGGCGGTAGCCGGGACGAAGGTGGGGGTGGAGATGAACGTGGCCGTGCCGGCCTCGGTGTAGGTGTAGACCGTGTCCCGGTTGGTCAGGATCCACAGGTACTTGGTGTTGATGGCCTTCTGGCTGATGCCGTCGGCAGGTGTGGTGATGTCACCCCTGTACACGATCTTGGTGACGTTGCCGCTGGCGTTGTACCAGCACAGCCCGGACTCGTTGACCCCACCAGGGCTCCCGATGTCACACAGGTAGCGCGCGTTCGAGCCGTCACCCAGGCTGGTGACGGTGCCGATGAACCACATCGACCACGGTTCCAGGGCGGTCGCCAGTCCGGCGCTGGCGACGGTGATCGTGGAGGTGTAGCGCGGCTGCGAGATGTTGGCTGTTGCCCCCGATCCACTAGCCGTTCCGGTTCCAGTGAGTGTGGTCATCACCCCGGCACGTGCGGGCCAGGACGTGACCGACCCGGCGGCGACATCACGGGCGTCCCACCATCCCAGGAGGTCGGGAATGTCGGAAGGTAGCTGTTTATAGGGCGCACGTCCGGGAATGTTCGGCGTGGCGGGGCCGCTGAACACGGAGTTTCTGAACAGGACGGTGCTGTTGTTGTGCCATGTGGTCACCTGCGTCGAGGGCAGTTGCCGTGCCGGTGTTCCACGCATCACGCACCCACGAACGTGGCTGTAAGGTCATCCATCACGGCCTTGCGGGTCGCGGCGCTGTGGAAGGCTGTGTAGTTGACCAAGCATGCGAGCAGGATGCGGGCGTTGTATCCGGTTGTCAGGTCGTCGTCAGCGCAGACCGTGTAGCCGGTGCCGGCTCCGCCTAGGCTTCCAGCATTCCCGACTACATCGATCGAGCCAAGCCGCGAAATCCTCGAGTCGGTTCCGTTGTTTCTGATGGCGATGACCTCCCAGTTTGTCGTGCTGATGGTCTGGCCCGTGAGAGTGGCCCCGCTGCTCAGGTAGAACTGACTGGATGTGTTGAACCCGTACCTTGTGCTGGTGGTGGTGGGTATCCCGGAGTCGAACAGCACATTGCTGATCGTGTCACTTGCGTACCCGTTGCGGCTGAAGACGATGTAGGTCGTCTGGCCCATGGAATAGCCGACCGGGTTGGTCAGCAAGCGCAGGTAACCGCCGTTGAAGTACACGACAGGCTTGCCGGTTGGCGTGGTGAGGGTGCTGCTGTAGAAGGTGTGCGTTCCCACGAAGGTGCCATGCAGCGATGCATAGCCGTTGTCCGTCCATGTCGACGGGGTGGTGTTGTCGGAAGGGTTGGTGCCGGTCAGTCCGTTCATGTAACGGGCATCAAGCCAGAGCTGGGCCCTGACGCTATTTGAGGTGTCGATGTATCTCGTTGCGTCGAAGCCAGGATCCGAGATTGATTTCGCTACGACCGTGCCGACTCCCTGCGTTCCGGCGATTGGTGTACTGACGTCAGCCGTGCCGACCTGGTAGTGCTGCAGGAATGTGTCAGAGCTGAGAACCTTGTCATAGATGGCCAGTTCGTCGATGCGGCCATCCATGTAGTCGAGGTCTCGGTACGCGGCGGTCGTCGGGAAGTACATGCTGCCAATCGTGAAGAAGCCATTGCCGGTGCTGACACCAGAGCCATTGTAAGTGTCCTCCAGCACGCCGTTCACGTAGAGCCTGGAATTGGCGCCGTCCCAGGTAGTGGCAATGTAATACGTCTGGCCGACGGCGATCGTGGTCGTGCTGCGAGTCGTGCCATAGGCCGGATCGACCATGATCCATTCGATCTTGCCGTCCCGGACCCTTAGGATCCATGCACTTTCTTTGGCGATCACGGTGCCGCGGGACACGGAATCGAGATTGATCCACACCTCGAGAGTGAACTTGAGCGGACGCTGAAAGGTCGCGCTATTAGAGGGGCTCACCGCAGCTGCCGCACCCGTGACATCCCAGGACCTGTCGTTCATCGGCTCCCTCTGAAGGAGGCTGGCCGCGTTGACCACGTCCAACGAGGGCCCAGATATGGGAAACGTGGTGGTCCCGGTGCGGAAGTAGTCCCTGACAGTGGTGCCTCCGGTCTCGTTGAACCGCCAGTACACGACCGGGTTGTTGATGGCGATCAGGTCCCTGTAGTAGGGGCCGGCCCGTCCGGGGATCGGCAGGCCGGAGGTGGCGTGCGTGTGCCAGTCCGAGACCTGGGACGAGGCCAAGGTTCGAGGGGTCATCCCACGCATGTCGGCTCCTATCAGGAGATGCGGTTCACGTAACCGTGTATGGAGAGCTGGTTCGCTGAAGCCGCCCATGCCGTGACGGTGGCAGCCGTGCTCCCGGTGCCGGACAGGATCAGGCCGGGGACGATCAGCGTCAGGCCCGATTGGTTCGGGATGTTGCAGGTGATCAAGTCGTCGGGGTTTGTCGTGCCGCCATGTGCGACCGTCAGAAACACCGGGAAGGTGGAGACATTGGTGACGTACAGCCACACCTCATCAATGGTGCTGGATGATATGTCGGTGGCGTGGATCGTGGTCCCCGGCGTGGAGGTGGTCGTGATCCTGATGCCCCGTCCTTGAGTGGATGCGGACAATTTGATCTTGGTGAACGTGGCCATTATTTCTCCTACTCGAATACTTGTGCGACGAGGTTGAGTGTGGCATCAGAATCGAATACCTGTCCGAAGATGATGCTGCTGGCTAGTTCGTCGTAGGTGGAATCCTTCGCTGTCACCGCACCCAATCCAGCGACGTTCACGGACCCGGCATGGGCGAGCCTGGACTGCGCGGTGACCGCACCTGCTCCAGCGAGGGCCGCGGCCGTGTACAGAGGGACGACGATCCCGTAATCGACAGAGGTCATCGCGACAGAGCCCGACGAGTCCGTGATGGTGACCCGGTTCCAGTAACCGCCGCCGAGGTCTCCCCATGCGATGGTGCCGCCTGCGGGGTAAACCCCCGGAGGGGCGAAGACCTGCAAGGAGGCGCTCGTGGACGTGTTGAACAGGACGATGCTTGGGTTGGTGACCGCGGCGGTCGGTACCGCCACGATCGAGTAGACAGGGCCGAACGGGAAGCCCCCCACGACCTCCCATTGGTTGTCGTGGTCGGCATCCTGCAGGATGCCGTGCGGAACCACTCCTGCTGCGGTGGTCGTCCCGCGCCCAGCGACGGATGCGGATCCAGGGATGATCACCCCGTAGTTCGCAGAGGACAGGACGACCAAGGATCCCGTGAGGAAGTCAGTGATGAACGCGTTGTTCCAGCTGTTTCCCCCGAGGCTCGCGTACGTGAGGGTGGTGCCTGCGGTGAACGTCCCAGTCTTGTTGCTGTTCAACACGGAACTCGTGGTGGTGTTGTTCAGGGTGAGCTTGGGGTTGGTGGAGTCGATGGTTATCACCACCGTGACCGTAAAGACGGGGCCGAACTCGGCCCCTCCCACGAGGTTCCAGATGTTGTTGTGGTCGGCGTCCTGCAGGACGCCTGGGACAGGCGTCACCGATGCCGTTGCATTGGCGGTAGTGGATCCGGATCCAACGACGGTCGCGTAGTTGCTGGTGCCGGTGACTCCTCCGATCACCGTTACCGTGCCGATTCCGGAGATGTAAGTTGATCCGATGCGAACCCCGGGGTAGTGCGATTCCGGGGGGTTCGGCAGACTCGTGGGAACCAGTCTCGTGGGCGGACCGATTGCAGGAACACCCGTTGTAATGACACCCACTGCGATGAGTGCGTCGTCCAGCAGGTCCAGGCCGAACACGTCCTCCCAGTCCCCGTAGATGTCCTCGTCTTCATCTGCGGCAGTGAGTATGGCGGCGCCGGTTACCAGCGCTGCAGCAGCCAAGGTTCCAGCACCAGTAACTGCAGCAGTCCCCTTAGCCAATCCCGCATAGGCAGTGACAGCACCGGCGCCCTGGACTGATAAAGCCATTCCCCTGGTGGCAAGCGCCGTGCGTGATCCAACGCCCCGGACAAGCACCTGAGGTGATCTGAATTGAACGCCTACTGCAATTGAGCCTACGCCAAAGGCGGAGGACAGCCCGAGAGATCCACCAGTTACAGCTGTGACCGCTCCGGTGCCCCTCACGAACGTGAAGCCGGCGGTGGTGATACCACCAGGCACCTCGCCAACCAGTGCTGTGACTGATCCGGTGCCCATCACCGCGGAATGGGCGACCGTGAACGATCCGCCTGCTAGTGCTGAAACAGATCCGAAGCCATGATCCGCTACGAGTGGTGGCCGGGTGGTGACTAGCGCCGTAACCGATCCAACGCTCGTCGCGGAGGAAATGTTTTCAACTCTCGCCGTAACCGATCCGACGCCCATCAACAAGGAGGTGAGCCCAAAGGTGAATGTGCCTCCAGGCGGTGCCGTTCTAACGGAGCCGTCGCCTTGAATCGACACCGTCGCTCTGTTGATGACTCGTGGTACCGCAACCGATCCGGCACCCGTCACCGAGGCGGAGCCAGACCTTATGCCGACATCACCGGTTTCGCCGGCTATTCCGGCGCCCAGGATTGACGCCTTCGCGCTGCTCGTGACCAGCGCCGTGGACGCCCCGGCACCCAGGACTGATGCATTCACTCTTTGAGTGGTGAGCGTCGCGACCGATCCGGCGCCTGTCGCAGATGCGAAGCTCGATGTCCTGCCAACTGAACTAGTAGTACCGGTGCCCTGGACGGTGGCCGTGGCGGTGATCAGTGCTGCGACCGATCCAGCGCCCGTTACAGAGGCTGAGCCCGTTGCGGAGGCTGAGCCCGATGTGCGGACCAGTGCCGTGACCGATCCAGTGCCCGTCAAGGAGGCTGAGCCCAGTGTGCGGATCAGTGCTGTAACCGATCCGACGCCTAGAACCGAAGAGGATCCCCCTGATGCGCCGTTAGCCAGTGCCGTAATCGATCCGACGCCCGTTACAGAGGCTGATCCCGATGTGCGAGCCAGTGCCGTAACCGATCCGACGCCTAGAACAGAAGAGAGTCCTTCTGATACGGCGTTAGCCAGTGCTGTAACCGATCCAGTGCCTGTCACGGAGGCTGAGCCCGATGTGGCGATCAGCGCTGTGACCGATCCGGCTCCGGCGGCAGAGGTGAATGTCGTGCTACGAACCAATGCTGCCGTGGTCCCAGCTCCAGTGGCAGCGGCCGAAGCGATCTGCGTTACGTCTGCGTCCGCGAGGTCGCTCGTTCCGGGCAGAAGTCCCGTACCGGGTAGCAGGAAATCGCTAGGCAGCAGGTTGCCAGTTCCGACACCCTGCGAGCCGACGAAGCCAACACCGGAAACGGCCGCTTCCACGGTCATGGTCAGTGCGCTTCCCAGATGGCGTCGCCCCGGAAGTAGGTTGCTCGAGACTTGGGATTGCCCAGTCCGAGCCGGTCGCCCGGTGATGTGAGCCAGGTGGTGGCCGTAATGACTGGCAGGTCGTTGATGAGGATGCTGTCGTGCATTATGAGGTCTCTGCCCCACCGCTCGCCGTGGTCACAAGCGGTACCCATCGGGCCGACCGCCCAGATGTGCCATTCTGCGTCTCCGTTGGACATTATTCTGGGGGCCCTCCTATGTACCCGGAGCAGATATCGATCAACTCGATCGACGGGGTGACTTCAGCGGTGAGGACGTTGATCCACAGGATCCCTCGGATGCCAGTGTTGAGGTTGTCAGCTGCCATAGGAACCTGCCGCGGTGGAGAAGCAGTGGACCCCCCAGACCCGTTCGTTACGGGCAGCAGTGTTCGTGGGTGGGCCGTTGAGTGCGATGCTGTGGGGCAGTTCGATCTTGGCGACCCGATTGCCCCACACCCGCTCCAGCATCAGGGAGCCCGACGCCATGGGCGCACGGTCTGCTGGTCCGACGGCGTCCAGCGCTTCGTAGAGCAGTGGATCTCCGGGCCGGAACGCCATGAAGCAGGAGCAGGTGACGCCACCGGGATAGCTGGCGACCGTGGGCCGGCTGATGTCGGGAAGATTCAACAGGAAGAAGTCATGGTCGGTCCAGATGCCGCCAATCAACTGCAGCAGCAGCAGGCGGACGATATTTGCCCGGTGGCGTTCTAGGTCGTCTGGGCAAAGATCGGAGAGGCGGTCCACCTCTAGGAGTACACCGGGAGGGAGGGAGTCGTCTGTCCAGTCGATGACCTGCCCGTACTGGGACGCGGCCAATGCGGCTATGGCCGATGTGATAGGGACTGGTGCGTCGCCGGTCCAGTACCGGTGGATGATCATCCGCAGGTACTGGTATGGGCGATGGGGTGGACGACGACCTGGTTGTTCCACACACCGAACGCCACGTCGTTCACGTACCTGTACCCGGGTCGGATATCGAAGTCATCCTGCCAGGTGAAATGTGCCGGCAGGGTGTAGGAGTGGACTGGGGAATATGACATGGAATCTCCACTTACGGTGATGATCCGCCAGAAGAAGCTGTCGGCGGTTGGACGCGTTCCGTCCCACGGGTTGAACAGTGCGCTGCCCGTGAACACCTGGCCCGGCGCGTAGGTCAGGTAGTTCGGCCAGGGGTAGTAGTAGTCCTCGTGCAGTGGGAGGGGCAAGGTATCGACGATCGTGCCCGTGTTGGTGGCTACCAGTTCCAGACGTCCGCCGTTCATCTCGGTGTTGTCCCAGGTGTAAGTCATGTGCAGGGTTGGATTTGCGGAGTCAAATAAGCCGAATGTTTCCTTTCCAAGGTACCACGGGGGGCCGCTGGTGTTTATGTACGCGTCGAAGTCTCCAGTGCCGGCAACGGTGGCATCGAAGCTGATCGTAAAGTACCAAGTCTTGCTGAATACGAGATAATCTGGGGAATCGGCCCACCCTGGAATTCGGGACTGGTCGACACTCGAAAAGACACGGGCGTGGACTCCCGCATCGTTGTCGTCGTAGGTGCCGATCCCGAAGGTGTGCCCCGCTACAGTGACCGAGCCGGACGGCATGGGTTGTGCTGCGGCCGCCTCCCGGCTATACCACGCGTAGCCCGTAGTGGAGACGGCAGCATTCGAGAATATGCCAACGGGGCCACTGCGGGTCAATCCTGTCTCGTTGATGTGGACATGAAAGCGGGCAGAGGTGGACCAGTAGTAGATACCGCCGTACCCGTCGCGGATGGTGGTGTTCGTATCCATAAGCTCAATATCTGGTTGGCCACTGATGACCGAGGGTGAGTAGTTGTGGACGATCAGGTGATTCTGGTCGGGTGCGGAGACGACCTGCCTGTTGATGCGGTAGTTCTGGGTGGTCCGTTCCCACGGAGGAAGTTCGTTGTACTCGTCGAGTTCCTTGATCGTCGTGGTGGAGACCCGAGCCCCATCACTGATGCGCCACATGCTGATAACTTCGGCCGGGCCAGATCCGTTGGATTCGAGAGAACTTTCCCTGCCCCATAGGTAGTCAGGATCGCCGCACCGGTGGATGGTTATGCCATGGATCGTCGCTCCAGGGGGGAAGAATGGCTGGATAGAGACCCCATCAGAGAGGCCCTCCGGACCGTACGTGTAGATGAATTCCCCAGGATCCGCGGTGTTAGGTTCGTAGGCCGTCCATACGATACGGGTGTCGTTGTGCTGCTCGGTTCTGCCGCTGACTTCGGCGGCAGGGCCATCACTGATGATGCGACGGATCATGGCGGTGTTCGTGGTCAAGCTACCCGGATCGAGGGCTACTAGGTATCTCTGGTACTGGAATGCGGCGTCGTCGTACCAACTCAGTACCGCCAGGAGGCTGAGGTCGGTAGTTGCTCCGAGGATCACCATGTGAGAAAAGGTGACCCCAGTCAGGCCGACGGCCGTTCCGTCGACGGCCGTCATGCGCCAGAGACGTGGCTGTGGGATGCCCATGCACGGTTGTCGGCAGCAAGGGGGCATCAATCGTTTTCTGATTGGTGACGATCCTCGGAAGTGGACACCGCAGACACTCCGAACTATGGCCTGACTCGAATCGGACCCGGCGAGACAGTCGCCAAGGATGGGTTCAAGGCCCTGGACGGTGACCGGCTGACCCTTGATGCTCTGCTGCGGGCCCTGGAGTACCACACGCACGACGCCTCCCCACGGCTGGCGGACCCGCCAGAAGACACCGTGCCAGTGCTGACAGCCAGTTCCACCGGGGGCCAACTGGCGGCGGGGCGCACCTACTACTACAGCGTGTCGTTGCTGGACCGGTGGGGGTTGGAGACGGCCGTCAGCTCCGAGGGCGAGGTCGTCACGCCCAACGCCATAGCGATCGACGGAGCCCCTGGGGTTACCGCCTTCGCTACCGGGGGAACCATCACCCCGGGGATCTATGCCTACGTGTACACGTACGTCAGTGATTCGGGTGGAGAGACCAACCCCTCACCCCCGGCCACTTTGACCGTTTCATCCGGCAGTACCAACTCGGTCGTCGTAGACATCCCAGACCTGCCGGGCGCTGTCCTCTACGCCAACGTCTTCCGGTCCAAGGACGGGCAGAGCCAGTTCTTCTACTGCGGTGAGCATGATGGGCTGACGGACTACTTCACCGACACCGGGGACACCATGGACTACACCACGGTCGCCCCCCGGGCCAACACCACCGGGAACACCTGCTCCGTGGCGATCTCGCTCGAGACGTGGCCAGGTGGCACCTGGGATGGCGCCTCCGGGTGGCGGCTGTACCGATCCCTCACCCCAGGCGGGTACACCGGATCGTCCCTGGTCCATGAGGTCGTGGAGACTGAGGCCGAGGACTCTGTGATCCTGCGCAAGACCTGGGTGGATGCCGGCGACGAGATGCAGCAAGGCTCACCCAAGTACCGGTCCTCCACCTTCAGTGGGGGTGCGCTCATCAATATGGGTTCAGCGCAGGGTCAGCTGCCCATCACTGCGATGCCGCGCGGCTCCCAGTCTCTGACGTTCTCCGGCGCCCTCGTCGGAACCGTCTTCGATGGGACGAGCGCCTTCCCGAAGATCCAACTGCCCTACGCCATCCGGCCGGTCAGTTTCCAGCTCAGTGCGGCCGGAGTGTCCGGGCGATCATCCGGGTCCACGGTGGTGGTCGCGTTGCAGAGTTCAGGTGGGGCCACCATCGGGGATCCGGTGCAACTGGTCTTGAACAACAACACCGGCCTCTACACCGCCAGCTGGCCGATGGTGGACGATCTGCGGTTGCAGGGCGAGGACCTGGCCCGCTCCTCCTCCGCCGTCCTGACGATCAGCGACCTCGCCGCGTCCAGCGGATCGGCAGTTGTGCTCGACGGATCCGGCGAGTGGGTAGACGGGACGTTCGATCTCGATCCAGGCGTCTGGCACCTACGTCTGCGACACCGGTTCACCGGCACCCACAGTGCGACCGACATGCACTACCACTTCTTCAGTGGGGCCACGGAACTGGTCGACACCGCGTTCGACGGGGCCGCCACCGTCAGCTCGACCTACACCACGGTGACGCCGACCATTGCCGGGGGTGGCCTGATCTGGGCGGGCGGCCCACTGCGGGTCCGGATCCGCAAGTCCTCGGCGGCGGCCACCGTCCACATGATCGACTACCTGGAGATGTACACGAACGTGCCCACGATCCCCGCCGGCCAAGCGTCCGTGGTCTACACCCCGCCCGGCAGCGGGAGCATGGGCACCTTCCACACGTACACCCTGTGGTACTGACCTTCCGACACGGCGTCCTCCTCCCCCCCAATGTCAGAGGGGTGCGGTAGGAAAGTAGTCCAAGCCGAGGTCGGGAGTTTCGAGTGCAGGTACGTCAGAGCGCGTTGAAGTCGTTCGCCTCCTGCCCCCTGCGGTACCGCTACGAGCACATCGACAGACTGCCACGGGAGCAGTCCGGGGCGCTGACATTCGGGTCGATCATGCACGAATGCCTGCAGTACCTGGAAGAAACAGGCGACCTGGACGGGGCGATCAAGATGTTCCGCAAGTACTGGAAGGACCCCCAGGCGCACAACCCGGAGTGGGAGATCGACTACTACGTGCGGGGCACCGACTGGCGGAAGTACAACCTGTCCGGCGGGAAGATCCTGCGCGACTGGCATTCCGTGTTCGAATGGAACACCGACCTGGTGCTGGCCCGGGAGTACCAGTTCACAGTCCCCATCGGGAGCAAGGGCAACGAGCTGACCGGGACCATCGACCGGCTGTGCCTGCGTTACATGCCGAAGATCAACAAGCAGGTCGTCCTCATCTCGGACTTCAAGTCGGGGAAGAAGGCGCCAACGAAGGAGGCGCTCGCTGAGGACATCCAGTTCTCGGCCTACTGCTACGCCACCACCGTCCGTTCCTTCTGGGACGGGCTGCCGAACGGGCCGGACCTGTACGACAGGCTGGTCGGTTCGCGACGGTGGGGAGAATGGATACATCTGGTGGACGTTCACCGCATCGACGCGGGTGAACGGACCGAACGGCACTATCGGCGGCTCGAGATCGCCGTTGATGCCATGGCCGCCAGCATCGAGGCGGAGATATTCGTCCCGAACATCTCAGGAGAGACCTGCGTCTGGTGTCAGTGGCGCAGGAATTGTGGACTACCCGAACTGGGTGGCACGAAGGAAAATGGGAGAGAAACGTGGAACTGATCAAGCGAACAGGGTGGGAAGACTACCCGGACAAACTGAAGATGCTGGTGACGGGGCCGCCGAAGTCGGGAAAGACGAGTTTCCTGGGTTCGATCCCCAACATCATCATCGCGGACACCGAGCCGCACGCGAACAACCTGCAGTCGGTGGCCCACCTGAACGTGCCCTACGTGACGGTCAGCGGGCTGGACGACCTGAAGAACCTGCTGATGGTGCTCGGGGACCCGGGGATGCGCCAGGAAGCGGCGCAGCGCCTGCAAATGCGTGAGATTGAGGCGGTCGGCATCGACACCCTCGACACGCTGCAGGCCATCGCGAAGGGCGAACGGCTGCGCGAGCAGCGCCAGACCCAGTTCCTGCGCGACGACTGGGCGTGGCTGCGCGAGGAGATGGTCGGGATCATCCGGGCGTTCACGGCGTTGCCGATGCACGTCGTCTTCACCGCGCACACCAAGGCGTCGACGCTGGGCTTCGGGGACGAGGAGCGCAACATCGTCCTGCCCGGCCTTCAGGGGTCCATCGCCGAGGATCTGGCCGGGATGGTCGGCTACTCGCTGTACTGCTTCCGCCGCCAGGAGATCGCCCCGGACGGCAGCCCGTACATCAAGTACTGGATGCGCACCGAGGGCGACGAGGTGTTCACCTACCTGGGGAACCGGGCTGCCGGTCAGCTGCCGTCGATCATCGACCCGAACTTCTCCACGATCCTGGCCACCGCCATGAAGGGCCGGGCCCGTGCGCAGGAGCATGAGGCCGGTCCTCCGGTCGAGGTTCGTACGTCCGCCGATGTGGCACCTGCCGCACCCGCGCCGGCCACCGCACCGGCGGCACGTCCGGACAGTGACGATCCGATCACTCCGAACGCCATGACCTATGTCAAGAAGATCTACGACGGGATGGGGCTTTCGTTCCCGCAGACGAAGGTGCAGGCCATCACGTTGGGGCAGGCGCGCAAGTTGGTCCAGATGTGGCAGGCGGTCCTCGAGGACGAGGCCAGGGGTGTCGAGGTCGACGGCCGGGGCACCATGCGTGTCCTGATCGAGGAGATGAACCTGCTCGACGACGGGCTAGACATGAACGCCACCATCGAGGGCGTCCTGGCTCAGGTCGGCCGGGACGCGCGGCTGATCGCGGAGGCGATCGCGGGGGAGCAGGCCAAGCCCAAGCCCCGGTCGTCGCTGCTGAACAAGCTGGAGGCGCTGATGCGCGAGGTCGGAACGAACGGGTCCGGCCCGCACGTCGAAGCCCCCCAGCATGTCGCGGCCGAAGTTCCCGGCGAGCCGGAACGTGAGGTGCAGACTGAGGATGTCGCCCCTTCGCAGCCAGAGACCCTGGTTCAGGAGGAGGTGGCCACCAACGAGACGGCCATGGCCGCACTGGCGGCGCTCAATGCCGAGGTGATCACGACGTCGCACTGCGAGCGGTGCGGCAACGAGATCGATGACCAGAGCATCGCGAGTCTGGCACGGGCTCGGTACCAGAAGAGCCTGTGCACCAACTGCTACATCGAAACCACGCGCGGCGTCGTCGCCGCCAACTAGGAGGTTGGGGAAGTGAAGTACACCCTGGAACACTCGGATCAGCCTGAGTTCGTCAGTCTGCCCGCCGAATCGATCCTCCACCTGAAGGTGGACAACATCGCGGAGGTCGTCCGTCAGAGCCGGGACGGCGGCACGTTCAACCGGCTGCGCTGGACGTTCACCATCCTCGGCATCCAGGCCATCGGGGATGGCAGCCCGGTGGGCAAATACGAGGTGCTGGTCGGCACGAAGATCTACGGGTCGGTCTCCGACCAGTTCTCCACCCACGAGCGCAACCAGTTGCGGCGTTGGACGGAGGCGGTGCTGGACATGGGGCCGCTGCGTGAAGGCTTCCAACTGGACACCGACCTGCTGATCGGGCGCAAGTGCCGGGGCACCACGAAGGTGTGGACCGGCACCCAGATCGACACCGTCACCGGCAAGCCGAAGAGTGGCTACGAGGTGGAGTCCCTGCTCCCGCCGGCGAAGGAGGGCACCGCACAGCAGCCCGCCCAGCAACCCGCTCAGGAGCCCGCCCAGCGGGCTTTCGCAACATCCGCTGCAGGTACATCGGCGACACCCGCTCCAGAATGGAATGACGTCCCCTTCTAATGGCTACGGTGGTTCCCCTGAGCGAGGTCGTTCACGGGTAATTCCACGTACGAACAGTTCGGAAGAGAGGGTCATCCTGTGGTACTTCTTCGCCTTGTCCCGTCGAAGCGGGAAATCTCCCGCATGGCGAATGTGGGCCACCGGATGGCCCCCTCTGAAGGGGAGGCTGCATGCAGGCTCCTCGACGAACAGGGGTACAGCGAGAAGGCTCCGGTCAAGGGCAAGGAACGGGGGAGTCGGTGCCCATTCCACGACTCCCCCGGGGAGATGGACCGGGGGAAGGCGCCCACGTTCTACCTCAACAAGACGTCGGGCCTGTTCCAGTGCTTCAGCCCCAGTTGTGGTGAGCGGGGCAACCTGCGTGCGCTGGAACGGCTGTTCGGCATCGACGTGGAGGACAACTGGGTCGAGGAGGTCCGCACCCGGGACCAGCAGTTGCAGTTGTTCGAGATGGACCTCAGCAAGGCGTTGCGCCGCCCGTTCTATGAGCACGGCCTGACCGATCAGACCATCGAACGGTTCCGACTCGGCTACGACCGGGCCAGTGGCAGGTACGTGATCCCCTACCTGCACGGCCGGCGCCCCCGGTTCTTCCGGTACTACGACCCGTACGGCGACCCGAAGTGGAAGTACACCTGGGAGCCGGGGGCGGAGGCGTACCTGTACAACGCCGGGGACGCAGTGGGTGACGAGAACGGGCTGGTGGTGATCGCCGAGAGCGAGATGAAGGCGCAGCTCCTCGTCCAGTTGGGGTACGCCGCCGTCGGGGTTCCCGGTGCCAACGTGTGGCGCGAGGAGTGGATGAGCCTGTTCACCCACGCCCGGCGGATCGCGGTCATGTTCGACAACGACAGCCCCGACTTCCACATCTACGACCGTCCCGACGAGGGCAAGAAGTGCCCGAAGTGCCAGTCCGAGGGCATGTCCCGGTGCATGGGCCATAACCCCGGCCAGGACGCTGCACAACGCCGGGTCGAGCAACTGGGCTGGCGGGCCCGCAACGTGCTCCTCCCCCTGCCCCCCGGTGAGCGCAAGACGGACATCAACGAGTTCATGATGCGCGACGAGGGCAGCGCCGATGACCTGAAGGGCATGATCACTGGCAAGGCCCAGACTATGAGGGTGTCCTCGTTCGCCGAGATCATGGACAGCCCACCTGAGGAGACAGCGTTCCTCGTGGAGCACGGCATCCTGCCGGCCGCGGGCCGTCTACTGGTGGCCGGGACGGGGAAAGTCGGAAAGTCCCTTTTCATCGAGAATCTGGCGCTGTCACTTGCCGCAGGGATTCCATTCCTGGGCCGGTTCGGGGTGGAGAAGCCGACCCGGGTGCTGTTGCTGGACCGGGAGTTGAGCAAACGGTCACTGTTCGATCGGATCAGCGCCCTGATCGCAGCCCGTCCCGCATATGCGGCGGGCGTGGACAACCTGCTCGTCGACCACGATCACCTGATCAAGCTGGACCAGCACAACGCCCAGGAGACCCTGTCGCAGTTGATCGCGATGAACGGTGCCGAGGTGGTCGTGCTGGACACGGCCTACAAGTTCCTGTCCGATGTCGAGAAGAGTTCGCATCTGATGGCCGCGTTCTCGGTGATCGACTCGCTGATAGCCGAGCACAAGTGTGCGTTCGTCCTGAGCCACCATCGCCGCAAGCAGGCCAGCCACACCCAGGACACCGCCGATCAGGACAGCGTCGCCGGTTCGTTCCTGTGGACCGGCTGGCCGAACGCCACCGTGCTGCTGAACTTCATCGAACGGTCGGTGGAGAACCCGTTCAACGTGGCCGCCACGTTCACGGCGTTCCGTGACGCGGCACCCCCGGAGCCGTTGGCCCTGTACCGGGACAAGGAGTCGATCGCCTACACGCGGATCGACGACTATCACCCACCACAGCAGCAGTTCGGCAGCGGACGCGGAAGTGGCAGCGGCGGTGCCACCAGTGCCCCGACGTTGGACACGGAGACGATCGTCAAGCATCTGATGGACGCCTGTCCGATCACCGAGCAGGCGTTCATGCACGCTACGGGGGCCATGTACGGCGGCGAGAAGGCCGTCCGTCCGTTCTTCCTGGACGCCATGCTCAGTGGGGCGTTCACCCGGTCGGGGAACTTGATCCGGTTCAAGTACGACAGAGCCGAGGAGTCCTGGGAGCAGGAGCATGGCATCCAGCAGCGGATCGACGTCTGATCCTCGCCGGATGGTCCATGAGCGGGCTCAGCGGCATTGTGAGCGGTGCGGGGCCTACATCCGGGAGGGAGTGAGGGCCTCGATGCATCACCGGCGCAGGCGCTCCCAGGGGGGTCAGGATTCGGTGGAGAATCTGGTCCTGCTCTGCGGGTCGGGAACGACCGGATGCCACGGCTGGGTGCATGCACATCCGGCGGATGCGCGAACTGCCGGCTTCCTCGTCGCGAGCTGGGACGACCCGGCCCCGATCCCGATCCGGACACCTCGAGGCTGGGCGCTGATCGGCGAAACCTACGAGTGGATCGACCGGAAGCCGGCGGAGCCGATGACCGTGCAGGAGATCCTTCGCGAGCATCAGGAGGACTGATGTCGGACGGTGACATTCAGATTGTCCCCGCAGGCAACTCCCGCATCGTGATCTGTCACTGGGACGAGGACGGCGGCTATTGGCAGGCCCTCGACATCCCGCACCAAGCGCTTAACGGTCACGAGAACCACGAGTACGACGTGTGGCCCGCGGTGACCGACGTGACTCCCGGGCAGAACTGGCCCGAGGGCGAGGAGATGTACCTCAACGACTGCACGCTGACCGCTTCAGCTACGCCGTCGCCCGAACCGTCTCCGACCGAGACGCTCCCGCCGACCGGTGCCAACCTGAACATGTTCATCGTGGCGGTGGGTCTGATTGCTACAGGTGCCTGGATGAAGTGGAAGTCGATGCGGAGTGTGAGATGAAGGGTTCAGAGGCGAGCCGGCCACCGCTCATGGCAGATGCCAAGTGCCGTGAGCATCCCGAGCTGAAGTGGGTTCCGATCCAGTCCAGGGTTTCGCCGAAGCAACTCGTTGAGATGCGAACCATCTGCATGTCCTGCTCGCACAGGGCTGAATGCCGGGAGCATGCGATCACCCATGACGAGCACGGCATGTGGGGTGGGACCACCGAGGTCGAGCGGGAGAGGCTCAAGAGCGAGGGACGGCTTCCCGCTGACGCCTGACGCGCCTACCGTATGAGGTTAAGGAGGCGGTCATGGCCAAGTTGAAAGCCAAGAGGCGCAAGAGCATGAAGAGCACGAGCTTCGCCCTGCCCGGCAAGCGAAAGTACCCCATCCACGATCGGGCTCACGCCAGGAACGCATTGGCACGGGTGTCCCAGTTCGGCACCGCGTCAGAGAAGAAGCAGGTGCGGGCGGCTGTTCATCGCAAGTACCCCACCATGGGGAAATAGGAGCACCCGCCCTGCGACGGGGGGGCTACAGGGCGGGTGCTGACTAGCACGCTAGCGGATGCCTTTCGTGGAATCGCGCAAGCTGGTCGGCGTGTCGGTCAGAATCCGACGGCGGCGAGCGAGCGGTCGGCCATGGCCTGGTATCGCACGATGATGTCGCTGGGAACCTTCCCCCGCTTGGGCACCTCGATCCCGTTCTCCCGGGCCCACTTGCGGGCTTCGGTGGAAAGCGACGGGGTCTTCGTCTTCTGCGTGATCTTCGCCGGCTTCGCCGGCTTCCCGTTGGTGACCTTCGGCTTCGCGCCGTTCGTGGGAGCCTCGTCCTCGATCTCGATCGGATTTCCGACCAGCTCGGTCAGGTGCAACTGGCACAGGTCGATCGTTGCCGTCCCCTCAGGCCAACCGATCGTGATGGGAAACCCCTCATCACCACATCGGTCACATACGTGAACCTGCTTCATCTGGATTGCCATACGGATCCCTTCTCCTGGATTGTGGTCCGTATCCAGGGCTACGGCTTTCTGTTTCGCGAGATTCAGTATCCCGCGTATGACCAGCCCGGCGTCGTATGCATGCTTTCGGGCCTGCAGTACCGGCCGTCCGGACAGAATGTCAAGCACCAGATCGAAGTCCCGATGAGGTGTTGGCATCCACTTGAATATTACGCGATTCCGGTCCACCGGGGGAAGTCCGCCGAACGTGCGGAGCAAATCGTTGAGTCGTACTCGTACCGTCGTGGGCTGCAATTGCGTTCCGTTTCTTTCTGCCAGAAGATGATCGGTCCCCCTTGGGCGGCGCATTCGGGGGCCCAGGTAGCGCTGGACGAGCTTCTCCGCCCGTGGGTCCATCGGCACCCCGAGCAGGGTGTGCCGGCGGAAGTCGTAGTCGGAGATCAATAGTTCGTGCAGTCGGTCGGGGTTCATCCCTACACCGAAGACAAGCCCGAGGATCATCTCACGCTGCTGGTACTCGAAAGGACCCACGTGGTCGAAGGTATTCGCACGGTGTGCTCGGCACAGCATTTCAAGGCTGTGCTGGGGGATCGGCTGGCCTAGTTCGATCGGATCGCAGTATCCACGCTCCGCCGCCCAGGCCAGCCACTCCCGAACCTCCATGATCACGTGCTTGCGGTACGCCGGTGCGTAGTCCTGGTCGATCTCCAGCCAGGTCGCGAACTCCAGCCAGGCCTCCGGGGTGATCTCCTTAGGGCCGTGAATGCCGTTGCGGTGGGCCCAGGAGTTGAAGACGTTCACGCGGCTGCGGCGGACCTTCTGGGCCATCTCGGTTTCGAGCAGGACCAGTTCGACATCCCACTGGTCCTGAGACTCGAGGGGATCCCAGCCGCCCATGGAGGATTACTCCAGGATCCCGACGAGTAGATCCATCGGCTGCTGGCTCAGCATCTTCGGATCGATCAGTCGCTCAGGTCCGGCCAGATCCATGATTCCCGACACCCTGACTGGAGCTCCTTCATCATCGTCGGCGGCAGAGGCTTCGGCGTACCAGACGATCCCATCATGCAGTTCGTACTCAGTCTCCCCGGCATCGATCGACTCGTCCATCATCTGCTCAGCGATCGGCAGGTTCTTCGGGAAGGCGGTCACCTTCGCCCGGCGCCACCAGAACAGTCGGGTCGCCTTCATGTTGCGGGACTCCTGAGAGAGACGGACGCAGAAATCCTCCAACGTCTCGTCGTCGGTGGCCACATAGCCTCGGACGTGGGTCTTGTTCGCCAGGACGATGACCGGATTCGCGTCACCCTCAGCTGCGGCGTACGCGACGCGCAGGGCGATCTTATTCAGGAGGAGGAACTGAACGAACGTCCCCGGGCCGTAGTACTCGAACTCTTCGTCGATCACTGCCGTGCCGGCGAAATAGAATTGTGATGGGTCCAGGTTGTTGAAGACCCCAGTATGCTTAGCCATTGTTGTGCTCCTTCAGAGCTGCTGCTTCTTCTGCGGCGGATTCGTGGATCAGTTCATGTAGCCAGGTGAGGAGTGGTTCGCCGTCGGCGGCTGCCTCGATAGTGTCGGCTTCTTCCTTGGTGAAGCGGATTCGCAGGCGCACGGAACCATCACGGTCACGTTCGAATCGGTAGGGACTTGGCTTGCCGTGCACGACGCCTCCCGCGGGCCTCCTCGAGGATTCTATCCGTATGGGGCGGAGTCGTCGGAATCGAACCAGTCCGACAGGCCGGCATACAACTCGAGCCCGTCCATCTCCACGCCAGTTTCGGGCTGGACGTACACCGCTTCGTCGTTCTCGTCGATGACCTGGAAAACCATCGCGTCGGCATCTTCCCGCAGCACTGCCATGAACTCCTCGGCAGCTCCCCTCGGGGTCGATGCCTCGGACTCGTACATCAAGCGGACCAGGTATGTCATCTTTCGGGCGCTCCATATTCCACGATAGGTCATCGTCAGGCATGAGCGCCCGTTCCACCAAGCCCGTCACCCGGTCAGAGCCTCTTCGTTCATGAAGGTGGTCACGCGCTGCGTAAACACCTCCGGGTCGGCCATGAAGCTGCGCTCCCATCCCGACTCCATGCACGCTGCCAGGGCCGCAGCCCGCGCGAGTGCCGCTGACAGGGTCGGATATTCCTCGACCCACTCATTGGCCACACCGTCGTTCCATTCCAGCACGTACCCGGACGGGGCGGCGCTCACGGTCACAACCGCCTCGTCGTGGAAGAGCCCCGTCAGGTCCACGTCCAGCCTCTTAGTGATCACTCTTCACCTCGTCCCTCAGGATGTTGTACCGCTTGCCGCAGCCGTCGCAGGCGATGGTCCAGTGCCCGGTCACTGTGTACCTGGTCTGCTTGCACCAGGTCCCGTCCATGGCTTCGACGGCGTCGGGGTCGTCCTTGTCGCACACCTTCCAGGAGCCGCAGCTCTGGCACTGCGGCCCCCCGTTCAGCAGGATGTCGATCAGGTCGTTGTCGTCGTCGTTGATCACGACGTGCAGCAGTCGGTCCTCGAGGTCGTTCAGGTCGATCAGGAACTTCTCGCAGGCCGTCTCGATCTCGTCCAGGTCCATCAGTTCTCCTTAGCTCTGTGCCTGGGCACGGCGACGTGCGGGTGGTCCAGCGGGATCCCGCCAGTGGTCGTGACCACTCGGCCATTGAAGTAGCGGCCACATTCAGCGCAGTGGACTCGTGCTCTCGATGGCTTGCCGGTCGCCATGCTGTTCTGCAGGACGGCGGATGAGGCGAAGGTGTCGAGCCGGCCTGAGCCGGGGCAGTCGTTCATGACTGGTGCCTCTTGACCGCATCGGCGGCGTCGGTCACGAACTGGGCCAACTCCGCATTCCACGCCTTGCGCTCCACCACGATCGGCGACTTCCCGCAGGACTTGATGTTGGGCCCTGCGGCGTGCTTCCAGAAGGTGGTCGCATGCCCTGCCGTGGCCGTGGACCAGGAGTAGACCGCGACCCCACACCTCTGGCAGACGAACTGGCTGTCGCTCACAGCTCCACCTCCGGAAGGACCCAATCGGAGGGGAGTTCCCGTTGCGTGGCTCCGAGCGCGGCGGCTTCTGCCGTGGTGGCGCGGGCGGTGACCATCAGTCCGGCGGCCACCTTCTCGCCCGGGGGCAGGCAGAAGATGTAGTACTGGTTGGCCGTGTCCATCAGCCGGCTCATCGCCGGATACAACTCGACGGCCTCGATCTCGTCCCCGGCGATCTCGTTCTTGATCCGCTGGAAGTCACGCCAGTCGTGCGCGGCCTTCCGGTCGTTGCGCCGGATGCTCAGCTCGGCGACCGATCCGTCCTCGCGTCGGGTCACCTGGACCGTGTACTTGTGGTTGATCCAGACCTCCGCCGCTTGCAGCTCGGCCAGGAAATCCTCGGTCACACCGCCGGTCGCCTTGAGTGCGGCGATCTTCTCCGGCGTCAGTGGCTTCGGCTTGGCTGGCCTCAGTCGTTCCCAGGGCCTCAGTTCCTGCCTCACGATTTCCCCTCATCTATCAGTGTCTTCACACGCAGAACCCCCATGTCGGTGAGCCTGCGGCCCTTCGGTGTTCGTTCCAACATCCCGCATTCCTGCAGGTAGCGCTCCAGCCGGTTCACACCCGGCTTCGTCTCCCGTAGCAGTCCCTGCATCGCCCCCTCACCGGCGATGTACTCCACCCGGCCCATCGGATTGCGCTTACCGAAGTGCCGGTACAGCGTCACCAGGTACGCCACGTGCTGGCGGGTCAGGCCGTCCGGCTCGAGTTGCAGGAAGTCGAACAGTTCGGCGTCCGTCGGCGGTCGACCGTACACGTGGAACAGGGCGTCGGCGCCCATCACCATCTCGCCCAGGATTCGTGGCGTCCCCCGGCAGGCGCATGCCATCGAGATGGCCAGGTCGCTGGTCAGTCGCTCGCCCACGTCGTAGCCCTGCTTGTAGGCTGTGTGCATGGCGATCTGACCCAACTCACCGATTGAGTACGGGGTGAACGCCGGCTTGATCTTGAACCTGTCCAGCACCGGCTCCGGCAGCAGGTCCGGTTCGGTCGTGGCCCCGATCACCGTGATCGGGGGCAGGCTCAGCATCGTGCCGTCCGGCAGCGGGAGCTTGCCTTCCTCCAGCACCTTCAGCAGCATCTCCGCACTACGGGATCGGCCCATCGCCAGCCGATGGATCTCATCGATGAACAGGAAGCTCTTCGGCCACATCTCGTCCAAGATCCCGGCCAAGGTCTCGACGGTGAACGGTGGCACCACCTCGTACAGTTGACGGCCCATCGACTTGGCGATCAGTTTTGCCACCGTGCTCTTGCCGACCCCGGGCTGACCGGTGGCCAGCAGGACGTGCGGGAGGGCCTCGTCCAGTTCCTGGGCCTTCGTCATGTAGACCATCAGGGTGCGCTTCAAGGCGTCCTGGCCGATGAAGTCGCCCCAGTCGCCCACCATCTCGACATTCGTCGGTTCCGGGTAGCCCTCACCCCATGGTGTGCTCACGGGTTCGACGGTAGCGACGGCCTCTACCCGCCGTTGTTCCTGCTGCATCTGCATCTGCTCGAGTCGCTCGTCACGCAGTACGTCGTCGCGGTGTCGAGTCATTGCGTAGATGGCGCCCAGTTCAAGGGCGCCGATGTCGTCAAACATCAGGTGGTCTCCTTCAGAGAGATTTGGGCTGAGGCCTCCCCCACCACTGCAGGAGGCCCCAGCCCGGTTGTCGGGTCACCCAAGGACTGAAAGGAATGACCCAGGCCCCGACTGCCGGGGATGGACTAGCGCCGTCACGGTGCTCTCACCGGCTTACTCCCGCTCGGCATGTCGGGTACTACAGGGCGATGCGCTTCTTCGACTTGGCCGTGAGGCCGCTGTTGTAACGCTCGACGATCAGCTTCGCCATGTGCATCGGACGACCGCCGGAACCACCGGAGCCACGCGAGCGGGTGGCGACGTACGACAGCCACATGCGCGGTGCATCCGTCTGCAAGGTCCGCACCAAGCGCTGGATGTCGATGGTCGCGTTGCGGAACAGCACGATGGCGGTGCCGCGCAGGATGTCGGGCTGCCAAGCGTCACCGCCATGGGTGCCGAAGGCCGCGCGCAGCACGTCGATCGTCTTGCCGACCAGCTCCTTACCCCCATCGTCATAGGTCTTGGTCAGGCCCGAGATGGAGGCCACGACGTTGGTGGACGGCGACCCACCCACCTTCATGCCACGGTCGAACAGAAGGCGCTCGATCTCCGTCTCGCGGACGTGGCCGGCGGTGATGCGGACGTTGAACAGGGTCAGCGGGTTGATCGGCTTGCGCTCGGACTGCAGCTCGATGAACAGCTCGGCGCGCTCCTCCTTGCTCAGGCCGTACTTCACGTCCGCCGTCAGTGAGGTGATGCCCAGCAGCCGGGCTGCGGTGACACGGTGGCCACCGTCGACGAGGTACAGGGTGCCGTCGACCGGGTCCACGGCGACGGTGATCACCTGCAACAGCTTGGGGTTCCAGTTGTCGGCCATGTACTGGGCACGCTTGGAGTCGACCTCGCGCTGGGCGTCCGGGTCGATGACGAGGTCCGCCAGGGGGACGTCCTTGATGAGGTCAGGCGGGAAAGTGGTGATGATCGTCTCCTTCGAAAGTGGAAAGTGCTGAGTTTCGTGAGTTTACTGGATCGTCTGTCGAGTTTCACGCTCCCTCCAGTAGTAACGACTCGTGTAGGAATCCCAATCGATGTACTGGTTGACCCGGCCGCAGTCCATGCAACAGCGCTCGTCGCCGTCTTCGATGTGGTCGGTCTCTCCGCAGTCCGGGCAGTCCGCCAACAGGATCATGTCCTTCACCAGCGGGGGCGGCTCCATCTCGTCGTTCATGCGTCCTCCCTCTCCAGGGTGGGGTTGAACCAGATGCCGCAGTCATGGCAGTCGTACAGGCCTTCATCGTCGGGGCCCTCCACGTTGGTGGACCCGCAGCCGATGATGGTGTGCTCGATCCCGTCGACATTGACGGGACTGGTCGGGCAATGCATCAGATGCCCACGCTCGAGGCCAGCGGTGCCCCCCGCGTGACGGCACTCTCGACCAAGAGCGCGACGCGCTCCTTGGTGATGGTCAGCGACCGGCCGGACGAGCAGAGGGTGGCCTGCGGATCCAGCACGTCATCGAACGCCTGGACCAGGCCGGCCATCACCTCGGGGCTGGTCCACGTCTTCTTGCGGATCTGGATGATCCAGTCGAGGACCCTCGACGATGCGGTGCAGCGGTCCAGGTCGATGTAGTAGCCGTTGCCCGGCCACACGAGAGTCAGGGTGTCGGGGTCGAGCACCCAGCCATTCCATTCGTTCCTCATCGGGCTCCTTCAGAGAGATAGAACTTGAGGTCGCTCTCGGCGTTGAACCTGTCGACGGTCGCCTGGATCAAGTGCCGGGCCGACTCCGGGCCGGAGTCGGGCAGGGTCTCGCTGACCACGCGCCACGCGATCTGCGGGGCGTAGTAGTCATAGCCGGGCAGCAGCAGTTCGACGAGCTTGACGTACAGGTTGCCCCGCGCTGCGGTGTACGTCTCGGAGCGTTGTGCCGCCAGCATCGGGTCGTCCTGGGTGGCGGTCGCCCAGTGGACAGCCACCGCCAAGTCGATCCGATCAAAGTCGCACATGCAGTCCTCGTCGGGCTTGCAACACGCCGGGCAGGTGGGCGGATTCATTCACTCCTCCTTTCGCTTGGGCCTGGCCCGGATGACCTGGACCTGCATCAGTGACAGCACCCCGGTGATCCATCCCAGAATCCACCAGATGAACCCGTTCACGGCATCACCTCTGCGTCAGACATGGGTGGACACATAGTGGACGGCTGCCAGGACCACGCCGGCAGACATGCCGTTCAGGACGACGGAGAGCGGGGCGGTGCTCTTCTTGGACCACGTCCTGTTATTCATAGGTCTCCTCCTTTGACGCGATGTACACGGCCACCAGCGTGGTCATGGAAATGCAGGCCCAGGCGATGAGCGTGAAGATGATGATGAGAATGGCAGCGGCCGTGCTCAGGATCAGGTCCCTGTTCGTGAGCATGCTGACCAGGAACACGAAGAATGCGAGGGCGCCCCCGAGGAAGGAGACAGTCCAGGACAGGACGTTGAAGACCCCCGCGATCGCCATCGCCCTGTGGGAGAGGCTGTCCGTGCTCGGCACCCGGGTGATTCGGTTCCGCATCCGTTCGAACTGGTGATCCAGGGCGAGGTTGAACCTCCTCCGCCTCGTTTCGATCGCATCGTTGGTTACTTCGTCGGTCTCTTCGCTGATGTGGATGGTCACGCCTGGTCCTCCTCGTCGTCGCTGACGAACCTGTCGAGCTGCTCCTCTGCCACCTTCATCAGGTTGTCGCCCTCGTCCTCCTCCGGGTCCTGGGTGATCGTGTAGAACAGGCCGTGATCGCTGGGCCCGGAGGCGCAGTCGAAGCAGATGTCCTTGCCGGTGTACGAGTCGGTCAGCACCCGTCCGGTGTACTGGCGACAGAGGTCGCATTCGAAGAGGGACAGGACGGTCGTGCCAGTGAAGTGCAGTGATCGACTCATGGGGTCTCCTTCAGGTTGATGTGTGCGTAGCCGTACTCGTCCTCCCCGACGGGTCCGTTCCAGTCGATGTCGAGCAGGTTCATCTCTTCGAGGTAGTCGACGACCGGTTCCATCTCCTCCGGCGTCAGCATCCGATCGCCACGGAACAGTGCGGTGACGTTGAAGCCGTACCCGGTGCTCTGGTCTGTCGTCTCCAGGTCCACCCGACTGAAACCAAACAGCCGAAGCTTTCCCTTCAGGCGTTCGAACCTGTAGGTGTCGCCAGACATCACACCCCCTCGGTCAGGAACCGCCATGCGGTGTCGACGTCGGGGCCCTCGTACAGGTCGGTGCCCTCGCCGCTCTCAGGGTCGGGGTAGTCGCCGACGTAGAACATGCCGTCCTGGACCATGCCCCGGGTGCCGCACATCAGCACCATGCACCAGCCGCCGGTCTGCGCGATGTAGGGCTGACCCGCATCGAACGCATCGAAGTCGCACGGCAGGACGTCGATCAGGGCTGCCGGCACGTCCGGCATCTGCCGCTTGATGGCGTCTCGATACGCCTCGTTCAGGGAAATCACTTCCTGTCTCCTTGCTTCGCGTGGTTGTCGAACGTGGCGACCAGTGCCCCCCACTGGCCGGTCTTGCGCCACTGCCGGACCAGCTGGCCCTTCGCGGACAAGCCGACGATCACGCCGGCCGGGTCCAGGAAGCGGTTGTCGGTGGCATCCCCGGACACCATCGGGAAGCCGGCGAACGTCGGTGGGACGCTCTTGTCCCGGGGGTTCGCTGGCTGGCGCAGGACCGCGGTCACCGTGTCGCCCCGGTCGAGGATCCGCTTCACAGTGCTCAGCCGGGTGGCCGACGTGGACGAGTACGTCGTGCGGTACACGCCGGGGATCAGATGCCCGACGCGATCGATCCGCTTGGTGTAGTCGTATGCATGGCCACCGGCGTCGGAGATGGCGTCCCAGAACTCGCCGGGCAGCCACCGCTCCCACGCCACGTCGGAACCCACATTCGGCCGGACCACCAAGGTCTGGTCGTTGCGGTCGGCCCGGAGGGCCAGGGCCCTCACGTCGCGCACCATCAGCGTGGCGTACGCATCGGCGTCGGCCTTCAGCAGGGCCAGCAGGGCCTGCCGTGCGGTGGCGACCTGGGATGTGGTGGCCCGGAACGACTTGTCCACCACGCACGTCACAGCGCAGTGGGTGTCGTTCACGCACGTTCCGTTCACCCGGCCGGACGGCAGGGTGTGCGATGCGATCAGCGCGGTGGGATTCCGGACCATCTCGTGGTCCAACTTGGTGTTCCCGCCGTGCTTGATGATCCGGACCTTTCCGTCTGGGTTCAGGCCGAAATCGGCCCGGATCGCGGCCCAGGCTGCTTCAGCCACCGGCGTTGGCACCGGCTGGGCGGGGCGTGATTCGAGATCGAGCGTGAGCATCTGGCCTCCAGGGGCCTCGAGTGCGGACAGGTTAGCGTGCCTTGGCGTACTTCTTGGCCTGGGCCAGGGAGAACCCGCGTGTCTGCAGGTCCCAGACCTTCTGCCTCTCGCCGAGCGGACCCCACGTCGCGGACAGGCTGGCCCCGGTGCGGTTGCCCATCGAGTCCTCGTTGTACTCCGAGTCGTACATCGTGTAGCCGCCCGTCCCGCGGGTCCAGGTCAGTCGGTCGAGGTAGCCGAAGAAGACCTTCGCGGTGCTGCCGCTGTGGGCGTGGTCCACGGCGCGGTTGTTCTCCCACACCGACCAGGTCACCTCGCGGCCCTTGAACCTGATCACACCACAGTTGTGATCGTGCTTGGTGAGGATCCGGAACTCAGTCGTCGTGGACTTCGCCTCCGGGAGGATGGCGTCCATGTCCGCCACGATCGGGGTGACGGGCGGCTTGTCACCCCGACGACGGAGCATCCCTTCCAGTACGTAGATGGCGGCCCAGTCGTAGACGCTGTTCCAGTTGGTGTCGTCGCGCCGGGTCAGCTCCTTCTGGTACTTCTCCCGGCTGGTGGTCTTGATTTTGACGTGGACGCGCTTCGCCTCGGCGAAGATCCGCTCCCGATGTGCGTTCTGGTCCTCGCGCAGCAGCTTCTTCAGCGGTGCGACAGCAGCAGTGGGCAGGGTGAAAGTGCCATTCTCATACTCGTTGTTCGACAACTCAGTTCTCCTTCAGGGTGTTACGTCGGGTGATGGCCTCTTCGATGCGAGCAGCGAAGGAGGCCTCCGCGTATTCAGGATCGTCAGCGTGGATCTTCCTGAGGGTGACCGTCAGCAGTTCGCGGAGTTCCTCGTCGGTGAATCGATCGTCCGTGCTCACTCGATTACGGCCTTGTTCGTGTATTTGAGTTGGTCGGCCGTGCATTCCGTGGCGGTCTTGTCCGTGCGGCGGCGCATGACGCGGGGCTGCACCAGCCGTGGCCTCGATCGGTCGGTGGCGTACAGGTAGCGCAACTCGAGGACGTCGCCCGGGGCGATCTTCCCCTTGCCCACGATGGACGTGCGGCCGACGTCGATCATCTTGCCCTTCGAGTAGACGCCCAGCCGAACCGACTCCTTCCCGTCATCACGCACATCCAGGACGACGGCGTCGATCGTGGAGACCAGCTTCACCTTCATCCACGATGCGGAACGCCCCGGTGTGTACGGGGCGTCCAGTCGCTTGATGATGAAGCCCTCCCGTTTCGTCTCGATGATCTGGCGGATCAGTTCTGTCTTGTTCTCCACGCCCCTGGCCTGGATGACCAGACGCATGGACGGGGAATCCAGATAGTGGACCAGCGCCGCGGCCAGGTTGCGGCGGGCCGTCAAGGTGAGGGCCTCCCGACCGTCAGGGATCAGGTCGAACACCCACAGCACCTTGTCGACCATCTCCCCATCCACGGTCCAGCCCTGCGGCAGGCGCAGCCGCTTCAGAGGCTTCGGAATCTGATGGCCGTACGGACCGCCGGACCGACCCAGGGCTACGACTTCGCTATCCCCGGTGCCCACCAGCAACAGCCGGTGTCCGTCCAACTTCGGCTCCACCGCATATCCGTCGTCCTCGACGTACTTGGGCGACTGCATCATGGGGACCTCGGTCGCCAACTGGGCGGTGAGGGTCTTCACAGGTCCCCCTTGATCTCGACCGAGAACATCGCCTGAACCTTGTCGAGTTCGATGATCCGCTCCAGTGCGTCGGCGATCCGTGTCAACTGCTTCACGGATTCGACCTGTGCGTTCAGCGCTGCTATTTCAATATGCGTCAGTGCCATGGCGCCTCCTTCAGATGGTCCTGTCCTAGGACAGCCAGCCATGCCGTGGCGATGGCCTCGGGGGTCATGTCGTTCAGGTCGTCCTCCTCGTCGGCGATGCCGATCGCCTCGCCGTCCCCGTCCCACGGTGTGGCGTAGTGCCAGCCACACAGGCCGGTCGCCCACTGACGGTCGACGGTGAATGACAGGATTCCGGGGAACTCCCAAGATGTGGGGATCCCCGCCTTGGCGAAGGACGTCTCCATCGCCAGATGGATCAGATGGTCACGTTCGATCATGGCCTTCCTCTCAGACGCGCGGCCAGTTCGAGGCGCGGTAGGTGAAGTGGTTGTAGAGCCCCTCCAGGTAGGAGGGGAATGAGTACTCCTCATTGCCCAGCAGGCGGGCTCCCAGCACCAGCACGGCGTCAAGATCCCCATCTACCCAGGCGTTGCGCAGGGCTGGATCGATGGCTGCCTCATTCACGGAGGCGTGCAGGATCCTGTGGAAGTCGAGCGGGGGCGGGATCTCACCCATGCTCACCAGCCACATGTGTCGCTCCTCCAGTTCCGGGCGACTCAGCCAGCCCGCCACCAGTCGTGGAGGGAGCGGGTTGGTCACCGTCGTCGCCGGCTTCGGACGGATGTCGAGGTCCACCGGGTCGCTCGGTGCGGTGAGCAGGTGTGTCCTCACCCGATCCGGATCGATTCCAATCTTCGTGGCGGTCGCCTTGCCCAAGGTGGCGACCATGTGCGGGGTCAGGTCGGTGCGGGCCGCCAGCAGGATGCCGGTACTCATCTCGACCTTCGCCCCGATCCGGTGCAGTTCAGTGCCCGTCTCGGCGACCACCTGCTGAATGTCGGGGAGTTCAGCGGTGAAATCGGTGTCCTCCTCCGGGAGGACCAGCATCCCCACCGTGATTCGGGGGCTGCGACGCACCAGCCGGGTGAGTGTCCCGTTGACGTGTTCCACCTGGTCGCCGTAGCCGATGGGCAGCATGACTAGCGGCTGCTTGACGACGTTCCCCTCCACCCAGAAGGTTTCGATGAGCTCGCCGACGTAGCCGGTGATCCGCTCACGCATCGAGGATCAGATCCTCATCGAGGACGACGGAGGAGACGACGGGCCAGAGCGCGTTCTCGGTGTGCCAGGTGGTGCTGCCGAACTCTTGGCAGTCCGAGAGCAGCATGCGGTACAGATGTTGACGCAACTCCGTCTCGGTCCCGTGTTCGATGGTCATCCTTCGTTCTCCTTCACTGACTCGAGCAGGGCTGCAAGTTCTGGGTTCTCGGCATCCCAACGTGCGCCGACTTCGGCGGCGATGAGGTCCATGTCGAAGTCGACCTCCCGCTTGTACGTCCGGTTGTAGTGGTCTTCCTGCTCGTCCTTGATGGCGGTCTCCCGGGCCTTCTTCGCCTTGCGCATCCGCTGTTCCGCTCGCTCCTCCTCGCGATGGGCAGCCTCGGTGGCCCGCCGGGCCTCGAGTTCGGCCTTGCCCACGGCCATCCAGTACTCCTTCGGCTGGAAGGCTGTGCGACAGGTCTTGCAGCCGATCCACGTCACCCGCTGGCCGCGCTTCGGCGGGTCGAACCCACATTCGGCGAGGTAGCTGACGTCCTCGGTGCTGGCCGTGCGTCGGGAGTCCTTGGCGTACCGGCAGGTCTGCTCGTGGACGGTGATCGTCCAGAACTTCGCGTTGAGCGTCCTGCCCTCCTCGGCCAACTTGGGGAGGTAATGCGGGACCGGCCAGTACCGCTCCCCCTCGTGGAACCTGTAGTCGTTCAGTTCAGCCATCGTGCTTCTCCTTCACGTCCCACGTCATGATCCGTTCCCACTTCAGGACCCGGTCGATGTCGTGCAGCCAGTGGTAGGGCGGGTTGCCGCAGACCAGACACATCGGCTCGGTGTGCATGGGGTGGCGCACATCCCCCCGCTCGTAGTCGTGCGGCTCCCGCTCACTGCCAGCCATCAGGCCATCTCCTCCACGAACGTCAGTGCCTCGATGACCTTCTTCATGCCATCGGGGTGGGTCAGGATGATGTCGTTCCACATGTACGGCCCCCCGCTCGATGGCTTCCCGTACGAGGCCCACCTCCAACTGGTGTAGTCCGAGCGCTGAACGGCCGCGTCGATGCGCTTCTCGGCCTCGACCAGTGCCTGCACCCGCTGACGCATCTCCTCGTTGGTGAGTCCCTTGGTCATCAGGCCACCCTCCCTCGGCGCTGACCGGGCTGACGGACCTGATCGGACAGGGACACCAACTGGCCGGTGAACAGCTGCACCTGCAGGGCAGCCAACTCGGAGCGGTCACCCAGCATCTCGGCGTACTCGTTGATCCGGCGGGTCAACTCAGCCGCCCGGGTGCCGTACTGATCGAACGTGCGCTCCTCGATCGCAGTACCCGCCTGCAGGATGCCGGCGATCT
>Ga0105248_10000310_pt1 | contig 57989 bp, 9 predicted proteins | sample KBSS34metaG_FD_81524 | JGI IMG/M metagenome (GOLD analysis project Ga0105248, IMG submission 81524) | Switchgrass rhizosphere microbial communities from Kellogg Biological Station, Michigan, USA - KBS S3-4 metaG | ecosystem: Host-associated > Plants > Roots > Rhizosphere > Soil | place... | reverse complement strand
TTTAGCCCGGCGCTGAGGAGTTTCTCGTATTCAGATTGTTGACGCCGTCGGTTTTGTTCCACCTGCTCTTCGCGCTCACGCTGGCTGCGGAACTCGAGCAGAGCAATCTCTTCATCCGGATTCATCACGATGGCTTCGAGCAACGTTTCAAAATGCTCGTGCATTCGCTCGATAGTTGACGGCTCGAACAAATCCGATGCATAGGTGTAGGACGCTGCCAGCCCCGCGGGCGTCTCCCACATCCACACAGTCAAATCAAGCCTTGCCGCATCGAGTTCGAAAGCAACTGGAGTCAAGGTGAGATCTGAAACCTCTACCGGCTGAAGCGCGACATTCTGAAGACCGAAGGATATTTGAAACAGCGGCGTTTGGTTAGATTTGCGCTCCGGGCGAACCGCTTCGACAATTTTATCCAGAGGCAGAGTCTGATGTGTAAACGCCGCGAGTGTAGTGCTTCTGACGTGGCTCAAAAACTCTCTGAACGTGAGGGTGCCGGTAAGTTGACTGCGGAGCGGCAACGTATTTATGAACAACCCTATCAAGTCTTCGGTCTCCGCTTGAGTTCGCCCGGCGACCGTGGCGCCTATCACGATGTCATCCTGTCCGCTGTATTTGTGGAGCAGCGTTTTGAACGCAGCCAGCAGCGTCATGAAAAGTGTAGCGCCGTGGCGACGGCTGAGAGCTCTCAGCGAGTCGCTCAATCCGGGCGATAGGTGAAACGTAAGTTGCCCCCCTCTTCCGGTTCGTTCACCCTGCGGGGCTCGATCGGTTGGAAGGTCTAGCGGCACAAGATCCCCGGCCAAATGCGTGCGCCAGAAATCCAACTCGTTCTCCAGCACTTCATCTCTCAAGTAGCGGTGCTGCCAACCCGCGTAGTCGGCGTATTGAATCGGAAGCTCGGCGAGCGGCGACGGCTCGTTCTTTGTGAATGCTTGATAGAGCGCTGACATCTCGCGGACGAAAACCCCCATGGACCATCCGTCTGAGATAATGTGATGCTTCACGAAAAGCAGCACATGATCCTGCTCTGCAAGACGCAGCAGCTTCGCTCTCATGAGAGGCCCACAGCGCAAATCGAACGGGCGCTTCGCTTCGATCGATGCCAGCCGTTTGATTTCGATCTCACGCTCTTCCGCGGGCGTTGGACCCAACTCTTCCACCGGTAGGTCGAAAGGCTGCGGCGCCGAAATTACCTGAACGGGCATGCCGTTCGAAACCTGGAAGGTCGTACGCAGAATCTCATGCCGCCGGGTTATTTCGCTGAACGCCTGCCGCAACGCATCGACGTCAAGAGCGCCAGTAAACCTGATGGCCATCGCCATGTTGTACGCTGAACTGTTTGGCTCCAACTGGTCCAGGAACCAGAGCCCCTGTTGTGCAAACGAGAGCGGCAGATCAGATTCGCGCGGAACGGGTTCAATCGGCATCGTACTGATGCTGCAGCCACTTCGCATTAACTCCTCAATCTGCGCGCCTATGCCTGAGATGGTCGGAAATTCGAAGATAGCGCTGAGCGGCAGATCGATTTTAAAAACTTGTCTAATGCGAGAAACCAGTTGCATCGCGAGCAGCGAGTGGCCTCCCAGCTCGAAGAAATTGGCATCCGTCCCTACCGTGTCAATCTTCATCGTGTCATTCCACAACGCCACCAGCACTTCTTCCGTTTGCGTTCTCGGAGCAGCGAGACTAACTGCCATCTCAGGCTTCAGCCCTTCGAGCGGCGGCAGACTCCTGCGGTCGACTTTTCCGCTTGGCGATTTGGGAAATTCATCGAGTATCACGAACGCCGATGGGACCATGTATTCAGGCAATTGATCTCTCACGGACGCACGCAGCTCGCCGGCGTCGGGCGCTGCCCCATCCTCGGCAAGAATATAGGCTACGAGATGCTGTTCGTTCGCCGCGTCATTTCTGACAACAGCCACCGCCGCCTTCACACCCGCGCATGCCGTCACGACTGCGTCGATTTCGCCGAGCTCGATACGGAACCCGCGGAACTTGATCTGATCGTCACTGCGACTCACGTATTCGATGTTGCCATCGGGCAGATAACGCGCACGGTCTCCGGTCTTGTAAAGCCGCGCGCCCGGCTCTCGACCGAAAGGACTGGGAATGAATCTAGCCGCGGTAAGGTCCGGCCGGTTGAAATAGCCACGACCGAGACTTACACCGCCGATGTGCAGCTCTCCCGCGACCCCAACCGGCACGAGCTCGAGCTGAGAATCCAAAATGTAAGTCTGTGTGTTGTAAATTGGCCTGCCGATCGAGCTGATGAGACGCGCGTTCCGATCCGAGGTGAAAGACGTAACTTGTACGGTCGTTTCAGTTGGGCCATAGAGATTGTGTAATCCCGCGTCGATCCCGGAGTCAAAGAAGCGCTGCTGGAGGTTGATCGTTAACTCTTCGCCTCCGCAAAAGACTCGTTTAAGACTCCGGCAAGACCCCAGGCCTTCTTCCAACAACACTCGCAGCAGGGACGGCACGAGCTGGATGCTGTGAATTTGCCGGACTGCAATGGTATCCAGGAGATACGTAGCGTCTTTGTGTCCGCCCGGGCGGGCCATCACCAGTCTCGCCCCACTCAACAACGGAGCGTAGAACTCCCACACCGAAGCGTCGAAGCTAAACGACGTCTTCTGCAACAACCGATCTTCAGGCGCGAGCGGAAACGTCTCGCACATCCAGCGCATTTGATTCGCCAGCGAGCAGTGCCTGATCATCACTCCTTTGGGCTCGCCCGTAGAACCAGACGTGTAGATGATATAGGCGAGATTATCGCCTGTCGTAACGTCTTTAGGATTTGAAGGATCGAAACGGTCGATCTCGATCCAGTCACGGTCAAGACAGACGACGCTCGCCTGGTTATCATGAAGTCTTTCAACCAGCCGCTCCTGTGTAAGCACAATCGGCGTCCGGCTATCATCAAGCATGAAACTCAATCGTTGCTCCGGGTACTCGGGATCGAGAGGCACATACGCGCCGCCAGCCTTCAGGATACCCAGTAATCCGACAACCATCTCAATCGATCGCTCGACGCAAATGCCAACCGGTGTATCCGGTTCTACACCCTTGCTTCTCAAGTAGGCAGCCAGTTGGTTGGCCCGCGCATTGAGTTCCGCATAGCTCAGGCTGGAGGTTTCCGACTCCACAGCGATCGAGCCGGGAGTTAACTCCGCTTGCCGCTCGAACATTCGGTGCACGGAATCGTGGTGGCCCGATTCGCGTCGAGTAGCATTCCACTCCACCAGCATCCGTCGTTTCTCTCGTTTCGATAACGGGCTTGCAAGATCAAAGCGAGCGTGCGGATCGGCGGCCAGTGCTTCCAATGTGCGCGCGTAGTAACCGCAGATATCCTCCATTTGATCTTCTGAGAACTCGGTGCTGTCGTAGTTCAGGGTCAACTGCACTTCTGAGGTATTCAGGCTTTGGCCGAAGGTTGCGAAGAACGGGATGCTCGTTTCTTCAAAGCCTTTCGAGCCGAGCAGGCGCACGTCGCCCATGTCGGACAAGCCCTGATAGACGTGGAAGTGAAGATAATTAAAAGCTGCTTCAAACAGCGACTGTCCGGTCTTCATGTTCTGCAGCTCGGCGAGCGGAAAGCGCCGGTGAGGCATCATCTCGCTTTCGGCGGCGAAGGCCTGTTTGACTAAGTCAATCCAATCTCCTCGCTGCAGATTCACTCGCAACGGCAGCGTGTTGAGGAACAGACCGAGCACGCGCTCTCCTCCAGCGCCCTCGGGCCGGCCGTTTGACACAACGCCCGTGACCACGTCCATGTCGCCGCACAACAGGCTAAGCACTCGCAGATGCGCGGCAAGCAAAACACTCTTGAGCGGTACGCTCGCTGCTTCCGAGATCCGTTTCAATCCTTCCGAGACCTCTGCGGGTATCGGTACGTTCTTGCGCTGTATTCGATCGCCGGTCTGCGGTTGCGTCTTCGCGGCAGGCCAGCGCGGCAGCCGCGAGGGATTCGAATCCGCGAGTTTATCCAGCCAGTAGCGGCGACTCTCCGAGGAATCGATCGCCTCGCGCTCGAGAGCTACGAAGTCTCCGTACGTCGCCAACGGTGGCGGGGCAATCTCGTAGAGCTGCCGGCCGAGGATCGAGAGGTAATGCTGGAACAACTCGGTGAGCATGGTCGCAACGCTCCAGCCGTCGAGAATCGCGTGATGAAAACTGAAGCTGAACTGGAACGTCTTCTCGCTGCGCAGATGAATCTGAAATTGCAGCAGCGGTGCGCGGGCCCAATCGAAACGGGTGCTTTTTTCCTGTGCAATCCAATCGTCGATAGCCTGTTCTTGTTCGGCTTCCGGCAGTTCGCTCAGATCATCGACATGCAACGGAGCCTCGACTGCCGAGTGGACCAATTGCAAAGGCTCGTCGAAGCTTGTCAAATCGAAGGAGGTCCGGAGAATGGGATATCGGCTTACGACGTTCTGTACCGCCGCATTCAACGCCGCGCTTTCAAAGGGCGCACGCAGATGGAAGCTGAGGACGTCGTGATAAGTGGCTGCATCGCTCCAGTACTCGCTGTGAAACAGCATACCTGCCTGCAGACGCGCAACAGGATAAGCATCCTCGACGCCTGCCGGCATTCGTTCAAGATCCTTTCCGGATACAAGGCGGAATGGTTGCTTGTGAGCATCGATTGGATTCAGACTGCGCAGGTTCTGCGCCAATCCGCGAATCGTCTGATGCAGGAACAAATCCTGGAGCGTGAAATCGAGGCCGCGCTCCTGGGCCATCGACCGCACATGGATGGTGCGTATTGAATCACCGCCCAGCATAAAGAAGTTATCGTTGACACCTACCTTTTCCAGCCTGAGCACTGTGGCCCAGATCTCGGCGAGTACTTTTTCTTCCGGCGTTACCGCCTTTGCGAAATCTTCATCGAGGTTCGGTCTGATCACGCTCGGCGCAGGCAGAGCTTTGCGATTGAGCTTGCCGTTGGTGGTCAGCGGCAACTTATCCATCATCACGAACGCCGAGGGCAGCATGTAGTCCGGCAGCTTCTCGTTTAAAAAGCGCCGCAACTCAACCGCGCTGATCGTTTCATCGTCATGGGCCACAACGTAGGCTGTCAGCCGCTTCTCGCCCGAGTCTTCTGCTCGCGCTATCACCGCTGCATCTTTAATTGATGGATGCTGATGAATTACACTCTCGATTTCTCCAAGCTCGATCCGGAAGCCGCGTATCTTCACCTGATCGTCGACCCGGCCGAGATACTGTATGTCGCCATGGGCAGTGATTCGACCCAGATCGCCTGTCTTATAGAGCCGCTCACCCGGATCGTTGCTAAAAGGATTCGGGACAAAACGATCCGCAGTCAGCTCCGGGCGATTGAGATAACCGCGCGCGAGCCCTGCCCCCGAAACGTAGATCTCGCCAGGCAATCCCGTCGGACAAAGTTGCAGCGCCGGCTGCAAGACGTACATTCCCAAATCGGGTATCGGCTCGCCAATCATGCTGCCCGGCGCATGTTTCAAATCTTCCGCGGAGATCGGACGATAGGTGACGTGCACGGTGGTTTCAGTTATTCCGTACATGTTGATGAGCGCTGGATTGTCGTCAGGGTGCTTGTCGAACCACGGCCGCAAGCTTTGCAGGTCCAATGCCTCGCCTCCAAAAATCACAAAGCGCAATGACAGATCTCTCGCATCGATCGAGTCCACTGCCACGAACTGCCGAAATGCAGAAGGCGTCTGATTGAGAACGGTGACGCGCTCTTCACAAACCAGATTGTAGAAAGCTTCGGGTGACCGGCTGATGAGGTATGGGACCACTACCAGCCGCCCGCCGTAAGCGAGAGCGCCCCACATCTCCCACACGGAAAAATCGAATGAGTAAGAGTGAAACAGCGTCCAAACGTCCTTTTGATCGAAACCGAACCACCGCTCAGTGGACGTAAGGAGCCGCACTACATTGGCGTGCGTTACCATCACTCCTTTTGGGCTGCCGGTCGATCCGGACGTGTATATGACATACGCGACGTTATCGGGCGACGCGGCGTTGGAGAGATTCCGGCCACTCTGCTCATCAATCATCTGTCCGTCAATCAGGAGCGAATCGAGACAGATAGTCTGCGCGTCGTGATCCGGTAGCTGGTCGAGCAGATCTTCTTGAGTGAGAACGAGGTTGGCTCCGGTATCCTCAAGGACGAATGAAACACGCTGTCGCGGATAAGCCGGATCCAGTGGAACGTAAGCCGCACCTGCCTTCAGCACTCCGAGTACGGCGACGATTATCTCTAGCGAACGCTCCATGAAGATCACCACGAGGTGATCCGGGCCGATACCTTTCGCCCTCAGCAAACGCGCCAGCCGGTTCGCTCGCTCATTCAGTTGCCCGTAAGTGAAGGTCTGTTGGCCCAAGACCACGGCAACGCTTGCCGGATCGGCTTCAGCGCGTTGTTCGAACAACTCGTGAATGCAATATTGGCCCGAACGGTCAGGCTTGCGGCCGGTAGATTCAACGAGCAACCGGTGTCGCTCCGGTTCAGTCAACAGCGGGAACTCGGAGATGCGACTCTCGGGGTTGGCCGCGATACCTTCAAGCAGAATCGTGAAGTGTCCGATCATGCGCTCAATCGTCGCCGGATCGAATAGATCGGTCTTGAACTCTACGACGCCACCCAAACCGTTGGGGCTTTGGGCGAGCGCGAAAGTTAAATCATACTTCGCGGTGCCTGACTCGACGTTGAACCAGCTCAGCTTCAGATCCGGAAGCCGCATGGCCTCCGTCGGGGCGTTCTGGAATACGAACATCACCTGGAAGAGTGGTGTATGTGACAGATCCCTCTCAGGCTGCAGATGATCGACCAGCATTTCAAACGGCAGATCCTGGTGGGCGTATGCTGCAAGCACAGTGTTACGCACACGAGAGAGCGCGACTTTGAATCGAGGATTGCCTGACAAGTTCGCGCGCATCAGGAGTGTGTTGACAAAGAATCCGATGAGACCTTCGGTTTCGAGCCGGTTCCGGCCGGCTATGGGAGTGCCGACGCTGAAGTCGCTTTCGCCCGTGTAACGGTGCAGCAATGTTTGAAACGCCGCAAGGAGCAGCATGAAAAGCGTGACGCCCTCGCGGCGCGCGAGCGCCTCGAGAGATTCGGACAGCTCGTGCGAGAGGCGGAAGAATTGACTCGCGCCTCGCCACGAGTGGGCCAGCGGGCGTGGCCTATCCGTAAATAAGTTGAGTACTGGCGGGCAGCCTTCGATCTGTCGCTTCCAATATTCGAGCTGCTCTTCGAGCACTTCGCCTTGCAGCCACTTTCGCTGCCAGGCAGCGAAGTCGGCGTATTGAATTGCAAGCTCGGGAAGCGGCGATGAAGCTCCAGTTGAGAAAGCTTCGTAAAGTGCAGCGATCTCCCTGATGAGGATGCCCATGGACCAGCCGTCCGAGATGATGTGGTGCATCGTGAGCAGCGCCACATAATCAGCCGGGCCGAGCCGCAGCAGCGTCAGGCGCACTAAGGGTCCGCGCGACAGATCGAAGTTCTCGTGCGCTTCGAGCGCAGCGAGACGACCGGCTTCCACTTCCCGCTCGCCCGGCGACAAATCGCTCAAGTCGATGACAGGCACTTCCAACCGCAACGCGGGGCTTATTACCTGGACGGGCGCGCCGTCCACAACGGCGAAGGTTGTACGCAAGACTTCGTGACGGCTCAGGATTTCGTTGATGCTTCTCTCGAGTACTTCAATCTTGAGCGGACCGGTGAGCCGCACCGAAGCAGTCATGTTGTAAGCAGGATTGTCAGGACTCCACTGGTAAAGAAACCACAATCTTTGCTGCGCGAACGACATCGGCAATTGCTGGTCTCGCCCCACTCGCTCGATTGGCCGCATATCCAGCACGAGACCCGAGTTCATGCGAGCCTGAATGAGGCGCGCCATCCCCGCGATCGTCGGCGCTTCGAACATCAAGCGAAGCGGCAACTCGATCTGGAAAGCGTCACGCACGCGCGAAATTACGCGAGTGGCGATCAGCGAATGCCCTCCCAGCTCAAAAAAGTTTGCCGTCACACTGATCCGATCCTGTCGCAACACCTCGCCCCAGAAAACCGCCAGCACCTCTTCAATCTGGTTGCGGGGCGCGACGAATTGCCCGGTCGATCTCGAGCCGTTCTCAGTAGCGGCGATGAGCGCCGCCCGGTCCACCTTCCCACTCGCTGTCCGTGGCAGCGACTCCATCATCACGAGCGATGAAGGCACCATGTAGTCAGGCAAATCGCGATGCAAAAACCTTCTCAGCTCGGCTGGCGAAAGAAACGGTTCGCCGAGAATCGGCACGGGCATCAGATGCTTGTGGTCCGTCGTCTCCTTCGATAACTTTCTCCTGCTCGAGGGACGAACGGCGTAGATGTAACAAAGCGGCGTGTCTACGAGCAGCTCGTCCTGATAGGTTGCGCACTCAAAGCCCTGGCGTTCCAGCAGCGCCAGGATCAGGTCCAGATTCTCACTGACGTCGACTTCGAGCGCGACCTGCTCAATCCTGGACCAATGTTCATCCCTGATACCATTGAGGATGCTTATCTCGCTCTTTTCGGCGTTGATCTTCAGCAGATCGATCCGCTCAATTGACTTTTCTTCGATGATGCTGGAAAGCGTGCGCAGCGAAGCGGTGAAGGTTTCCGACGCGAAGCGCTCGGTCAGTATCTCGTCGGCCATTTCCAGTAAGTCAGACATCTCACCCGCGCCGAGCCTTAGCTTGTTCACCATGTAGGTCCTGGTGACTTCCTTCTCTGCCTCGGCGTCTGCGTAGAATCCTGAAAGCAAGGTTGAGCGTGGGAAAAACGTAAACGCAGCCTGCTGTGATTGGTCCGAGAATCCAAAATTGAAAACTTCTGCGTTCCTGCCATACAGCGAGGTGTTCAACCGCAGTAGCTCGAATACCGTTGGGTTGGGTTCAAAGGAATATACTTTTGCATTGCGCCAGAGCTGGCTCACAAACATAGTGAACATGCCGATGTTCGCGCCGACATCAAATACACAACAACCGTCGTCGAGTGTGATGCCGTGTCTGAAGTAGGCTTGCAACTCGAAGATCTCTCTGTAGAGAAAATCCGTTTCATCTCGATTGAGATGAGCTACAGCCATGTTGTTCTCGAGCCTGTATCTTTGCTTTCCGGCGATTAACGGCGCGCGGTTCGGATTCGGGATGACGCAAGCGCGCAGAGCGCTGTCGCCGGATTCATCCCGCAACGCAACTACAGCAGCATCCTGGACGTCCGGGTGACGGCTGAGCGTGCTTTCGACTTCCTCCGGCTCTACTCTCATGCCCCTAATCTTCACCTGATCGTCGAGCCGGCCCATTACTTCGAGAGAGCTGTCGAGACGATAGCGGCCGCGGTCTCCCGTGTAATAGAGACTCGCGCCGGCATCATCACTGAACGGGTTTTTGACGAAACGCTTTGCAGTCTCTTCAGTGTCGTTAAGATAGCCCAGACTCAAAAAAGGAGTCCGAAAGACGATCTCGCCCGGCTCACCGATGCCGCACAGTTGATTGTTCTTTGCAAGAATCAACGCCTGTGTTTGTGGCAGCGGTTTGCCCGCGGGCTGGATATCGTCAATCACGTCGTCAGGCACAACGTAGAAAGACTTTGCGAAATTTGTTTCCGTCGAGCCGTAGAGATTGACGATTTGGCCGCTCTCGGGGAATTGTTTGCGCCACCGTTGGACCAGCATCGCAGTGAGCGGCTCGCCTACGAGGAATACCGAGCGCAGAGACTGCAGGTGTGCGCGTGGACCATCACCGGCCAGCCACGATTGGAACACTGACGGAACAGTGTGCAAGACGGTGACCTGCTCGCGCTCGATGAGCGGAAGGATCCGATCGGCTCCGAGATCGTCCTCCTCGTTCAGGAGGAGGAGACAACCGCCGGTTGTCAGAGACAGAAAGGATTCTCGCAAGATTACATCGACAGCGAGCGTCGCCAGTTGCAGGCAGCGATCTTCGCACCCTATGTAGAATTCTTCTCGCTGCCAACTCACAAAGTGGCTGAGCCCCTTGTGGCGCCCGACCACTCCTTTCGGTACTCCAGTCGTGCCGGAAGTGAAGACGACGTACGCCGGATCATCGGGTGAGATCGTTGGCAGCGTAACGTCTGACGTATCGAGGTCATGGGTGAGGTCGCCGGATTGATCTACAAACGTGACGGGAATCGGATCGATTTGCGCAAGCAGATCTTCGCTTGAATGCCGATCACCGATGTACACGAGATGTTTTGCCCGCGCTTGTTCAATGAGCAGACGCTGTCTTCCCGCCGGCAGACCTTTATCTATGGTGAGCAACACACCACCACTCTGGAAAACCGCGATCAAGGTCGACATCAATCCAAAGCTTCGCGAACCAACTACCGCCACAACGTCTCCGCGCTCGGCTCCTCGTGCTAACAGGATCCGCGCGAGCGCTTCAGACCTCGTGGCGAGCTCACCGTAGGTCAAGACCGATCGGTCTTGCCAGAGCGCTGGCCGCTGCGGGGCGCGCCTGGCCCAACTCGAGAAGAGCTCTGTGACTGGTGCGTATTCCGGTTCCGGTAGCGGTAAAGTTGGATCGGGAAGCAGGTCTTTCGTGCGCGGCGTCACAAACGAGTAGCTGTCGATGAACGCCTCAGGATCGGCGACGATCTGTTCCAGCAAGTGTCGAAATTGATTCATCATCAAATCAATTCGCTCTTCGGAAAACAGGGCCAGCCGGTAGAAAAGCGCAAGGCCGATCTCGTCAGGCGATTCAGCGATATTCAACGTCAACGCGTAATGCCATTCGAGCTTGACCTGTTCGAGCGCGCGTCGCGTGAGACCGCTGGGCTCCTCGCCATCAGCCCCGGCATTACGATCGTTGTTGTCGGGAGTGTTCACGTTGTTGACGAGGACATCGAAGAAGGGATGCCTCGAAAGATCGCGGTCGGGCTGAAGCTCTTCGACAAGCTTCTCAAACGGCAAATCCTGATGCGCGTATGCTTCAAGCGATGATTCGCGCACCCGGCGCATCAGCTCCCGGAAACTCGGATTGCCGGACAGGTCAGTCCGCAGCGGTAACGTGTTTACGAAGAAGCCAACCAGGTTCTCGATCTCCAGACGGGTCCGGTTTGAGAACGTCATTCCGACGATGACGTCTTCTGTGCCCGCCAGTCTCGCAAGCAGCACGTCGAACGCTGCCAGCAACGTCATGGTCAAAGTGCAGTTCTGCTCGCGGCTCAACGCCCAGATCGCCTCCGATAACTCCCGTGGGAGGAACATGGATTGAGAATTGACGCGAAAGTCCTGGCTGTCGGACTGGCCGCCATCGGTCGGCAGATCCAGCGGCTGGATTTGATCTCCGAGGGCTTCCTTCCAGTACGCGAGGTGCGATTCAAGCACTTCGCCTTGCAGCCACTCTCTCTGCCAGCTCGCGAAGTCGGCGTATTGAATCGGAAGCTCCTCTAACGGAGAGGGACGCTCTTCATGGAAAGCTTCATAGAGCGCTGTCATTTCACGCGCGATTATTCCTGTGGACCAGCCGTCGCTGATGATGTGATGGGTGGTGAACAAGACTATGTGCTCTTCGTCTCCGAATCTCAGCAGAGACGTTCGCATGAGCGGCCCGCGAACCAGATCGAACGGCGTTTTTGCCTCTTCGACAATAAGACGTCTCGCCTCGCCTTCACGCTCTTCAACCGGTAGGTGGCTCAAATCATTGACTGCCATACTGAAGTGTTGCGGCGGCGCAATTACTTGCACAGGCTGGCCATCTGCCGATTTGAACGTCGTGCGAAGCGATTCGTGGCGGTACACAATCTCGTTGAAGCTTCGCTCCAGGGCCGGCACATCGAGCGGGCCGTACAAGCGAACAGCCGCAGGCATATTAAAGATCGCACCCCCAGGCTCGAGTTGCTCCATGAACCACAATCGCTGTTGCGCGAAGGACAGCGGCAGGTCCCGATCTCGCGCGACTGGCGTCATTGGCGGCGCCTGTATCCCGAGCTGCGACTTGTGAGCGTCGTCGACGTTTCTCGCAAGCTCGGCGATCGTCGGCGAGGCGAATAATATGCGCAGAGGTACCTCGACATTGAAGACGTTTCTGATGCGCGAGATGACCTGAGTTGCGAGCAGCGAATGACCGCCGAGATCGAAGAAGTTTTCCTGTATGCCTATGTTCTGGATTCCGAGTATCTCGCGCCAGATAGACGCGAGCATCTCCTCGGTTGGCGTCCGGGGTGCGACAAACGAATCATCGAGGTCCGAGCGTATTTGCTCGACGGGCGGGAGGGCTCGCCGGTCCACCTTGCCGGTTGTCGTTAGCGGCAGCGTCTCCATCACGAGAAACGCGGACGGCACCGTATGCTCCGGCAGCTTCTCTCTAAGATAGTTTCGCAATCGGGGCACCAGCTTCTCTGCCAGCACGTTATGCAGTGGGTTGTTAGCGTAGTCGGCCCACGGTTTGACTTTGATGGACCTTGACGGAAGTGACAAGGCCGCTTTGCTCGCCTCATCCAACTCCGCGTTTCTCATTACCACATCGAAAGAACCATCCGCATGTGCATTGACCCACGAGATCTCGACGTCATAAGACAGCTCTTTCCCGAGCATAAAAAGTTGTTCCGGGTTCACGGCGCCGTCGTAAGACGTCTCTCTCTGCAAGGCTTCGCGAAGCTCTTCGACCGTTCCGTTCGCGTTATCGCTCGTTATCAGCTCGATGGCTTTGAGGTCTTCCGTCAGGCGTGCATTCGGGACGCGAGTCAGGCAGATCGCTTCGGGACGAGATTCCTCGAGCAACTGTCTGACAGATGAGATGGTCGGAAGGCTGGATTGCCAATCAATTTCCGGGACACTCCGCGCGGCGTGCGGAGCCGCGCCGGTTTCCATTATCACGTCATAGTGGAACTTGCTTACTTCGTTCAAAGACCAGCCGCCTTTCAGTTGAATCTGAACACGGCTGATCGCTGGTGTGTGTTGCTTCATCGCAACGAAGAACTCGGGATGAATGAGCAGCTCTTTTTCCTGCGCGATGTGTTTTTGAACGATGTGGCGGAGTTCCGCGACGGTGAGCGTGGGCTTTGCCTGAAACAACTGCACTGAAGTGTGGAAAGCCTCAAGCAACTGAAGGTGCCGTATGCCTCCCAGAAAGATTCGCCCGCCGGGCGCAAGGACACGCGCCGCCTGACCGAGCACGCCCACGAGGTAGTCCATCGACGGGAAATACTGGATGACCTCGTTGATGATCACGAGATCGAATCCTACGGCCGGGATTCCCTGCAGATCGTCAGCTGCGCGATGGAAAAGTTGGACATCGGGTAACTCCTGTTTGCGGCTGTCAACTCGTTGTTGCAGGTAATCTATCGCTTGTTGCGAGAGGTCCGACCCGTAATACAGCTTGCAAGCGGGAGCGATTCTCAAAAGCAACAAGCCGGAGCCGCAGCCAAGCTCGAGCACTCGATTGGGTCGCAAAGCGAGCACGCGACTGACCGAGTCTTCCACCGCCTCGAGCTTTTCCTCATCGGGAAACGGCTGGCCCGTGTAACTGCTGGTCCATACCCGCAGGTTCAGCGTCGAATCTTGCTGCGAGCGGGTCTCCTGGCTGTACACCTCATCGTAAATTACCTCCCATTGGGAGACCTGTTTGGTGTCCAGCTCGCTGTCATCGTCGACGATCTGGTACTGCGAATTCTGGACTACATACGCGACCAGCCGCCTATCACCGGGTTTGTCTTCGCGCGCGAGCACAACCGCTTGCTGCACGCCGGGATGTTGTGACAGAACAGATTCGATTTCGCCGAGCTCGATTCGATAGCCGCGCACCTTCACCTGATGGTCCATCCGGCCCAGATACTCGATGTTGCCATCGGGCAGAAAGCGTCCGAGATCTCCGGTCTTATAAAGCCGGCTCCCAACTTCGGCGGTCAGAGAATCAGGCACAAAAACGTCCGCCGTTCGTTCCGGGTCGTTCAGGTAACCGCGGCCGACTCCCACGCCCGCGACGTAGACTTCCCCAGCCACTCCGATCGGCGCCGGTTGTTGGCGGTCGTTGAGGATGAAGATCTTTGTGTTATTGATCGGGCGTCCGATGGGCATGCGAACCGCATCCGCCCCGGGATCTCGATCTATCGGGTGATGGGTCACATCGTCGGAACATTCCGTTGGACCGTAGGCGTTCATCACCGGTATTCGCGGATAAGCCCGCAGCCATTGCGTACAAAGATCCGGAGGCAGGGCTTCGCCGGTCGCGACCATCCATCTGAGTTGCTCGAGCGGGGGCGCAGTGGCGTCTCGCTGGTCCACCTCTTTCAGCATCGCCCGCAGTAGAGAAGGAACGGTCTCGATTACGGTTATACCGTTCGTCTCCATGTCGTCTAAGAGCAGCGAGGGATCGTGGGCCGTCTCATTCGGGATTATTCTCACTCTCCCGCCCACGAGCAGAGACACGAGCATCTGCCACACCGATATATCGAAGCATTGAGACGCGGTTTGAGCGACGATGTCGTCTCCGGTCAAAGCCAACGCGTTTACCTTTGCGTACAGATGGTTGACCATCCCGACCTGCTCCACCATTGCGCCCTTCGGCACGCCGGTTGAGCCTGAGGTATAAATCACGTAAGCAAGATTTCTCGGCGTGTTTCGCGGCTGAAGATCCTCCTCGGACGCTTCACGCGCCAGTTCCTCTTCGATCACTCTGAGTGTGGGCTGCGACTGCCGAGGCATGGCGTCAAGCGCCTGATACAAGGTTTCGGTCAGCTCACTCGTCGTCAGGACCAGCGAGGCGCAACTCTGCTCCAGCACCTGCGCGATTCGTTGGGCAGGATAGTTGGGATCGAGCGGCAGGTATGCTCCGCCCGCTTTGAACACGGCCAGGATAGCCGTTAGCAGATCGATGCTGCGCTCGGCAAACAACGCCACCACCACGTCCGGTCCGACGCCTTGTTCGATCAGCAATCTCGCCAGCCGGTTGGCCCGCCGGTTCAGAAGATCGTAAGTGAGGCTTTCATTGTTGAATTCGACAGCGACCTTGCCAGGCGTCGCTCGAACCTGCGCCTCAAATAGCTGTTGGAAGCAGCGATCCAACCGAAAGTTAGTCTGAGTATCATTCCACTCGACGACTAACTGACTTCGTTCCGCATCGGTCAACATCGCGAGATCAGAGATGTGCTGATCGGGGTCCGCAACGATGCTCTCGAGCAAGCGGCGATAATGACCGAGCATGCGAGCGATCGTCGTCTCATCGAACAAATCTGTGTTGTACTCGAGCGGCCCTGAGATGATTGATCCGTTTTGAGAGAGCGTGAGAGCCAGATCGAACTGGGCTGAACCTCTATTCGTCTCCAGCGGAGTGAAGGTCAGGCTGGGGATATCTACTACTGACTGTCTCGGCGCGTTCGGCGCATTCTGGAAAGCGAACATTACCTGGAACAGCGGATTGTGGCTGAGGCTGCGCTCTGGTTGCAGTTCTTCGACCAATCTCTCAAACGGCAACTCCTGATGCGCAAACGCATCGAGGCTCACATTACGCACCCGCTTGAGCACTTCGCTGAACGTCGGATTACCGGAAAGATCAGTTCGCATGACGAGCGTATTGATAAACAGCCCGATCAAACCCTCAGTCTCAAGCCGGTCGCGGCCCGCTATCGGTGTGCCGGTGTTGATGTCATTCTGGCCGGTGTAGCGATGCATCAGCACTTGAAAAGCTGCCAGCAACGTCATAAACAGCGTGCTTCCGCGACGCCTGCTCAATGCCTTGATCGAGTCTGTTAGCGATTCGTCCAGATCAAGGAACTGCCAGTCACCCGCAAAGGTCTGCACTTCCGGCCTCGGCCTGTCCGTGGGCAGATTCAGCGTCCGAACGTCGCCGGTAAGCTGCTGCTTCCAGTAATCGAGTTGCTCTTGCAGCGCGTTGCCCTGCAGCCAGGTTCGTTGCCAGTGAGCGAAGTCCGCGTATTGAATCGCGAGCTCTTCGAGCGGTGACGAGCGTCCCTTCGAAAAAGATTGGTAAAGCGTGGCAAGCTCGTTAACCAGCAAGCCCATAGACCATGCATCGGAAGCGATGTGATGCATGTTGAAAAGCGCAACATGGTGTTCGACGCCAAGCCGCAGCAAAGTCACACGCAGCAATCTCCCCTGGGCCAGATCGAACGGGCGCTGAGCGTCTTCACCCGACATCCGTTTTACTTCAGCTTCCTGGCGCTCTTCCGTCAGGTGAGTCAAGTCATTTACCGGCAAATCGAATTCGTCCGGCTCACCGATTACCTGTACGGGAGTGCCGTCTGAGTTTATGAATCTGGTGCGAAGCGATTCGTGCCGGCGAATGATCTCAGTGAACGCTCTCTGCAACGCGGCGACATCGAGAGGGCCGGTGAGCCGCGCCGGAGCCGGAATCGTATAGGCTGACGTGCCCGGCTGTAGTTGCTCAAGAAACCACACTCGCTCCTGACCGAAGGACAGCGGCAGTTGGCCACCTCTCGGCACAGGCTGTATTGGCTCGAGCTGTAGCGAGCGTCCGGATCCTTTCGCCTGTTCTACGACAAAGGCAAGCTCGGCAACGGTGGGCGATTCGAAGAGCGCGCGCAAAGGCAGATTCACTTTGAAAGCGTCCCGTATTCGCGAAACCAATTGCGTAGCCAGCAGCGAATGTCCGCCAAGGTCGAAGAAATTGTCGTGGACCCCAACTCGATCGAGCCGCAGTACGTTCGCCCAGATCTCCGTCAGCAGCTCTTCAGTCTGATTACCTGGAGCGACGTACGCGGCGATCGATCCCAGCTCAGGTTCCACTGCCGGCAGCGCGCCGCGATCGACCTTCCCGTTTGCGGTCAACGGAATCTCGTCGAGCATCACGAAAGCCGGAGGGACCATGTAGTCGGGCAGCCGTTCTTTCAGGAAACTCTTAAGCTCAGCAACCGAAACACTCCCACTTTGAATGAGCACGGCATAAGCAACCAGCCGCTTGCTTCCGAGCCTGTCTTCGCGCGCAATCACAACCGCATCGCGCACTGCCGGATGTTCGAGCAAGATTGCCTGAATTTCTGCGAGTTCGATTCGAAAGCCGTGCACCTTGACTTGATGGTCGGTCCGGCCAAGATATTCAATACTCCCATCAGGAAGGTAGCGCGCTAGATCACCCGTCCGGTAGAGTCTGCCTCCCGGCTCTGTGGCATACGGATCGGGCAGGAAAGCATCCGCGGTCAGGTCGGGCCGGTTCAGGTAGCCGCGCGCAAGTCCTTTCCCGGCGATATACAGCTCCCCTGCAACTCCGGCAGGAAGAAGTTGTCGCCGATGGTCCAACAGGTGTATCCGAGTGTTTGCGATGGGCCGGCCTATTGGAACGCTTCTTTGCCTCGCTTCCCTTTCACAGTTCCAGAAGGTGACGTCGACCGATGCTTCCGTCGGTCCGTATAAATTGCGCAATTCAGCATCGAGTCTCGAGTAGAACCGCTCCTGCAAATCGAAACTCAGTGCTTCGCCGCTTGCAAAGACCTGCTTGAGGCTCTTACATCGTTCGATCCCTTCTTCTTCAAGAAAGGCATGTAACATCGGCGGGACAAAGTGCACCGCCGTGATCGATTCGTCAACAATCAGGTCGACCAGATACTTGCTGTCCTTATGACCCTCCGGGCGAGCCACGACGAGGCGCGCTCCATTCATCAACGGCCAGAAAAACTCCCACACCGATACATCAAATCCGTAGGGCGTTTTCTGCAAAAGCGAGTCTGTCTCGCCGATTCGGTATGTTTGCTGGTGCCACAGAAGCCTGTTGCAGATTCCGCGATGAGAGACGACGACGCCCTTGGGCCGGCCAGTCGAACCCGACGTGTAAATGGCATAAGCGACATTATCGGGATCAACATTAACGGACGTATTGACGGCACTGTATTGCTCGATGTCATCCCACTCGCTGTCAATCGCGATCACTCGCGCATTGCTGCGCGGGAGGATTTCGACCAGCCTCTGCTGCGTCAACAAAAGACTGGCGTGCGCATCTTCGATTATGAAAGCGAGCCGATCTTTCGGGTGCGTAGTTTCGAGAGGTAGATAACCTGCTCCCGCTTTCAAAATACCGAGCAGACCGACGATTAACTCGGCCGATCTTTCCATGCAGATGGCTACGAGGTTATCCGGTCCGACCCCGAGGCTTCTCAAGTAGCGCGCAAGCTGATTGGCTTTGCCGTTGAGCTCCCTGTATGTCAGCCGCCGATTTTCAAATACTACAGCACCGTTGTCAGGCGTTTTCTCGGACTGGTCCTCGATCCAATGATGCAGGCAGCGATCAAGCGGTAGGTCTACGCGCGTATCATTCCATCCGAACAGCAGCTTGTCTTTTTCTTCTTCCGACAGGAGGGTGGCCCATTCATAGCGGGCGTACGGCGTTTTTGCCATCGCCTCGAGTGCTCGGGCGTAATACTCACCCATCGCCTCGATCTGCTCGTCGCTCAAAGCGGATGCGTCGTAATTAAGGTTCAGATGAACCTGCGAAGAGGAAACACCGTGAACGAAGCTCACCATCAACTTAAAGTTCGTCTCCTCAAATCCACGGCTGCCGAGCACGCGCATTTCCTGAATACCATCCATGCCCCGGTAGACGTGAAAGTGAACATAGTTGAAGGCGGTCTCAAGCAGTTGGTTACCTTGTGGCAGGTACGCGAGCGGAAACCTTCGGAAGGGCGACATCTCCTGCTCCGCCTCGAGGGTCGCCTGGGCCAGTTGCGACCAGGTGCCGCCCGAGAGTTTCACCCGGAATGGAAGCGTGTTCAGGAAAAGTCCGAGCACTCGTTCGCCGTCGCTCTCTTCCAGTCTGCCGTTAGTAACAAGCCCGGTGAGAATGTCGTCATGCCCTGTGAGCAGACTGAGCACTCTGAGATGTGCCGCGAGGCAAATGCTCTTGAGTGGAACGCCAGCCGTTTCGGCGAGTCGGGTGAGACTGTGCGACAGCTCCTCCGAGATCGGAACACTCTTCACTCGTACGCGGCGCGAGCCAGGTTCTGCTTCTGACCCGGCCGACGTTTGCGGTAATTCGCTGATTACCGGATCGCTTAGCTTCTGGTCCCAGTAACGCCGTGCGTCCTCCGATCTCAACATCTCGAGCTCGAGGGCGACAAAGTCTCCGTAGGTCGTCTTCGGCGGAGGCGGCAGCGCGTCAATTTCTTTGCCGAGAAAATAGAAATACCGCTGGAACATCTCCGTGAGCATCGTCGCAAGGCTCCATCCGTCGATGATCGAGTGGTGGAAACTCACGGTGAATTGAAAGGTCTGCTCCGCGCGGCGATGAATCTGAAAGCGGATCAGCGGCGCTTGCTGCCAATCGAAGCGGCGGAGTCTTTCCTGCTCAACCCACGCCGCGATCTGCGATTCCTGCAGCGTCTGGTCCAGCTCGCGTAAATCGAACAGCTCGATGCAAGCATTCGTCGAATGGTGGACCAACTGCAGCGGCTGGCTGAAGCTCGTCAAATCAAATGAGGTGCGGAGGACCGGGTGTCGATTGACAATATCCTGCGCTGCCTGTCGCAAAGCGCTTTCATTGAAAGGCGCGCTCAGGTGATAACTGAACACGTCGTGGTACGTCGCGGTATCATCTGCGAATTCGCTATGGAAGATCATGCCGGCCTGAAGCGCGGCGAGAGGATAGGCGTCTTCAACATCGGGCGGCAGTCGTTTACGATCCTCCGCGGACACCAGACTGAACGGTTCCGAGCGACGTGAGATACTCGCCTTTGCAACCTGATTCTTCGAGTTCACGATGATCTCGCGAATGGTCTGATGGCGGAATAGTTGCTCGAACGTAAAATGCAGACCACGTTGCTCTGCTTTGGCGACGACCTGAATGCTGCGGATCGAGTCTCCGCCGAGAGCGAAGAAGTTGTCGTGAGCGCCGACACGGTCAAGGTTCAGGACTTCGGCCCATATTTCGGCGAGCAGACGTTCATCATCATCCTGCGGCGGCACAAACGACTCGCTCAGCTCAGGCCGCGACGTGCTCGGAGCCGGCAAAGCAGCACGGTCAAGCTTGCCGTTGGCAGTCAGCGGCAACGAGTCGATAATCACAAAGGCCGACGGGATGATGAACTCAGGCAGCTTGTCCTGCAAAAACGTGCGCAGGTTGCCTGCGGTCGCCACACTCGGATCCCCCGCTACGATGTAAGCGACCAGTCTTCTTTGCGCAGCGGAATCCTCGCGAGCGATAACCACGGCTTCGCGCACCGCCGCGTGCTGGCATAGCGCCACTTCAATCTCTCCAAGCTCGATGCGGAAGCCACGGACCTTCACTTGATGATCGACGCGCCCGAGATACTCGAAGTTTCCGTCAGGCAGGCAGCGCGCAAGGTCACCTGTTTTATAAAGACGCCCTCCCGGTTTCCGGCTGAACGGATTCGGAATAAAGCGCTCGGCCGTCAAATCGGGTCGATTCAGATAACCCGGCGCGAGCCCCGCTCCGCCGACGAAGAGCTGACCTGCCAAACCTTCCGCCGTCGGATTGAGATAATCATCGAGCAGATAGAGCTGAAGGTCCGGGATCGGACCACCGATCAAACTGCCACGCGCTTCGCTTACGTCCGAGGAATTGATAGGGTTGAAGGTGACGTGTACGGTCGTTTCAGTAATGCCGTACATATTGATCAAACGGATGTGATCATCGGGATGTCGCTCAAACCACGGCTGTAGAGAAGCGTAGTCCAGAGCTTCTCCGCCGAAGATGACGAGGCGCAATTTGAGATCGCCTTGCCTCGAGCTCAAGTCCGCGTGGATGAACTGTCTGAAGGCCGACGGAGTTTGATTGAGAACGGTGACACGCTCTTCGCTGACTAACTGGTGGAACCTGTCAGGCGATCGGGTTATCCAGTAAGGGAAGAGGACCAGACGCCTTCTGTATATGTTTTTTAATCATAAGGCGCCCACCGAGAAGTCGAACGAGTATGAGTGAAACAACGTCCACACGTCGGTCGCGTCGAAGCGGAACCATGCTTGAGTGGACTCGAACAGGCGCACGACGTTTCCGTGTGTGATCATTACGCCCTTCGGGTTGCCGGTCGATCCTGAGGTGTAAATAACGTAAGCGAGATTATCGACGTCAGCTTGCGAAGGAAGGTTATGGCTGCTCTGTTGAGCAATGACTTCCCGATCCGTATCGAGACTGATAACTCTGACCGGCACGTCAGGTATCCCATCAGCCAGGCTCTGCTGAGAGAGCAACAGGCTCACGCCCGTGTCTTCCAGGGCAAAAGCAATGCGCTGTTTCGGGTACGCCGGATCCAGAGGCACGTAGGCAGCGCCTGCTTTTAGAACTCCAAGAATAGCGACGACCATTTCGACGGAGCGATCAAGGTAAAGCGCGACGAGCATGCCGACGCCCGCGCCCAACTGCGTCAGGTAGTGCGCGAGCTGATTGGCGCGTGCATTCAATTCCCGATAGGTGATCCGGTCTTGTTCGAAGGTTACGGCAATTTGATCCGGAGAGACCTCGGCCTGAGTTTCGAATAGCTCATGCAGGCAATGGGAAACCGGGAACTCCGTTTCGGAGTCGAGCGCGGGCAGCAATCGACTGCGTTCGGCCTCGGTCAACATCGGCAGCAGCGTTACGCGCTGTTGCGGATTTGCCGCGAACGCTTCGAGCAAAACGCGCAGGTGACCGGCCATGCGCTCAATGGTGACAGAATCGAATTGGCCAGTATCGAAATCGAAACGCACTGCTAGCTGCTCGTCGGGAGCCACAACCACTGTGAGCGGATAATTAGTTTTTTCCCCCGCGTGATGAATCGCGGCGCGGCGGCTTGCCGGACCCTGCCGCATCACGCGCTCGACAGGATAATTCTCGAAAGCGACGATGCTATCGAACAACTGTTGATTGCGAGGCGCGTCGCTCCATCTCTGAAGCTCCGCCAGCGGGCTATATTCGTACTGCCGCGTTTCTGCTTGTTGTTCCTGTATTCGCCTGAGCCAGGGAATCACATGAACGTCCGGTGCGATCTGCACACGCACCGGAAGCGTGTTTATGAAGTTGCCCGCCATCGTCTCGACGCCGGCCAGATCGGGCGGTCTGCCTGACACAACGGCCCCGAACACGACGTCGCTTTCCCCGCTATAGCGGCTGAGCAGCAAGGCCCATGCGCCCTGGACGAGCGTATTCATGGTCAGTTGGTTCTGGCGGGCGAACGTCTGCAGCGACGACGATGCTTCTTCAGATAAGCGCATTCGATATGCGCCTGTAGAATTTCCGTTGGAGTGCGAATCTCGAATGACACGCGCGATGCTGATCGGAGTAGGTGCAGTAAAACCGTTGAGTGTATTTCGCCAAAACGACTCCGCGCGCGAAAGGTCCTGACGCTGGAGCCACTCGACGTAATCGCGGAAAGGACGACCGGTGGTTAAGTCGAGCTCGCGACCATTGCTGAATGCGTCATAGAAGGCGAGCACTTCCTTGAGCACGATTGGCTGAGACCAGCCATCCATTATGAGATGGTGATAGCTCCAGATGAATTCATAGTTACCGTGTGCAATTTCCATCAAGGCGAGGCGCATTAGCGGAGCTCGATTGAGTTTGAAGCCGCGCGCCTGATCGTCCTGGAGATAATTCTCGACCCTCGCATTGAGACCGGATTGAGGTGCATCACTCCAATCCTCGCGATGCAACGGTATTGCCACGTGTTTGATTACTGCCTGGATCGGTCTTTCAGTATTCTTCCAGATAAATGCGGTGCGCAGAATCGGATGGCGGTCAAGCACCCTTTGCCAGGAGCGCTCGAACGCTGCAACGTCAAGACCTTCGAGGAGGCAGGCGTGCGATGAAACGTACATTCCCGAATTCGGAGCGTAGAGGCTGTGGAACAACATCCCCTCTTGCATCGGTGTAAGAGGATAAAAATCCTCAACATCCTTCTTTTTCATTCCGTGTTATCTCTCTTCGAATTCGATTTCTTCGAATGCCTTGTCCAACGCTTCCTGATCGAGGTGAAGCAGGGGGAAATCGGAGGGGGTGAAACCTTCCGCTTCCGTCGAACGGCAATGATTGATTAGAGAACGTAACGATTGCGCGAGGTCTTCGGCCAGGCGTTCAATTGTGGATCGCGCGTGGACGCCTTCGCTGTAGGTGAGCCTCATCTGGAGCCGGCGCCGGGTGACGCTGCCGGTTACTTCAATCAAATACTTTCGTCGCGCGTGCAGCGCGCGAGTTGGACCAACCGGTTCCAACGCCGGTTTGAAGGTCTGAGAACCCGATGTCGTCTGATCGAATTGACCGAGATAGTTGAAACTTACGTCGGCCTGCGGAAGCAGTCGCAGGCTCGCTGCAACCTGCGGATCATAGTTCAGGTAACGCAGCAAGCCGTAGCCAATGCCGTTTCGCGGAACGCGGCGGAGCTGTTCCTTTATCGCCGTGAGCGCCTCTCCGGGATCCGCGTCTCCCGGGAGCTCAAGCGCGACAGGGAAAACCGTGGTGAACCATCCCACGGTCCGCGACAGATCGATATCGTCAAACAACTCTTCGCGACCATGCCCTTCGATCTCAACGAGCAGCAAACGCGAGCCGCTCCAGAGCTCGACTGCCTGGGCCAGTGCGGTGAGCAACACCTCGTTCACCCTCGTGCGATAAACCGGGGGAACATCCTGAAGCAGGGCCGACGTCTCTTCCGGAGTCAACGCAATCTGCACTGAGCGTTCTGAGCCAACCACATTGTCGCCGTCAGAAAAATCAACCGGCAGGCGATCTACTTCTGTGGCCGCCATTGCCAGCCAGTATTCGAGCTCCGATCTCGACGCATCAGTGCGAGCGTACTCCGCCAATCGCTCGGCCCACGTTTTGAAAGCCGTCGTCTTTGGCGGAAGCTCAATGTCGTTTCCTTTGGCTGCCTGAACGTAGGCAGTTTCGAGATCCTCGAGCAAGATTCGCCACGACACGCCGTCACTCGCGAGGTGGTGCAGCACGATCAGAAAGCGGCCCGGTTTGTGATCACCAAGCCCAAAGAAAACCGTTCGCAGCAATGGTCCTTCGGCCACGTTCAGACTCGTTTGCAGCCTCGTCGCTGCGGCGGTAATCGCGGCGCTCTGCTCAGTCTCGGATAACGAAGAAAGATCCACTTCATCGAACGGCACTGAGCCGTCATCGGCGACTATTGATTGTCTCCAGTCGTTTCCGTCCGCGACGAGTCTTAGCCGCAGTGCGTCGTGATGTCGTATCAGTCGCTGAACGATCGCCTTCAAATAAGACGGCTCGGCGTCTTCCTTGACTTCGAAAAGAAACGCATGGTTCCAATGGTTGAGATCTAAAGGAAGATGTTCGACAAAGCGGCGTTGAATTGGCGTAAGCGGAAGCTCCCCGGTTACTAACCCTTGCCCTGCGCTCACTGTCTGGGCGTCGCTGGCTACCGCTGCGAGCTCGGCGATTGTTTGATACTGGAAGAGCTGCTTCGCCGAGAGCCGGAGCCCCGCCTGCCTGGCCCTGGCAATGATCTGAATACTCAGTATCGAATCGCCACCCAACTCGAAAAAGTTGTCGTGCACTCCAACCGGACTGACGCCCAGAACCTTAGACCAGATTTCTTCGAGCAACTTTTCGTTTTGTGATCGCGGCGCGACGAAGACTCGCTTTGAACCTTGGTCCATACGTTCCGGCGCGGGGAGCGCATTCAGATCAATCTTTCCGTGAGGGGTCCGAGGCAATTGACTCAGGCTGACGAAAACAGACGGAATCATGTAAACAGGCACGCGCTCGCTTAAGAAGCCGCGCAACTGTTTGGGGTTGGGCTCATTTCCGTTGGTGAACGCGAGATAGGCGACAAGTCGCTTCTGATTGTCGTCTTCCCTGGCCTGAACGATGACTTCGCGAACAGCCGGATGTTTGCCGAGCGCTGATTCAATCTCGCCCAATTCGATCCGGTAGCCCTGTATCTTCACCTGATGGTCGCTGCGGCCAAGAAACTCAATGTTGCCGTCGGGCAGCCAACGGACTATGTCGCCGGTTTTATAGAGTCGCGCACCCGGCGTTTCACTGAACGGATCAGGGATGAATTTGTCGGCGGTCAAATCGGGACGGTTGAGATAGCCTCTCGCGAGACAATGGCCGCCGATGTGCAGTTCGCCCGGCACTCCTGGCGGCGCGAGCTGGAGACTTCTGTCGAGCACGTGAGCCTGAGTGTTGGGGAGCGGGCGGCCGGCTGGAGTGGTTGGCGTGAAATGTTCCGTTCTTTCGCGTTGCAGATCGTAAGTCAACACGCCCACCGTGGTTTCGGTTGGCCCATAGTGATTAAAGGCGCGACCGGGCGAGACAAGCCGCGGCAGATCTTCGGCCCACTCGCGGTGCGAAGCCTCGCCGCCGATTACGAGCAAGCGGCGCGGCGCCACCTGCACTCCCTCCGAAGTCTGCAAGGCGCGCAGGTGCGACGGCGCGATCTTCAGGCAGTCAATCTCATAACGGCGAAAGTAATCACTCAGCGCGTAAGCGTCGAGCGCTCGCTCTTCAGAGATCACGTGCAGGCAACCGCCGCTAAACAGCGGCGGATAGATCACCGTCTTGCAGGAGTCGACCGATAGCGGTTGCACCATCGCGTAGCTCGCGCCGGGAACAAGCCCCAATCGATCCTCGATGCCGCGAATGTAGTTGAGGACCTGCCGGTGTTCTATGACGACGCCCTTCGGCTTTCCCGTCGAGCCTGAGGTGTAAATCACATAAGCAGGGCTGGAGGCGGTAGCGCTGCTCGGTGGATTGTCTGCCGGGTGGCTGGCAATCGCGTCCCAGTCTGAATTCAGGCTCACGACGCTCGCGGCCTGCCCGTCTTCGAGCATATTCCGCCCGGTGAGAATTAACTGTATTCCGGAGTCTTCAATCATAAACGCCACCCGCTCTTTGGCAGTCATGAGGTCGAGCGGGACGTATGCGGCGCCTGCCTTGAGTATCCCCAGCAGGCTCACGATCATATTGACTGAACGCTCAATTGAGAGGCCGACAAAAGTCTCGGGTCCGCCCCCAATGGTGCGAATGAAGTGTGCGAGCTGATTGCTGCGGCGGTTAAGGTCTCGATAAGTCAGATAGTCATCTTCGAACCGAACAGCAACTGCATCCGGCGAACGCTCGACCTGGGCTTCGAAAACCTGCTGCAAACACAGATCGAGATCATAGTCGCACTGAGTTTCGTTCCACTCATTAAGCTCAGCGCGCTCCGGTTCGCCGAGGATCGGCAGCAGCGAGATTTTTCGATCCGGCTCGGTGACAATTCCCTCGAGCAGCACCTGGAAATGACCCGCCATCCGCTTGATCGTTGCCGCGTCAAACAAGTCCGTTTTGTACTTGATGAATCCGGTTATGACATTACCTATATCACTCAAGGACATCGTGATGTCGAATTTCGCCGTATGTGTTTCAGCACCGAACCCACTAATCCTCAAACCCGGCAGACTCAGCGGCTCCAGCGGCAAGCTGTCGAAGTTGAACAGCACTTGAAACAGCGGCGTGTGGCTGAGATTGCGCTCGGGCTGCAACTCGTCAACCAGCTTCTCAAACGGCAGGTCCTGATGAATGTGTGCTTCCAAGACGACCGTCCGCACCTGCTCTAGCAAATCTCTGAAGGTAAGCGTGTCGGAGAGCGTGCTCCGCAGGACGAGGGTGTTTACAAAGAGACCGATGAGCTTTTCCGTTTCCAGATGATGGCGGCCGGCGATGGGTGCGCCGACGCTGATATCGCTCTGGCCCGTATATCTGTAGAGCAGTACTTGAAACGCGGCGAGCAGAGTCATAAACAGCGTCACCTGCTCGCCGCGGCTCAACGCTTTCAACTGATCGGCCACACGCTCGGGCAGCACAAAGGTTTGGCTGGCGCCGCGAATGCTCTGAATTTGCGGCCTCGGCCTGTCAGTGGGCAATTCGATCTTCGCAGGCCCGTCGCCGAGTTTTGTTTTCCAGTAAGAAAGCTGCGCCGCGAGCACTTCGTCCTGAAGCCACTGCCTTTGCCAGTGAGCGAAGTCTGCGTACTGAATCGCGAGGTCCGGGAGTGGGGACGTCTTGCCTGTTTTGTAGCTTTCATATAGCGCCGCCACTTCGCGCACCAGCACTTCCATGGACCAGCCATCACCGATTACGTGGTGCATGGTGAGGAGCACGATGTGATCGAGATCGTCTATTCGCAGCAGCTTGATCCGGAACAACGGTCCGGTTGACAGGTCAAACGGCTGTTCCGCCTCGGCTTCTGCGATCCGTCTTGCTTCGTCCTCGCGCGCGTCGATAACCGGCAGGCTAAAACTCTGCGCTTTAGCGACCACTGGCTGCGGATGCCCGTCTATAGTCAAAATCGTTGTGCGCAGGACTTCGTGCCGCCGGATGATCTCGGAAATCGCCTGCTCAAATGCGGCTACATCGAGTGGTCCAAGCATGCGCATACCGGTCGCAATGTTGTAAGCAGGTGTGAAAGGCTCGAGCTGATCGAGAAACCAGAGTCGTTGCTGCGCGAAGGAAAGCGGAAATTCCCTATTGCGAGTGACGGAGGCAATGACGGGAGGTCGGATCGTTTCGCCGGAGGCCATTATCGCTTTGATACTCTCGGCGAGTTTTGCCACTGTCGGCGCGTCGAATACATGACGAAGCTGCACATCTACGCGAAAAGACTTTCGCAGCCGCGAGACGAGTTTGGTCGCCAGTAGCGAGTGGCCGCCGAGATCAAAAAAGTTGTCGTGTATTCCGAATCGCTCCAGCACCAGCAACTCTTTCCAAATGTCGAACGTCATCGCCTCGATGAGATCTCGCGGCGCCTGAAACTCCTGCGTCCGCTCCGTCCCGTCGACCAGCGGTAACAATGCCCTTCGATCAACCTTGCCGTTGGCGGTTAAGGGCATCGCCTCGAGGAGCGTGAGGGACGAGGGGATCATGTAAGACGGCAGCTTTTGTCGCAGAAACTCCTTCGCATCGGTCAGGAGTTGCTGTTGAGAGTTCCAGATCGTTTCGCGCGCTTGCGGTTCAGCGTGACTGACTTCGGTGTCTGTTTGGCGGCGTGCATATACGACGTAGAGGTACGTGCCGCTCAGAATAGATTCCTGTTGGATGGCCAGTCTGTAGCCGGCATCCTCGAGCAACTTCTTGACGTGATCTAGCCGGCCGTCGATGTCGTGAACTTCGACGATGATCTGGCTGATCTTTTGCCAGTCCGGCTTCGCAATACCGTTAAGAACGTCAAGCTCGCTCTTCTCAACGTCTATCTTGAGCAAGTCGATTTTCTCGATGCCGTGCTCGCGAATCACTTCCGAGATAGTCGTGACGGGACAATTGAATTGCTCGGTGGCGAGCCATTCGTCGAGCGTTTCATCGATGAGCTCTTCAGACCACGTGCCTGGCAAGCCGGCGCCCGCCGATTGCTGGTTGAGCTCGAAAAACTTCACCACCTCTCTTTCCTCCACTGTATCGGCGAACCGGCCCGACATGAGGGAGAGACGCGGGTAGTATGTGAATGTTTCAGACTTCGAATCGCTCGAGAGACCGCATTGAAACAGCTTCACATCGAGACCGTAGAGATACGTGTTAGCCGACAGCACTTCGTAAGTGGGAGGGATCGGCTCGAAGGCGTAGATGCGAGCGTTCCTGCAGGTCTGTCCGGCGAAGAGCGAGAACATTCCGATGTTTGCGCCCACGTCGAAAATACAATCGCCGTCATTCAAAGTGATGCCATGTTTCAGGTAGATTTGACCTTCAAAAATCTCTTTATAGAGGTAGTCGGTTTCACCGCGATTCTTGTGAACGACGACCATTCCATTCGGCAATTCATACTGCGGTAGATGGGCAAAGCCGTTAGCGTTTCCAAGCTGCAGCAGCCGTCGAGGCACAAAGGCACGCTCGGGATCAGGCACGATGCAGGCCGCGAGCCGCTTGTCGCCGGGCGCATATTCTTTGACAAAAACTGCCGCATCCTGAATCGCGGGATGCTGCTTGAGCGTCGCTTCGATTTCGCCGAGCTCTATTCTGAAGCCGCGAATCTTCACTTGATCGTCGACGCGGCCAAGGAACTCTATCTTTCCGTCCGGCAGCCGTCGGGCGATGTCTCCGGTTCGAAACAATCGCGCGCCATGCTGCCCGCTGAATGCATCAGGGATGAATCGTTCGCCAGTCAAATCGGGGCGATTAAGGTAGCCGCGCGATACACCGACACCGCCGATATGAATCTCGCCCTCCGCTCCGAAGGGCACAAGCTCTCCGGCCGAATCCAGCAGGTGTATCTGCGTGTTTGCGATGGGCCATCCGATAGGCACAGCCGCGCGCGACAGGTCGTCTTCACCAGTCTTGCAGACACAGCATCCCACCACGGTTTCTGTTGGCCCATACTCGTTGATTAGCGCGGTCTCCGGCGCAAGATTCCGCCACGTCTCCGCCACTTCCGTCAGCAATTGCTCACCGCCGACTATGAATGCCTTTGTCTTGATCTTTTGTCCGGCCAGTTCTTTACCCAGGAGATCGAGATGCGCTGGAGTGATTTTTACGAGGCTGTATTCGGTCGCGCCGATCAAAGCCGCTTTGAGCTCTTCAATAGGGTTGTTCTCGTCGAGCAATGTAATGCTTGCGCCGACCATGAGTGGCGAAAACAGACTGGTGACCGTCAAATCAAATCCGATTGGCGAATGCACGGGCGCGCCGCGCGTCGCCGACACTTCATAGGCTCGAGTACACCAGCTCAAATAATTGACGAGGCCGCGATGAGCAATCATCACGCCTTTCGGCCGGCCTGTTGATCCCGATGTGTAGATCACGTACGCGAGGTTGTCGGGCAGAGTGTGATTGACGAGATCGAGCGAATCGTTTCGCGAGATTTCAGACTGGTGAAAATCTATCAGTACTAGCTGCGCGCCGACGGGAGATATCACGTCCTTGAATCGTTCCTGCGTCAACAGCACTTGTGCCGCCGCATCGTTAACGATGAAATCGAGCCGGTCCTTCGGGTAGGTGGGATCGATTGGCACGTAAGCGCCGCCGGCCTTGAGAATGGCGAGCAGGCCGATTACCAATTCCGGACTGCGCTCAATGCAGATAGCCACGCGTACATCTGGACCAACTCCGAGCGCCCGCAGGTGACGGGCCAACTGATTGGCGCTTGCATTGACTTCGCGGTAAGTCAGCCTTTGATCGCCTGAAATGACCGCGACGTTATCGGGCGCCACTTCGACTTGCATCTCGAAAAGCTGATGCAGGCATTTGTCCTGGTATGGGGCCGCAGACGCGTTCAAACTGAAAAGCTGCGATCGCTCGAATTCGCCCACTACTCGCAGTTGCCTGACGAGCGATAGCGGGTTGACTACAACACTTTCGACGACGGTCTCAAACTGCGCAGCGAGGCGGCGCATCTCGTCTATTCCGAAAACACTTGCATCGTAATGAAGCGCACCGGAAATTGAATCTCCGGCTCGTGTGAGCGCGAGGCGGACGTCGAACCTCTCAACACACGAATATTCATTCTGGATTGAAAATGACACGCCGTTCACGAAACGCGTTTGAAATGGCTCGAGGAAATCGAATCCGACGGAATAGAAAGGCGCCGCGCTCCCATCAAAGCCGTCTTGCCATTCGACCGCGGCATGAGTAGCTGCGCCCGCTTGCGTGAGAACGTCGGCGAGACTCGTCTCATTGTTGAACCGGCAACTAATCGGCAGGTACTTCACGAGTAACCCGACGGCTTCTTCGAGCTCAGCATAGTTGCGCGCTTCGAACGCCGTCCCAACGATTACGTCCGATTGCCCGGTGATGCGATATATGAGCGTTTCCCAACACGCCAGCAAGACTGTGGCGACTGAAAGCTCATTCCTCGTTGCCAGCGCTTCGATTGCCGCTGTCGTCGTTGGGCCGATGGAGATGGGCGGCCATGCTTGCGGTTTGAATTGCCTCGTTTCACGCGTGGCAATCCCAAATGAAGAATCGAGTGCAGGGCCGTCAGGAAGTGGCTGATTCTGCCAATACTGTTCCGCTGTCGAGGCGTCGCCAGATTCGTGACCTTGGATTAACCACTCGGCAATGTCCGCGTACTGCACAGCGTCATCGGCAGGCTCCTGGTTGTGGCCCAATGCTTCATAACAGCGGCTGAGATCCGTCACGAAGTTTCGCAGCCCGATCTTGTCCGAGCAAAGAGAAGGAACCATGACGATCAGCGCGCGCGCGTCTCGAGACAACGTCACTAGCGAGATACGGGCCGCCACGTCGTCCAGGCGAAAAGGCTCACAGCTCATCGTCTGGGCCAGTTCTCTTAGCCAACGTTCGCGCGACGGGTGGTCCAGCTCGCTGACGTCGTACTTGTTTACGGGTACGAGTTCTTCGTTAATGACTTGAAGCGGAATGGTCATACCGCTCACGCAGCAGAATTTCGTGCGCAGAACTTCATGACGCGCGAGTGCCATTTCAAGCGCAGATTCGAGTCGCTCTCCATTCAGATCACCCTTGATGAGGACGGCGCATTCAGAGCGGTAGGCGCTGTTCTCAGGTTCCTGTAGTAACCACAAACGCTTTTGTTGCGGCGAAAGACGGAATCCTCCGATGATTTCCCGCTGCATAAGATCTTTCCCTGGTAGTGACTAGAATGAGTTCTTTATCCACAGATCAGACAGAATCAATCTGCGTACTGTGGATAAGATCTGTTGCTATAAGGGTCGGCCATGCCGACGAGGATCTTCCGGGGCTCTGTGTAGGGAGCGCGCCCGTGAGCGACCAGCATGTTGTCCAGCATCAGCAAATCGCCTTTCAGCCACGGGAACACGACAGTCTCGTTTAAATAGGCGTCGCGGATTTGGTCCAGCACGGACGGCTCAATGGGTGAGCCGTCGCCGTAGTAGGTGTTATTCGGGAGGTCTTCTTCTTTAAATTGACTGCGTAACATTTCACGGATCGCAGGCTCCAGAGTCGACTCGTGAAAAAACGCTGCGTGATTGAACCAGATTGGTTCCCGCGTCACCGGATGAAGCGCCACCGCTTCCCTCACCTGTCGAGTCCGAAGCTGGTTTGCGTCTTTCCACTCGGCTTCAATACCTGCGCGGCGGCAATAATAATTCAACTGGTTTTTGTCGTCCGTCTGAAAGACCGTTTGCCAGGGAAGGCCGAACCCGTTACCAAAGTTGCGGACGTACATCACCTTCTTCTCTTTGAAGCGTTCCACGATCATTGGGTCAAGGCGGCGCAGCGTTCTGCGGCAATCAGCGATCGGTGTCTCACCACCGGAAGCAGGCGCCGTGTGGCAAAAGAAAAAAATTTTTTGCGGCCAGGTAGTTTGGTATGAATTTTCATTGTGCAGGAAGATGGTCTGGTCCGCCGGATAGTTCGTGGACGTATATATATGTCCCTGGACCAGGCTGCGAGGCGACGAGCGCTCTCGATACTCGAGCAACTCCGAGGAGACAGTCTTGACGAATCGTTCGAAGTCATCTGCCTCACGGAGATTGAACCCGCGAAACAACAGCGCGCCGTGCTTCAACAAGCTCGACTCGATCTGTTCCTGGTTTCGCATCGTCCATGCTTGCAGATCTATTCCATCCACGCGCGGCTGAATCATCAGGGGAAGATTCGATTGTTTATTCAAAAGCGAGACAGAGACCAGCGCTTCCTGAGACACACTGATGGGCTTGCGTCCGAAGGTTTTTATTTGCGCAATGCTGCGCTTATCGCTTCCGGAATGGTTCACAACCAGTCCTTTTAGCCACAAAAAGGCCCAAAAAGCTCAGCTCGTGCCGACTGCTTTGGACGTTTTGCGTCGCGCGGTTTTGAGCTTCAGCGCGCGAGAAGCTCTGAGTTCGTTTGCCTCCTCGACCTGGTCCTGCCGGTCGGCTTCGGCCAGCGAGTTGATCAGCACATCCAATCTTGCCTGAGGATCGAGGACGATGTTGTCCAGCAGCAAACTAAATCGTTTTGCCATTCGCGCCACAGTGCGGGGATCAAAAAGCTCCTTCTGGTAACGGAAAACTCCCGCAATGGTGTTCGGGTACTCCCAGAGGTCCAGCATGAAATCGTAAGGCGCTTCGTCAACTTTGAAATCCAGAGGCTCAAGTGTCAGGTCCGGGAGCGATATATACTCGACCGGAGTGTTTTGCAAAGTAAACGTGGTCTGAAACAACGGCGAGCGATCAGCACTCCGCTCCGGTCTTAATGCCTCGACTATTCTTTCGAAGGGAACATCCTGTTGGGCATAGGCCGCGAGTGCCACTTCTCTTACTCGCCCAAGTAACTCGATGAAATCAGGATTACCCGAAAGGTCCGTACGGATCGCAAGAATGTTTACAAAAAAGCCTATGAGGCCTTCCAGCTCTGCTCGATTGCGATTCGCTACCGGCGTGCCTACGATAATATCGTGTTGCCCGCAGTAGTGATGAAGCAGGATTTTGAATGCCGCAAGGAGCATCATGAACATGGTCGCACCCTCTTTGCGGCTCAAGGCTCTTAGCTGAGATACGGTTTCCGCTCTCATCAGAAAACTGTGCTGCGCTGCCCCGCTTGTTTCCCTTCCTGTTTGCACTCTGTCGGTTGGCAATACCAATTCCGGCAAGCTGCCTCCAAGCTGCCTGGTCCAGTACAACAACTGTTTTTGTAATCGCTCCCCGTCTATCCATGACCGCTGCCAGCTCGCATAGTCTGCGTATTGGATCGTCAGATCCTCCAGCGGGCTCTCTTCTCCCCTTCGGAATCCCTCGTAGATCTCTGCCACTTCTCTAGTGAGAATCGACAGTGACCATGCGTCGCTCACTATATGGTGCATTACCATTACCAGCACGCACTCGTCTTCTCTCAACTTGATCAGCTTCACTCTCATGGGTGGTCCGGTTTCCAGGTTGAAACCCTTCGCCCCCAACTCTATTGCAATCTCTCTGACCTTACTCTTCCTGCTTTCGTCCGGTTCCCCGCGCAGGTCTTCCTCCTGGATCTCTACTTGTGGATCCTTCAAGATCTCCTGCACCGGCACGCCGTCCTGGGCCCGGTAGGTCGTCCGCAGCACCTCATGCCTCCTAACAATCTCTGTTATCGCCCGCTTGAGCGCGTCTTGATCGAGGCCGCCTTTAATTAGGATTGCTCGCCAACTATTGTATTGACTGCTGCCTGGCTGTAGTTGATTGAGAAACCAGAGTCGTTGCTGACCGAAAGAGAGTGGGATCGGACTTGTTCGGTCAACTCGCTCAATGTTCGGCAATGGTTGATCTGGAGCGAGGCGCTTCAAGACCTCAACTTCAGCGGCGAGGGCTTTCAAGCTCGGCTTCTCAAACAAGGTCCTGAGAGGGAGCTCAACTTTGAGTGCGTCCCTGACCCTGGAGGCGACCCGCGCGGCCAAAAGGGAGTGGCCCCCCAAATCGAAGAAGGTTTCGGCGGTCGATCTGACCTTGACGTCAAGGACGTCTTCCCATATTCCCGCGATGATTTCTTCGTAGGCAGACCAGGGCTGATAATTCTGCTGTTCATGGTCCAGCTCTTCACCAGGATCCGGCAGCGCATCGACATCCACTTTTCCGTTTCGGTTGATGGGAAGCTGCTTGAGCTTCACTATGTTGGCCGGAATCATGTACTCAGGCAAACGATCTTTGAGGAACAGCTTCAACTGCGTCGAGTTAAGAACTGGCTGGTGCGCAGGACGCGAAACCTGAAGACGTTCAGTATACGGCGCTGGGGTAAATGTCACGTCGTTTCTGACGCAGTAGAGATTGAAGCGGTCCGTGCCGGCCAGTCTATCTTCCTGCTCAACCTCGACTCGATAACCTTTGCGTTGCAGGAACCTTTGGGCGACAGCGAGTCGGCCGTGAGCGGAGTGCCCAAGCTTATCGTGGACCTCGATAACGATCTGGTCGATCCTGGACCAGTCTTCGTGATTAATTCCCCGGAGCACGTCGATCTCGGCCCTTTGTACGTCAATTTTCAGCAAACCGACGTGCTGAATATTCTCCTCGGCAATGAGCTGGCTGACGGTCTTTACGGGGCAGAGCAGCTTGCCGGCTTCGAGCCTCCAATCGAACAGCTCCGCTGAGTGCTGCAACAACTCACCAGCATCCTGGTTACCACGCAGTTGCTCATTCTCGAGCAGCGTTTTGAGCAACTCCTGATCGTCACTCAAGCTGTCGAATTTCGACATCGTGCTGAGGACGCTCATCTTTCTGTAGAAAGTGAATTCTTCAACGCCCGCGTTATTGCCCATCGCAACATTTCTCACTGCGGTGTCCGGTGCATGCCGGCGCACATTCTCACGCAGCTTCTCACAGACATCCGGGATGGGCTCAATCGCATAGATCCTGGCGCGAGGATTTCTGCTGGAAACATATAACGTGAACATGCCGATGTTTGCGCCGACGTCAATGACAACTGTGTCTCCCGCAGGAATGGCTACACCTCCACGCTCGTAGCCGCGATTCAGAAATATCTCCTCATAGAGCGCGTCCGTTTCTTCCCGATTCTGGTGAGCGACAGACATCCCGTTGTCGAGCACGTAATCGTCCTGGTCCAGGTTGCTCTGATCGTCAGGAACGAAGTAAGCGATGAGCCGTGTCTGTGAAGCATCTTCTCTCGGCACAACAACAGCTTGTTTGATTTCCGGAAGACTCAGCAGGGCCGCTTCGATTTCACCAGGCTCGACGCGATTACCCCTGATTTTCACCTGCCGGTCGGCTCTGCCCAAAAAGACAAGCGAGCCGTCGGCGATATATTTGACGACGTCAGCAGTGCAGTACATCCTCGCGCCGTTGTGTGCGAATGGATCCGGCAGAAACTTTTCTGCAGTCAAATCGGGACGTTCAAAATAACCACGGCCCACACCGGTCCCGGCAATGAACAACACGCCGGGCACACCGATGGGCACAGGTTTGAAAGTGTGATCCAACACGTACAACCGAACGTTTGCGAGAGGTTTGCCGATCACCGGGCTGTTCCGGCCGTTGGAGACTTCGACCGTCGTAGCGTCAACCGTACACTCCGTTGGGCCATACAGATTGAAGAATTTAATTGGCGCGGCGTCGTTTAGCTGTACCCACAAACGCCGGTAAATTGCTTCTCCACCTATCAGGATCTTGCTGAGAGTGAAACCGCTGCCATTCAACAAACCAGCGTCGAGCAACAGGTTCAATTGTGAAGGCGTGGTTTCCAGCACGTCTAACTTTTCTTCGCGCAGAAAATCCAGCAATGCGTTTCCGTCTACCCTGATTTCGTCAGGCACGATCACGAGAGTGTGACCGGCGGCGAGCTGAATCACCTGCTTGATCGAGCCGTCAAAAGCAATGGACCCGTTGAGGCTCACCTGAGAACTTCCCTGTCGCTCGTACACCGCATCATTGAGCGCAAAGAGAAGGTTTACTACGGAATGGTGTTCGACCATGGAGGCCTTGGGAAGGCCAGTGGACCCGGAGGTAAAGATAAGATACGCGAGATTGTCGGAATGCACAGGGCGGTCGGGATTTTCGGCGCTGCATTGGCTGATCTGATCTGTAACTGCCTCTTCGTCCAACGCCATCACTGTGGCTTCAGTGTCAGGCAATGAAGGAACCAGCTCGCGGTGCGTGATTATCAAACTGGGATTCGCCTGCTCGAGCATGACCTTGAGCCTCGCGCGCGGCTGAGTTACATCCAGCGGTACGAAAGCAGCCCCCGACTTCCAAACGGCCCAGAGAGACGCGATCATGTCTATGGAGCGCTCGAGGAAGAGGACGACTCTTGCTTCAGGCTCAGCGCCTTTACTTATGAGGTAATGAGCGAGCCGGTTAGCTGCAGTGTTGAGCTCGCTGAAACTCAGCGACTGCTGCAGGAACTTCACCGCCGTGCGCGACGGGTTCTGCCTCGCCTGCTCCTCCAAAAGCTGGTGAATGCTGTTGGTGTCAGGATAGCGCCGATCGGTGTTATTCCAATCGACCAGAACCTTAGCAGTCAGGTCTGGCCCAAGTATGTCGAGCTGCGCCAAAGGGAGATCAGGGTTCGCGACAGCGCTTTCCAGGAGAGAACTGAAATAAGTCGACAGTAACTCAACGGACTCGCGATCGAATCGAGCGGCGTCAAACCGAAGGAACAACGATAACGACTGAGACCGTCGCGCACACGATAAACACAGCTTGAATTTTTCGACGATGGATTGGTGCTGTGCTAGCGAGAAGCTCACGCCTTGCGACTCAAGCTGCTCTTCGTCCTCCTCATACTCGAAAGCCGCTGAGAAGAAGGGTGGGGCTTCGGATGCAGATACGCTCTCGTTCCAAAGGAAGCTGTCTTCCTGAGTGTGGATGTCGCGCACCGTCCTCGACACTGATTTCAGGACATCGCTGAAGGTGAAGTCGTTTTCCACCTGAGTATGAAAAGGTATGGACCGCGCATAGAGACCAAGCGCGGTCTTGAGCGGCTCAAATCGTCGGCCATCGGAGATAAACCCAGTCACGATGTCGCTGTTGCCGGTGAGCGTCCAGAGCAGTGTCTGCCAGCAGGCGAGCAGGAACTCGGCCACCGATACATTGCTGATTGCGAAAAGCTTCTGTGCGGTGTCTGGAGAAATCTTCAGAGCTAGCGACCGTGGATCGAAGTTTAAAGCGATGTCGTCGCTCTTTTCAAAAGGAAGGTTGCTAACCGGGCTTAGCACCCGACTCTGCTCGCGCCAGGATTCACGTGCTGCAATTGCTTCGTCGGATTCAAGCAATTTGGTTTGCCAGGCTGAGAAGTCCGCATACTGGACCACTTCGTCATCCGCGGCAAAGCTCGCCGCATAAGCACGAGCGAGATCGCGCACCAGCAGCTTGAGACTCCAACCGTCGGCGCATATTGAAGGCAGCGTTGCGACCAGCACATGTCGATTCGTCGATAATGCGATCAACGAGAAACGTGCCAGTGGTCCACTGTCAAACTTCCAAGGCGCCTGCCGATCCTCGAGCGATAGCTCTTCCACGCGCGCTTCCTGTTCACTGAAGTCGGCTTCCCGATAATCAAAGACGGCATTCCCGTTGATTGTCTGAATCGGGATGTCTATCCCTGGTAAGGCGTGAAAGGTAGTTCTGAGAATCTCGTGCCTGCCGACGACTTTTTCCAGCGCCTCACGAAGAACCGCTTTATTAAGTTCGCCTTCAATCAGAACAGTGCACTGTGAATAATAGTCGCTGCCGCTTTGCTGCAAGAGCCAGAGCCTCTTCTGTTGCGGCGAAAGAGCGAATCCTTCAATGATCGCCTGTGCCATGTCTTTTTCCTGTTTCTGATTATCGTTGGCTGGAATTTAGCCACAAAGAGGCATTTAAAGCTCAAAAAACTGCTGTACCTATTTGCGGATCTTCCGGAGTGCTAGAGAGTGTTCCAACTGAATGGTTCGGCCATGCCGGCGATCACTTTTCTCGGCCCGGTGAAGGCCCGGCGTCCGTGCGCGGCAAGCATGTTGTCGATCAGCAACACATCGCCTTGCTGCCAGCCGAAGGTTACCTCTTGTTCGATGTATCCGCCGCGCAGCGCATCCAACACTTCGGGCTCGATCTTTGTTCCGTCCCCGTAGTACGTGTTGTTGGGAAGATCTTCCTCGCCGAATTCAGCCATGAGAACGTCGCGGACGCTGGATTCAAGCGTTGTTACATGAAAGAAGGTGAGATGATTGAACCAGACCATTTCAGCCGTTCGCGGGTGTCGCGCAGCCACGCGGCGCCGCTGGCTCGTCCGCAAACGATTGCCGTTCCATTCGAAACTAATGTCGTTGTTGCGGCAGTACCGCTCAACCGTAGCTTTATCCTCAGTCTGAAAAGCGTTCTGCCAGGTAAGGCCTGGGCCACCTCCAAAGTTCCGTACGTACAGATAGCCTTTCTCGAGGAATCGCTGTTTGATGCCGGCATCTATGTTGTCATAGACCTTGCGGCAGTCGGCGATGGGTGTTTCTCCTCCATCCGAGGCCGGTGTCACGCACATGAAGAGAATCTTGCGCGGGAAAGTAATATTGTAAGACTGCTCGTTATGCAAAAAGATTCTCTGGTCCGGCGGGTGTTCGGTCGAAGTGTAGATGTTGCCGCGCACCTGACTGCGAGGCGATGACCGCTCGTTGTATTCCAGCGCGCCGCCCGAAGTGACTGCTATGAACTCTTCGAATTCCGCCGCGTCTTTGAAGTTGAAGTTTCGGAAAAGAATGGCGCCGTGCTGCGACAGTTGTTGCTCGATGAATTGACGGTTGTTACTGGCCCAATTAATCAGGTTCAGATGATCGACATTTGGTTGGATAACCAGCGGGAGCTTCCGCTCGGCATAGAGATAGCCGGTTCTTACGAGTTCTTCTGCGGATAACTTGAGACGTTCTCGCTTGATTGACTTGATTGAAAATTCTTTTTGCATTCCCTAAACTCGCTCGGCGCTGACAGCGGTGCGTCTGCTGGTCCGCAAGCTCTCGAGCTTGAGATCGTGTGACTGCTCCTCAGCAACGGCTCGCTGCTTTCTTTCGGCCTCGGTGAGCATCTCCAAAGCATTCACGCGCTCTTCGGGATGAGCGACGATGTTGAGCAGCAATGCGTCGTAATGCTGGTGCATTCGTCTGATGGTGCTTTCATCAAACAAGTCTGTGCTGTAGGTCCAGCCGGCGGTCAATCCGTCCGTCAATTCCCAAATCCAAAGCGTCAAGTCATATCGAACAGTTTCTTCTTGAAAAGCCACCGGTCTCACCTCGAGACCTGGCAGTTGGATCTGCGGCATGGGAGTATTTTGCAGACCGAATGCCACCTGAAACAATGGCGACACCCCGGGATCGCGCTGCGGTTGCAACACCTCGACGAGTTTTTCAAAGGGAAGGTCCTGGTGAGCGTATGCGCCCAGCGCCGTCTCTTTAACGCGGCTGAGAAGATCAACAAACCTCGGCGTACCCGAGAGACTGGTGCGCATCACAAGCATGTTAATGAAGAAGCCTATCAGGCCCTCAATCTCGGCACGCCCGCGGCCCGCGATCGCCGTCCCCACCACAATGTCATCCTGCCCGGTATATCGATAAAGCAGTGTTTGAAACGCTGCGAGAAGCCCCATGAACAGCGTGGTCCCTGATCGGCTGGTGAGCTCTTTAAGCGGACCGAGCAAGGAAGGTGATAGCGGCAGCGTCAATCGTTTGCCGCGATGAGCCTGCGCCGATGATCGCGGCCGGTCCATCGGGAGTCGCAAACGAAGTGGAGCGCCGCTCAGTTGCTTCTTCCAATAGTCGAGATGCGCATCGAGGACTTCGCCACGTATCCACTCGCGCTGCCAGGCAGTAAAGTCGGTGTACTGAATAGCGAGGTCGGCGAGCGGCGAGGGCCTGTTATTCGCGAAGGCTTCGTAAAGCGTAACCGCTTCACGAACCAGCACGTCCATGGACCACGCATCGCTGACGATGTGATGAGTGGTAAAGACCAGCACGTGATCCTGTTCCGCGAAACGCAAAAGCACAGCTCGCATTAGCGGACCTCGCTCGAGATCGAAAGAACGCCTGACTTCTTCGTTGATGAGCTGCTTCGCACGGGCTTCTCGCTCGAGTGCCGGAAGATTGTTTATGTCTATTACCCGCACACTCACCGGTTGAGGCGGAGAAATCAAAAGGGTTGGAGCGCCGTCCACTGTCGGGAAGGTAGTTCTCAGGACCTCGTGCCGCCGAGTTACTTCCGCCAGCGATCGCTCGAGCGCCTGAATATCAATCATTCCGAATAGTCGCACTGCCGTCGGGGTGTTGTAGAACGGACTGTCCGGTTGCAAACGATTCAAGAACCACAGCCGCTCTTGGGCAAAGGAAAGCTGCAACGGCTTATCTCTCGGCGCCGGCGTGATTGATTGGAGCTCGCCGCGTTGTCCATTGCTTATTAACGCGTCTACGGTTTCTCCCAGTTCGGCAATAGTCGGATTTTCAAACAGGCTCCGTAACGGAATCTCGATTTCAAACGCCTTTCGCAGCCGCGATGCCACCTGCGTCGCCAGTAACGAATGGCCGCCCAGCTCAAAGAAGCTGTCATTGACTCCGATCCGATCAATCTTGAGCACTTCGACCCAGATGGCGTTGATGGTTTCTTCGATCTTGTTTCTCGGAGCCACAAAAGATTGCTCGAGCTCAGGCCTGACGGAGCGCGGCGCTGGAAGTGCGCGACGATCGAGCTTCCCATTTGCAGAAAGCGGCATGCGCTCCATTTCTACAAAAGCCGAAGGAATCATGTGCTCGGGTAAACTTTCTTTTAGAAACCTGCGCAGCTCGGCGGCTCCTGGTGGACGTCCGTTCTGCGGCACGATGTAGGCCACAAGCATGTTGTTCCCTGGCCCAGCTTCCCTTGCCATGACGACAGCTTCGCGCACGCCGGTGTGCTCGCTAAGAGCGGCTTCGATCTCGCCGAGCTCGATTCGAAAGCCGCGAATCTTGATCTGGTTATCCAGACGTCCGAGAAATTCAATCGTTCCGTCGGCGAGCCGACGCACCCAATCACCCGTGCGATACAGCCGGGATCCACCATTCTTGCAGAAGGGATTTGGGACGAATTTCTCTGCGGTAAAACGGGGCTGATTTAGATAACCGCGTGCGAGTCCTAACCCGCCAATGCAGAGCTCGCCTGCCACACCCACCGGCGCGAGCCGGAATTTTGAGTCAAGCACGTGCAGGCTGGTGTGGCCGAACGGCCAGCCTATAGGCACCAGCCCGCCTGGCGAGAGCTGGATCTGAGTGCTTTCAAAGTAACTGCTGTCGACCGTAGCCTCGCTGACTCCGTAGGAATTGATGACTCGAGTGGTATCTCCACAGTACGTCTTCAATTGTTCGAATTCCCAAACATTCCAAATGTCGGAGCCCACCACGAGCAGCTTCATAAACTCGAGAGACAAGCCGCGCTTCGCGACGTAGTCAATCAATTGCCTCACAACTGCGGGCACAAACTCCGCCACATCTACTCGCTGTTGAAGCATCAGCTCGTACAACTTTTCAGGCTCGAGCAGGAATTCGCGCGGACACAGTATGAGAGTGCCGCCCGAACAAAGAGCACGCACGAGGTCGCCCGCGAATACGTCGAAAGAAATGCTCGCCATTTGCAAGTGCGTTTTACAATCCGAGTCGAGACGATAACTTTCCCGCCACGCTTGAAAAGCGTTGACCAGACTGCGGTGCGAAATCATGACTCCCTTAGGCTTCCCGGTCGACCCTGATGTGTAAACCGCATAAGCAAGGTTGTCAGGAGAAGCGACTTGAGGCGGCGAGTCCACACTGTATTCGGAGATTGCTTGCCAGTCGCGATCAAGACAGACTGCATGCTGCACGAATGGCGGGAGTTCCGCGCTGAGGCGATGCTGCGTCACAACGATTGTCAGCCGGCTATCCTCAACGAGCTGCGCAATCCGCTCTTTCGGATAAGCGGCGTCGAGTGGAACGTAAGCGCCGCCGGCTTTCAGAATGCCGAACACCGCGACCAGGACATCAGTCGAACGTTCCAGATATATTCCGACCAGCATGTCAGGGCCGACACCGAGCCCACGCAGAAAGTGAGCAAGCTGATTCGACCGCGAGTTCAGCTCACCATAAGTGATGGTGAGATTCTCGAATGCGACTGCAACACCGTCAGGGTTCGATTCGGCTTGAGCTTCGAACAATTCGTTTACGCATAATTCGTGCGCGTATTCCCTCTCAGTATCGTTCCAACCCGAAACCAGTTGCTGTTGCTCCGCTTCGCTCAAGAGCGGCAGATCGGAAATATGCCGGCTCGGATCTGCGACGATCGATTCGAGCAGTGTTTGATAGTGAGAGGCGAGTCTCTTAATTGTGGACTCGTCAAATAGATCGGTGTTGTACTCGAAGGTGCATACGAGATTTTGCTGTCCCTCGTACACGTCAAGCCCAAGATCGAACTTTGCAGTCGCCGTATCCCAGACCACGGGCTCCAGCGTCAGGTCGGGCAAAGGCGGAATCGGAGCCTCTGCATTCTGAAGCGCGAACATCACCTGAAACAAAGGAGAATGACTCATACTCCTTTCCGGGTTCAGCTCCTCTACCAACTTCTCAAAGGGCACGTCCTGATTGGTAAAAGCGCCGATTACAACGTCTCGCACCCGGCCCAGCAGCTCGCTGAAGCTCGGCTCCCCTGAAAGATCGACTCGCATTACGAGTGTGTTCACAAAGAGCCCAACTACAGATTCCGTCTCAAATCGGTTGCGCCCCGCAATCGGTGTCCCGACGCAGAGGTCTTCTTTGGCCGTGTACCTGTGGAGCAGCACTTCAAAGCCTGCGAGCAGCAGCATGAAAAGTGTGACGCCTTCGTCGCGGGCCATCCTCTGTAATTCGGACGTCACACCGGCTGGTATTTCCTGTCGCACTTTCGCCCCTCTGTAACTTTGGATTGCGGGACGAGGCCTGTCACTCGCCAACTCCAATACCGCGGGATGTCCATCCAGCTTTTGCTTCCAGTAGTCCAACTGCTGTTCGAGTACTTCTCCCTGCAGCCATTCTCTCTGCCACAGTGCGTAATCTCCATATTGCACTGGCAGCTCCTCGAGTTCGGGCTGCTCTCCAGAGAGGTGGGATCTATAGAGCGAAGACACTTCCCTAACCAGCAATCCCAGCGACCAGGCGTCACAAATAATGTGGTGCATGACTATCAAGAGCAGGTGCTCCCGATGGCTCAATCTGATCAGGTTCACTCTCATCAGCGGACCAAGGGCCAGACTGAACCCGCGCTGCACCTCTCGAAGAAGGGCCTCTTGAATGCGCCTCCCCGGATCACGTGCAGCAATCTCTTCGAGCTCCGTGACTTGTATTTCGATACCTCTGGGTTCGAGGACTTGCTGAAATGGTTTTCCTTCTGAGCTCGCAAACACTGTTCGCAGCGATTCATGCCGCCGCTCAACTTCATTAAGCGTCCATTGCAGGGCATCAATGTCGAGCGAGCCAGTGAGCCGCAGCGCCATCGGAATACTGTAGAAAGAACTGGCCGGTTCGAACTGATCCAGGAACCACAGTCTTTCCTGTGCGAATGAGAGCGGAAGCGGGCCCGTTCGAGTTACTCTCTGAATGGCCGTGATTTCCTGTCCTTGATCGCGCTGCAGATCTCTTTCGCTTAGCGCCAGCTCACCGATCGTGGGGGATTCAAAGAGCTTACGCAGTGGCACTTCAATGTTCAGCACGTGGCGCAGGCGTGACAGGAGTTGCGTCGCAAGCAGAGAGTGTCCGCCGAGCGCAAAAAAATTGTCGTGGATGCCGACCCGGTCCACCTGGAGTACCTGCGACCAGATTCCGGCCATCGCCTGTTCGACGAGATTGCGGGGAGCGACATAGCTCCCGAGATCACCGCGATTCTGCCTCGGGGCTGGCAGACTCTTGCGGTCCAGTTTCCCATTCGACGTTAACGGTATTTCTTCGAGGCTCGAAAACCGCGAGGGGATCATGTACTCGGGCAGAGTTTGTCTTAGAAAGGCCCTCAGCTCGCCGCTCCTGATGGTGGCTTTTTGCTGATAAGGCACAACATAAGCCAAGAGCGACCTATCTCCGTTTGGGCCTTGGCCCATTATAACCGCGCAATCTTTAACTTCCGGATGCTGACCGAGCACGCTTTCAATCTCTGCCAGCTCGATCCGGAAACCGCGAATCTTCACCTGCTGATCGAGTCGTCCCAGATACTCTACGTCTCCGTTCGCGAGCCGGCGGGCCAGATCCCCGGTCCTATATAGACGGTTCCCCGCTTCCGCCGTTAAAGAATTAGGCACAAATACGTCCGCCGTTCGTTCCGGGTCGTTCAGATAACCGCGGCCGACTCCCACTCCCGCGACGTAGATTTCCCCGGTAATTCCGATCGGCGCCGGTTGCTGGCGATGGTTGAGGATGAAAATACTTGTGTTATCGACCGGGCGTCCGATGGGCATTCGAACCGCATCCGCCCCGGGATCTCGATCTATCGGGTGATGGGTCACATCGTCGGAACATTCCGTTGGACCGTAGGCATTCATTATCGGTATTCCCGGATAAGCCTGCAGCCATTGTGTGCAAAGATCGGGAGGAAGGGCTTCTCCGGTCGCAACCATCCATCTGAGTTGCTCGAGCGCGGGGGCGGCGGGCCCTCGTTGCTCTATCTCTTTCAGCATCGCCCGCAGCAGAGACGGAACCGTCTCGATTACAGTTATGCCGTTCGTCTTCATCTCGTCTAAAAGCATCGACGGGTCGTGGGCCGTCTCATTTGGGATTATTCTCACTCTCCCGCCCACGAGCAGAGACACGAGCATCTGCCACACCGAAATATCGAAACACTGGGACGCGTTTTGAGCGACGATGTCGTTTTCGGTCAAAGCCAACGCGTTTACCTTTGCGTACAGATGGTTGACCATCCCGACCTGCTCTACCATCGCGCCTTTCGGCACGCCAGTTGAGCCTGAGGTATAGATCACGTAAGCAAGATTTCTCGGGCTGTTTCGCGCCTCAAGATCTTCCTCGGACACTTCACGCGCCAGTTCTTCTTCGATCACTCTGAGTGTGGGCTGCGACTGCCGAGGCATGGCGTCAAGCGCCTGAGACAGGGTTTCAGTGAGTTCACTCGTCGTCAGGACCAGAGGCGCGCCACTCTGCTCCAGGACCTGCGCGATCCGTTGGGCAGGATAGTTTGGATCGAGCGGCAGGTATGCTCCGCCGGCTTTGAACACCGCCAGGATAGCCGTTAGCAGATCGATGCTGCGCTCGGCAAACAACGCCACGACCACGTCCGGTCCGACGCCTTGTTCGATCAGCAATCTCGCAAGCCGGTTGGCCCGCCGGTTCAGAAGATCGTAAGTGAGGCTTTCATTGTTGAATTCGACAGCGACCTTGCCAGGCGTCGCTCGAACCTGCGCCTCAAATAGCTGTTGGAAGCAGCGATCCCCACCCGTGCCTGGTTGTCGTCCGAATGGATTTGGGATGAATCTCTCAGCAGTCAGGTCGGGTCGATTCAGGTACCCTCTCGATACGCCTGCTCCGCCGACGTACATCTCGCCTGCTACGTTGATCGGCACGGGCTGAAGGTGTCTGTCCAGTATGTAAAGCTGCATGTCGCTAATCGGCACGCCTATCCTGCTGCGCGCGACGCCCTCGACGTCTTCCCTGGACAGAGGGCGAAGAGTGACATGAACTGTGGTCTCTGTGATCCCGTACATATTGACCAGCCGGGGAAGTTCGTCGCTGTGCTGGTCAAACCACGGTGCGAGACTCTTGAGGTCCAGCGCCTCTCCTCCAAAAATCACCAGCCGTAACGCGGGCAATTCAACATGAGGCGAAGCCTGATCGACTTGCATTAGTTGATGGAAAGCAGACGGAGTCTGATTCAATATTGTTACGCGTTCATCGCTCAACAATTGATAGACCGCCTGGGGCGACCGGCTCACCAGGTAAGGGACAACGACGAGCCGGCCGCCATACAATAACGCGCCCCATATTTCCCAGACCGAGAAGTCGAAAGCATAAGAATGGAACAGAGTCCATACATCGCTGGAATCGAAATTGAACCAGGCTTGCGTTGCAGTCAGAAGACGAACCATGTTCGCATGAGTAACGAGCACTCCCTTGGGTCTGCCGGTCGAGCCCGACGTGTAGATGACATACGCAAGATTATCTTCGAGAACTTCACTGGTGAGATTCTCCTCCCCTTCCTGTTCAATCCGTTCCCAATCGGAATCGATGCAAACGATAGTGGCCTGGCTCCCCGGCAGACTTTCGAGCAAAGAGCGCTGAGTCAACAGCACGGTTATGTTTGCGTCTTCCAGCATGAAGGCGATCCGTTGCTGCGGGTAAGCCGGGTCGATCGGCACGTATGCGCCGCCAGCCTTCAATATGCCCAGTAACCCTATGATCATCTCAAGTGATCGTTCTACCGCAATTCCAACCACCACATCTGCCTCGACTCCCATCCTTCTAAGATAGTGCGCCAGTTTGTTTGCCCTACGGTTCAATTCTCCGTAGTCAAGCGCGCTCCCGTTGAAGGTCACCGCTATCGCCTCAGGAGTCCGCTCTACTCGTTGCTCAAAGAGCCGATGAATGCACAGTTCGTGAGGGAATGCCTGGTACTGATTCCACTCGTAAAGGAGTTTGGTTCGCTCGGCATCGCTCAGGTAGTCCAGTTCGGACACGCGATACTCGGGATTGCGAACAATGCTTTGGAGCAACGTCGCAAAGTGCGAAAGCATACGCAGAATCGTCTCGCTCGCGAACAAATCGCTGTTGTATTCGAGCGAAGCCATCAGCCCTTTTTTGGTCTCCGCAATGGAAAGCAGAAGATCAAACTTGGCTGTCGAGCTTTCGATTCGCATCCCGCTTAAGGTCAGCTCCGAAAGCTCAAGTCTGGGCCGCGGAGTGTTCTGCAGGACCACCATCGTTTGAAAGATAGGGTTACGACTCATGTCGCGCTCAGGCTGGAGTTCTTCCACCAGCATTTCAAAGGGAATGTCCTGGTGCGCGTACGCGTTTAAGGTCGTCTCACGCACCTGTCTCAGAAACTCTCGGAATGTCGGGTCGCCCGAAAGGTCCCCTCGCAACACAACCGTGTTTGCAAAAAAGCCGATCATCTCCTCGAGCAGCACATCCCTGCGATTGCTGGTCGCGGTGCCCACCAGTATCTCGTCTTGTCCGGAGTAGCGATGAAGCAAAACCTGAAAGGCTCCCAGCAGGAGCATGAACAGAGTTACTCCCTCCCTGCGGCTTGCCTCCCTCAACTCATACGATAGATCTTCGCTGATCTCGAGCCTCTCTTGCGCGCCAGCGTGACTCCGAACCGCCGGCCTCATTCGGTCGGTTGGCAGTTCGAGCGCCGGGAACTCCTGCCCCAGATTCTCTTTCCAGTACCGCAGTTGTTGATCCAGCACTTCAGTCTTCAGCCAATCTCTCTGCCACACCGCATAATCGCCATACTGCAACTGAAGTTGCTTGAGCGGTGACTCCTCGCCTCGGCAGAATGCTTCGTAGAGCGCAGCCAGCTCTTTGAGCAGTACTCCTATGGACCATCCATCGCTTATTATGTGGTGCATCACCACCAGCAAAATGTGCTGCTGTTTGGCCAGGCGCAGCAACGTAACTCTCATCAGCGGACCGGTGGACAGGTTAAACGGCAGCTCCGACTCTTCTTTGATGATTTGCCGCGCTTCAGCTTCTTTGTTTGATTCATCGAGACCAATCAAATCAAAGACTGCTACTCCGATCTCGCTGAACTCCGCGACAAGCTGCGTCGGCTTGCCTGCGATCTCCACAAAGGTAGTCCGCAGAACTTCGTGTCTGCGCGCGATCTCGCGGAAAGCTCGTTCCAAAGCGGTTCGATCAAGCCTGCCGGTCAGCGTTGCCGCGAAAGGTATGTTGTACACCGATGCTCCGGGCTCAAGCTGCTCCAGAAACCACGCTCTCTGTTGAGAAAATGTAAGCGGCAGAGGCTCGTCCCTCGGCGTCTTCTTGATGGTGGGAATAGTCGATGTATTGGCTTGCGAGATTCTTGATGCGATAACGCGTGAGAGCTCGATCAACGTCGAATTCTCAAAGATGGCGCGGAGCGGCAGGTCTATCGAAAACACGTCTCTTATTCTCGCAACTACCTGAGCGGCGAGCAGTGAATGCCCGCCCAACGCAAAGAAGTTATCGTAAAGACCCGCTCTCTTTATCTGCAGCAAATCGGTCCAGATTGTTTCCAACACTTCTTGAACTGGAGTGGACGGAGCGACGATGTCCTCATCGTCAGCGGGGAGCGTGAACTCCGGAACAGGCAGTCGTGTCCGGTCAACCTTCCCGCTCGGCGTCAACGGTATTTCGTTCACCATCGTTAACACCGCCGGCGCCATGTAATCCGGCAGCCTGTCTTTCAGATACTGTTGCAATTCCTGAACGGACACTTCACATCCGTTTTTGTTCACAATGTAAGCTGCGAGGCGTTGTTCTCCCGGTTGCTCTTCGCTTGCAGTGACGACCGCTTCTTTCACCGAATCATGTTCAGCAAGCAGCGCTTCGATTTCCGCGATTTCGACTCGGTAGCCTCTTATCTTGATCTGCGTGTCATTTCTTCCGATAAACTCAAGAGCCCCGTCCGGCAATAGCCGGCCGATGTCGCCGGTCTTATAGATCCGCATGCCGTCGCCGTGCGGATCAGGAAGGAACGCGCACCGGGTCAGATCTTCCTGATTCCAGTAACCCAACGCCAGGTGCTTGCTGCGAATGCCGATCTCACCACGGATTGCGCCCGGGGCGCCGGCCTCATCGAGCAAGACGATTTGCGTGTCTTCGACCGGGTAGCCTACGGGAACAGCATTACGATTGATTCTCGTGTTCCCGTTGATCACGAACTGTAGACCGAGGGTGGATTCGGTGGGACCTAACCCGTTGACGAATATACACTGCGGCCCGAAGCGCCGTTGATATTCCTCAACATCTCTCTTGTAGACTGCTTCCCCGCCGAGCACAACAAGACGCAGGCTCGGGAATTGTTCCTGCCCGCTCAGGCTTCTTAACAAGTATCGATATACAGTTGGTGTTGAGTGATAGATGGTAATTCCCTGCTCGATCATCCAGCCGGTAAAACGGGCCAATCCATCTTGCCGCAGGTCGAAAGGAAGCAGAGCGGCGCCATTCAGTAACGCTCCGAAGATGTCCATTATGGCTGCGTCAAAACAGTATGAGGACAACAGGCTGAGCTTATCTTCTGGTCCAATCGCGAGGTTGTTGGTGTAGTTCCTGATGAAGTGCAGTACGTTTCGATGGTTCTGTATTACGCCCTTGGGCCGGCCGGTGCTGCCTGATGTGTACAGTATGTAAGCAAAGGAATCAGGCGCTGCGTCCGGGAAAGTTGGGTGGCCCACAACCTCAGCCTCGTCGAGGTTGATGATGCGAACATGGTCCTTTGCCAAAGTCTGTGCGAAGGGCAGGTTCTTGTTATTCGTGAGAATCGCCGCCGCCTCCGAGTCTTCGAGCATGTAAGCGATTCGCTCCGCGGGATAATATGGATCGAGCGGAACGTATGTTTTGCCGGCCTTCAATGCGCCCAGTATTCCGGCTACAATCGGCGTATCGCGTTCCAGTAGCAGCGCGACTCTCTCGGGCGCTGGGCCAAGCAACGTGAGCGCGGTTTGAGCAATCGCATCGCTCCGGGCATTCAGTTCCGAATAAGTCCATTCATAATTCGGCGTCTTCACTGCCGTTCTATTCGGGTGTAGCCGGACCTGCGCAGCAAATCGATCGGGAATGGACTGCTCGATATCTTCTCTTGCGAATTCAGCGAACGACTTCGATCGAGGAATGCTCCTTTGTTGAGTTCTTATCTCACGAAGCTGCGGATCGCTGAGCAGCGGTATCGCAGCGATCCGTTGATTCGGATCGGCAGCGATTGCTTCAAGCAAGTTGCGAAAATGCCCGGCCATCGCGGTTATGGTCGAAGCGTCGAAAAGATCCGTGTTGTAGATGAATTGAAGCCGGATGCCGTCGGTTTGTTCCGCCGCCAGCAACGACAGGTCAAACTTGGATTGATCAATCGGCGCCGAAACCGGTTCCACGGTGGTGTCAGGCAGGAAGTCGATGTTGTCGAGCTCCGCATTCAAAAGATTGAACCAGACCTGAAAGAGCGGAGTGTGGCTGAGGTTGCGCTCCGGCTGTAACTCCTCGAGGATCTTTTCGAACGGCAGACCCTGATGAGCGTATGCTCCCACCGCGACTTCTCTTACTTGCGCCAGCAGTTGTTTGAAGGTCGGATTGCCGGAAACATCTGTCCGCAGCACGAGCGTGTTCAGGAAAAAACCGATCAGGCTTTCCAGCTCCGCCCGGTCACGATTAGCTATCGGCGTCCCCACCAGAATGTCATTCTGCCCGCTGTAGCGATGCAGCAATACTTTGAATGCGGCGAGCAGCACCATAAACAACGTGGCGCCTTCACGACGACTCAACTGCCTGATTTGATCCGCGAGATCACCCGGTATGGTAAGCGTGTGAGCAGCGCCTCGATACGTTTGCACCGCCGGGCGAGGTCTATCCGTTGGCAAGTCAATGCATGCGACCGGGTCGTGCAGCCGGTCCCTCCAATAGCTCAGCTCGTTTTCGAGAGTTTCGTCCTGTAACCAGTCTCTCTGCCACAACGCGAAATCCGCGTACTGTATCTCGAGTTCCGGGAGCGGTGACGGCTGCCCGGCGCTGAAAGCCTTGTAGAGCGCGAGGACTTCGCGCACCAGCACGCTGATGGACCAGGCGTCGCTGATGATGTGATGCATCGTTAACATCAGCACCTGTTGCTGTTGCTCCAACTGCAATAAAATGCCGCGCAACAAAGTACCGTTTGATAGATCGAAAGGCTGCCGGGCTTCTTCGGCAATCAGCTTCATCGCCGCGGCTTCACGTTCTGACTCATCCAGCGATTTGAGGCTCACGACCTTCAAGCGCCAATCGAGCGCCGGATGAATCACTTGCACAGGGCGTCCTTCGACGGTCGCAAAATTGGTTCGCAACGATTCGTGACGACGAATGATTTCTGCGAGACTTCGGTCGAGCACCGCAGTGTCGAGCGCGCCTGTAAGCCTAATCGCCACGTGCATGTTGTAAGAGGGACTGCCTGATTCCATTTGATCGAGGAACCAGAGCCGTTGCTGAGCGAATGAGAGCGGGAGTTCGCGGGCCCTGTCAGCGCGTTCTATGGGCGTTAACGAACCGCGCGGATTCGTTCGCAACGCAGCGTCGATCCTGTCCGCCAACCCGGCCACAGTCGGGGCGTCGAATATCAGGCGAAGAGGCAAGTCAAGCTGAGTTGCCTTTCGTATTCTGGAAACGACTCGGGTGGCAAGCAAAGAGTGGCCGCCAAGCTCAAAGAAATTGTCGTGAATGCCAATCCCGCTGATACCAAGTACGCTCTCCCAGATAGCAGCCAACTTCTCTTCCATCGGTGTCCGAGGAGCGACAAAGATATCGGCAAGCTCGGGCCGCGCATTGTCAGGCTCCGGCAATGCCGCGCGATTGATCTTGCCGTTTGTCGTCAACGGAAAGTCAATCAGCATGATGAACGAGGATGGGACCATGTAGTCAGGCAGCCGATTCTGCACGTAACCACGCAGGTCAGTAGTGCTCAGCGTCATGTCTGCCTCGGCGATCACGTAAGCCACCAATCGCTTGTCACCGGCTCCATTGTCACGCGCCATCACAACCACGTCGTGCACTGCCTCATTGCCGCGCAGTACCGCTTCGATCTCACCCAACTCCACGCGGAAGCCACGCACTTTCACCTGTTGGTCTGCGCGATCGATGTACTCCAACTCACCGTCGCTTCTCCACTTCACGAGATCTCCGGTGCGGTACATCCGTGCGCCGGCCTCGCCTGCAAACGGATCCGGCAGGAACTTCTCGGCCGATATCTCAGGCCTGTTCAGATAACCTCGCGCTACCCCAGCACCACCAACGTACAACTCACCCACCACTCCAACTGGAACCACCTGCATCTGTTTGTCGAGCACATAAGTGCGCGCGTTACGGATCGGCCGTCCAATCGAAACGCCACGGTTATCGGGCTGGCCATCTCTTGCGGTGAGCAACTCAGTGAAGGTCGCAACGATCGTTACTTCCGTTGGTCCATATCCATTCTTCAGCGACACATGCGCTCCGACGCGCTCGCCAAACTTTTGCACTGTGTCCGGCAGTGCTTTCTCGCCTCCGATGATTACCAGCCGGAGCTTGCCGGCTGCGGCCCAGTCAGCGACGGTTGCGTTACTTACTAATTCGTTCCAGTAAGCCGTTGGCAAATCAAGCACCGTGATGCCGCGTTCTTCGCATGACTTCAAAAAGCTCGACGCTCCAAGCGACATCTCGAGCGACCGCAGCACCAGCGTTGCTCCGCTGGTCAACGTCGGGAAGATTTCTTCCGCGCTGGTATCGAAACTCAACGATGCGAATTGCAGCACGCGATCGTCTACGCTGAGATTAAACTCGCCCTGCGCATAGGTCGAGTAGTTGACGAGCGAGCGATGCGTAATCGCCACTGCTTTTGGTTGACCTGTCGAGCCCGACGTGTAGATCAGGTACGCGAGGTTCGCAGTATCCATCGAGAACTCCGGGTTGAATTCCCTCTGTTGACTAATCAACTCCTCTTCCGTGTCAACGCAGACCATTCTGGCATCCATCGGAGGCACGTTGTCGCCGAGCCACTTCTTCGTCAGCAGCAATGACGACTGCGAGTCAGACAGCATCCAGATGAGACGCTCCGCAGGATAGTGCGGCTCAAGTGGCACGTACGCGCCACCAGCCTTGAGCACCGCCAACACAGAGACAATCATCTCCACCGAGCGTTCCATCAGGATCGCCACTCTTGACTCTGGTTCAACTCCCAACTGCCTCAGGTAATGAGCAAGCTGATTGGCGCGGCGGTTCAACTCTGCGTAAGTGAGTTCGTCGTCGCCGCCGACGAGGGCAACGGCGCCAGGCGTTCGCGTCACCTGCTCTTCGAATAACTGGTGAACACATAAGACAGGCGGATCAGCGTCAGGAGCCTGATTCAGCTCGACCAATAGCCTTTGCGTTTCGGCCTCGGTCAGTAACGGTAAGACAGACAAGCGCTGGTCCGGGTTTGCGACTATGCCCTCGAGCAATCTTTGCAGGTTCTCGAGCATCCGCGCCGTGGTGGAATGGTCAAACAGGTCAAGGTTGTATTCGAGCGAAAGCTTCAGTTTTCCGTCTGCATCAATTGCGGTGAGTGTTAGATCGTAAAGGGCGACGCCCGTGTCGAGACTGAGCGGCGTTAGCGAAATGTTCCGCAGGCTCAACGAATCGTATGGCGCGTTCTGCAAGACAAACATGACCTGAAACAGCGGTGTGTGACTCAGGCTTCGCTGCGGCCGCAATCGCTCGGTGAGCGTTTCAAAAGGAAGGTCGGCGTGATCGTACGCGCCCAGCGACGTCTCTCGCACACGTTCCAGCAACTCACGGAAAGTCAGCTTGCCTGACAACCTCGTCCGCAAAGCAAGAGTGTTTACAAAGAGCCCTATCAGCTCTCGCGTTTCAGCTTGATTGCGTCCACTGATCGGAATACCCACGACGACATCTTCGACGCCTGTGTACCGGTACAATAAGGTCTTGAACGCCGCCAGCAGGATCATGAACAAAGTCGCGCCTGAGCTTTGACTCAAACTGGTCAATGCTGCTGACAGTTCTTCCGACAGCCATAAAGATTGTTTTGCTCCTCGAGAGGATTGTTCCCGCGGGCGTGGCCGATCGCTCGGAAGGTCTATAACTGCGGGCGCCCCGGTTAGCTGGCGCGTCCAATAGGAGAGGGTCTTTTCAAGCGATTCTCCCTGCAGATGATCCCTCTGCCACTTCGCGAAATCGGCGTACTGGATCGGCAGGTCGCTCAGCGGCGACGATTTTTTCTCACTGAAAGCGTCGTAGAGCAAGCTCAGCTCCCTGGTCAGAACGCCAATCGACCAGCCATCCGAGACGATGTGGTGCATGGTGAACAGCAGCACATGATCCAGGTCGCCCAGCTTCAAAAGCCTGATTCGCAACAGTGGACCACGAATCAGATCGAAGGGGATGCGCGCCTCTTCAGCCGCCAATCGAGCCACGTCTTCTTTCGCCAAACCACTCAGATCTTCCACCCGCATGGGGATGACGAGTGACGGAGCAATGATTTGAAACGGCTCTCCATCGATCTCTCTGAACGTCGTGCGCAACGTTTCGTGTCGACGCACAATTTCATTGAAGCTCTGCGTTAAGGCTGCTATGTCGACGAGTCCGGTTAAGCGGATGGCGCCGGCAAGGTTGTAGACTGACTTGCCGGGCTCCAGTTGATCGAGGAACCACAATCGCTGTTGCGCGAACGAAAGCGCGGTAGGTTTAGCGCCGTTTCTTTGCGGAACTATTCGCGGAGGCGGAGCACTGACAGACTTCTTCTGAAGCTGCATCATTAGCAGCGCTCGCTTTTCGGGCGAGAGCCTGGCGATTCGATCCCAGTTATCGTTCATGAGTTAGTTAAGGGAATAGTCTGATGGTCTGTTCGAGAGCGTGATCGGTGAGGATTTCTCTTTCGTCGAGTTGCAAATCCGAAGACGCGGGTTGGAAATTCTTATCAGCATTCTGCCGGCGCCATCCGCCACCGGTAATATGAAGAAGGACAACCGAGTCACGTTCCATCTGCGTGTCTCGCGCGGCCTTGCGAAGAGTCGCAAACGCGACGGCGCTCGCCGGATCGATATCGATTTCTTCCGTCTCTTCAAAAAGACGGCCTGCATAAAGAGTCTCGTAATTGTCCGCAACGAACATATCGCCGCGTGCTTCGTTGAGAGCGTCGAAAACACCACCTTTGATCGAGTAGGGAGGCTTTCGATTTGACAGGACAGAGGCGGCGATTTGCTGGATCTGCTTCTTTCCATCATCGGCATTGATGCCAATCAGCTCGCGCCTGCCGGATTTCCAGGAGAGATACATCGGAACGAACGGAAGGTTCTGGCTCAGCATCAGCCGCGGCGGAACGTGGCCATACCGGCGGTCTTCCACCAGTCTCTTTGCCGCTTCATGGACCGCAATGCCGCCAGTCCCGCTTCCCACAGCTTGAAAATAGTAGTCAGGCATCCGGCCTATGGTCTCAACGGCACTCAACATGGTTGTCGCGAGGCCGTCGCGGCGCGCGACGTTTTTCGCGCCACCTTCCGGGAAGAACCCGTCGAGTTTCGAGATTCGTTCGGCAAGCGTGATGGCATCACTGTAATCAGTGTCGCCGGTTAATGAAACTATCTTCACGCAGGGGGCGGTAGACTGTATCCGCTTCAAGCCGCCTTCCGGAACGATGATCAAGCAGGGAATGCTGTTGAGCGAACAAGCGCGGGCGAATGCCGCGGCAGTATTGCCTGCGGAAGCTACTACCAGAATTCCATTCTGTTTTTCGGGAATGCGCGCCAAAACCGAATAGGCTTCGAGCTCTTTGAACGTCGCTGTTTCGAGCCATGCCTCCTTCTCGGGCCAATAACCATTGAACGCGATCCATAGGTTTGGGAGTCCTGTAAGTCGGCAGAGCTTCTCGCTCCGATACGTTACGGTGCGGCCCGGGCACTTCAGCGTGCGCACTATCGGCAGCCATCTTCGATATCTGTAAATCCCTTCGGCGTCGCCATCTGCTTCAAATTTCTTGTTTTCATAATCCGTGACCAGCAGGGACGGTGCGTGTACGGCAGAACACTCGAGCAGAAAGCTGTCATCCTCGTAGCTGCTGTTACAGATCTGGCATTTCAATCTGAAATGCCGATCATAGCCGGGCAATGTTTCTCTCTCTTGCGCCAGAGACTGAGAGCTGATGGTGACTGACGTGATCATTGTTGTGCTTCGGCTTCCCATGGGTCGGGAAGGAACGATCTGATCAACGTGCCCTTACCTTGCCGCAGGCCGATGTCACGTACGGTCTGGGCTAGAGCAACATCGAGTATGCCGAGTCCAAAAGGACTGAATACCGCCGCAAGATTGCCTGTCCTCGCGGGCGCCGCCCCACTGATAATTTCTCCGAGACTGCATCTGATGAAATCGCGCCGGCCCGTTAACTGCTCGGCGAGGTGAATGGATGTTTGAGCGCGGAGAACGTGGTCCACATCGTCAACAATGTTGTCGCAAGCGAGGATGAGCTTGGGAGACAAGTCGCGCAGTGATATGTGCAGGATAGTGTGGTCGGGCGATAACTCGGCGGCGTCCGTCACATGAGGCACGTTCGCCGTCGTTGCAAATGACACCAGGGAACAACTTCGAAAAAGTGAGTCAATGTTTGCCGCTCTCTCTACGTTTATTTCTGCAAACGTGCGCTCACACATCTCCTTAAAACGACTTGCCCTCGCCGGATCGAGATCGTAGATGAATAGTTCTTTCAGGTTCGGGAAGACGGCGACGAGAAATCTGACGATTTCAAAGTTGATCAAGCCGCACCCGGCAAATCCTGCTTTATTCGTCTGTCTCTCGCGGTGAAGATATTGCGCGGCAACGGCTGCACTAGCGGCAGTTCGCTTTGCGCTGATGATCGAGCCTTCAAGTAGAGCTTCGGGTCTGCCGGTCTGTACCGAGTTTAAGACGATGACAGCGGATGCGCGATCCAGCCCCTGCTCAATATTGAGAGGAAAAGACGACACCCACTTGACCCCGCAAGCGTTGGTCTGGCCGCCGAGGTATGCAGGCAGTGCGATGATCCTGTTTCTTTCGTTGTTCGGGAAGCGCAAAAACACCGAGTGAGGCAGCGAGCTTTCCGCCCGCGTGTGTGACTCGTAAGCCTCGCTTACGGTTTGAATAATCTCCAGCTCTTTTCCCGCAAGGATGCTCCGCACTTCCTCGGCTTTTAGTATGAGAATGTCCTGGTTCTCCATGTGAATACTCAAATATAACGGACGAGATCGCGTGACATCAGCTCAAAGAGCAACGGCTGGGCCGAGTCAATGAAGAAGTGATCACCCGGAAGCATCCGAAGCGAGAATGATGCCGCGGTTTGCTTACGCCAGGCTTCGAACTGCTCGCGCGTGACTTCGTCGTTTAGTCCGCCGAAAGCCGTGATCGGACAATCAAGCGGCGGCTCGTGAGCGTAATCATAGGTCTCGCAAACAGCAAAGTCCGCGCGCAGAACCGGAATCATCAGCTCGAGAAGTTCCGGATTCTCGAATACTTCGTTCGGTGTTCCATTCAGTGTGCGAAGCGTCTCCACAAATTCGGGTTCGGGCAGATCGTGGGTCGCAGGCTCATTGAGCGGAATTTGAGGAGCTCGCCGGCCGGAAACGAACAGATGGGCCAAATTAACGTTTCGTTTTTTTCGCAAGTAACGAGCAAGCTCGAACGCGATAAGGGCTCCCATGCTGTGACCAAAGAAAGCCATCGGGATATCTTCGTACCCAATGATTGCTTGAGCCATCATCGGGACAAGCGCCGAAATCCTTGTGAATGGCGGTTCGTGTATTCGGTTACCCCGGCCCGGAAGTTGAATGGCGCAAACTTCGACGCGTTGCGGAAGAAAGTCGAACCACTTCCGAAAAGTGAAGGCGGTTCCTCCAGCATACGGAAAGCAAAAAACGCGCAACCGCGCTTCGGGATCAATCTTCGCTCTTACAACCCACTGAGAAGCTGTTGCAGTAGCCATGCCTATCCTGCGTGTATGAAAGAGACCGCTGGCCCGCCGTGCTAACGTCCGTTGGAATCAAACGCAGTAACGGAAGCTGATTTATTGGAGAAAGAGTGG
>Ga0105248_10000308_pt1 | contig 58132 bp, 60 predicted proteins | sample KBSS34metaG_FD_81524 | JGI IMG/M metagenome (GOLD analysis project Ga0105248, IMG submission 81524) | Switchgrass rhizosphere microbial communities from Kellogg Biological Station, Michigan, USA - KBS S3-4 metaG | ecosystem: Host-associated > Plants > Roots > Rhizosphere > Soil | place... | reverse complement strand
AGCTGAGTGCCGCCAGCGTCTGAATCAATATGACTAACTTCATCACGCTACCTCGCCAACAGACATGACACCGCCTAGCAGGCCGGGGCGACTCCAGTCCCTTTACCCATGGTCGTGGCCACGCATGGCCGTCCCTGCAGCCGTTGCATTTCCTCGACCGACTCGCGATCCTGCTTGCGCCGCTGCGCCCATTCGGCCCGGGTTGCGCAAATCTTCTTGCTGGAGAGCCGCGAGCCGATCTGTGACACGGTCTCGCAAATCCGCTGGTTGGGATCGGGAGCCGGGCGGGCATTCGAGCTGTCGGCCTGGGTGGACTGAGCGGCTGCGACAGGCGCGGTGCACCACCCAGCAGCAGCAAGAACAAGCAGCGCGGACCTGATCCCCATCACCGTTGCTCCACTCACTTGCCCGGCGGGCGAGACTATCTTCCGTTCATCCCGCGGCGGGTCTGCGCCTCGTCGACCATCTGGCGGTCCTGGTGGCGAAGATCGGCCCACTCGGCGCGCGTGTGGCAGACCTTGGCGACGGCAAGCCGACTGCCCGGCTCTTTCTGCCGCTCGCAGATGATTTCATTGGGATCTTTCGCCTGCTTGGGCTGCTCGGCCTGGACGGCCTGGGGCGCCGGCGCCGTTTGGGCGATGGCCGCCGACGCGAAGGTCGCGGCTGCGGCGACGATGAATTTGATGCGCAAGTCCATCACAAGGCTCCGTTTTTCCGAGCGAACTATCCGAGTCGCGGATGATGTTCGACCGAACCGCTCAAGGCAATACGGCTTCGACGAGCGGCGGTCATGGCGGGGGCTGCACGTCGAACGCGATCGTCAGGCGCTCACCCTCGGCGAAGGGGACGGTGCCGTGCCAGAGATACGACGGGAACAGCACCAGCCGCGCCGGAACCGGCCCAATCGTTTGCGAAGGTCCAATTCCCAGGCCGAGCCGCTCGTCCGGCTCGCCGATGGTGAACCAGCCGGCGTCCTCCGCCCCGCCCTCGGTTCGGTCCGGCAAGGCAATGTAGAGCGCGGAGCTGATCCACCCCTGCGGATGGACGTGATTGGAGTGACGTCCACCGCCTCGCAGCCGCACCGACCAGCTGCCCGCGAACCGAACCGGTCGGTCGCGGGGCTTACCGAGAAGCGGATGCCGCGGGTCGGCCGGCGGCAAGTTGCGGACATAGCCTTCGACCGCAGTGACGACTGCTGCGCGGACCTGCCGAATGCGCGGTTCGATCCTGCTGAACAGCGGCCCATCGGTTTGGGTCCCACCGCGGACGGACTGGTCGAGATATTCGCCGCGGCCTTGATGCAGGGTGCGCAGGAGCGACGCCAAGTCATCGAGCGGCGGCAACGTGTCCTTCAAATCAATGACCTGCACGAGCCCTGGCTGGGCGGCGAGCCACTGCTCGCGCGGGTCTCCCACCATGCGCCACACGGTCGCAGCATAGGCCCACAGTTCCGCCGACCGGGGATCGCCCAAGCGCCGATCGAGGATGGGAAGGGCGGCTTCCGGCGCACCCAGCCGGAGCAGGTGCCGCACGCGCCAGGTGTCGAGCGCATCGTCAAATGGGCGGGATGCCGGCCCGAACAGCACGTCGGGATACAGAGCCGGATCGTGCTCCGCGGCATGAATCGCCTCGTACATGAGGAAATCCGGCAGATTGACCCCCGCGGCGCGGCTTTGATCGACGAGCCCCTTAAGCCTGTCATATCGCCCGCTCCGAAGCTCAAGGTTGAGCAGCGCTTCCCGCAGTTTCGGCTGACGCGGAAAGCGAGCGATCGCGGCTTCGAGCGACTGCGTCGCCTCGTTTCCGCGACCGAGTGTGGAGAGCAACTGAGCCAGTTGCTCGTGCCCCCTCAACCACATCGGCGAATGTTCGAGCGCCTTGCGAAGGCGCTCTGCCCCCTTGTCGCCCTGACCGATCGCAGCCTCCGCTGCTGCCAGTCCGATGAGCACCGCACCATCGTGCGGCTTTAACGCTCTCGCCTGTTCGAACAGCGCAACGGCATCCAACCCCGCTTCCATGGCAGTGTGAGCGCGCCCATGCGCAATGCTGAAATCGTCGGGCGCCAGACGCGCCGCCTCGGCGAATGACTTCAAGGCCTCTTCATGTTCATCGAGCGAGCGCTGGAGCAAGCCGGTCCACTGCCACAGCAAAGCGCTTCGCCGCTGTTGGGCAGCTGTCCGAAGCGTCGGGACGGCCTCCGCCTCATTTCCCTTCTCGATGGCGCTGGCCGCGAGCTCTCCAAGGGCTTCGTCGTCGAGCGCCAAGGAGGTCCCGCTCACAGGCCCTCCCCTGCCCCTCCGTCAGCCTCGATCAAGGCGCGCACAGCCTGGCGTTCAGTCGCGCTCAAGTCCGGATGCCACAGGTCGAAAATGAATACGACCCGCAACTCGTCCGACGGGTTCATCGCTTCGTGCTCGATCGTATCATCGAAGACAAAAGCTTCGCCCCGCTTCCAAAGCCGGGTTTCTGCGCCGACACGGAACCAGCAGCCCTCCGGCACGACGAGCGGCAGGTGACAAACCAGCCGCGCGTTGCTCACGCCTACGTGCGGCGGAATGCGGGTATTCGGCGCGAGCAGTGAGAACATTGCATTAGGGCCCGCTCCGAGGACTTGTGGCTGCGGTACGGCTTCGAGCACCGCCATGGTTTCTGGGCAGTGGCGCGCATTGGCTTCGATGCGCTCGCCGTTTCGCCACAGATGGATCGCCGTCCAGTCCAGGTTTTTGTTGAGCGACTTCCACTGGTCGAGCGGCAGATGGTCGGCATATTGGATGTACGGCACCAGCTCGGCCCGCTCTGCGGCCATGACCACCGCTAGCTCCCTTACCATCGTCTCGGTCGCCTGTTCGACCCTCTCGATCCACGGGAAGAGCTGGCGCGGATGAAATTCCCGCTCGGCGAGCTCCGGGAAATGGAAGTGCGTCGGGTTGCTATGGAACGGCCTGGTTCTGCGCAGCACATTGCTGCGAAAGCGGTCGATGCGCCTCAGCTCGTCGGGGCTCGCAGCGGCCTCTGCGTCGGCCATGTTGGCAGCCATCTTGCGCTCACGCTCCGCGAGCCATTCGGCATGACGCTGCTCGCCGCGAGCGACCGCGGCCGCCAACGGCGCCGGCAGCTCACCGCCGGGCTTGTTGGCGAGCGCATTGCCCCACGCCTCCCCCGCCGCCGGGTCGCCAAGCCCATCGAGCAGGCTCGCGCGAAGCATCAGCGCAGTGAAGTCCCGCGGCTGGACAGCGAGCGCTCGATGAACAGCCTCAAGCGCTGGCCCAGGACGACCGCTGCCGCGATGGAGGGCGGCGATCTTTAGCCAGACTTCCACATTGTCGGCGCGTTGGTTGGCAGCTTTCTGCAGCAGGCCAATCGCTGCGTCGAGGTTGCCCGCTGCTACGGCGCGTTCAGCCTCGGCCATGAGCGCGCCGGCTTCCATCGCTCAGACCTCATAGCCGAACTTGTCGATCCAGGGCTTCAAGGTTGGGATGATCGGCTCGAGATGCTTGCGGTAATTCTGCCAGCGGCCGGCTGAGCGATTGTAGATCGGCTCCACCACCTGCGCGTAGCTTGCCGTCTTGATCCTGCCCCGGTTGCGCGCCGTCGTCTGGTGGTCGAGGACGGCGTCGTGCCAGTCGAGCCCGAGGAAATCGAACAGACCGACGAGCTCACGCTGTTGGTCAGCAACGACATTTTCGTAGATCACCGGGTGCATAGGCATCGGCATCAGCTGCTGGCATCGCTCGAAATAGGTGAAGCTGAGGTCGTAAAGGTCAGCGGCCGTATCGAGATGGACGAAATTGGCCATACCATCGTTGAGATTGAAATTGGTCACATAGCAGCTGAGCACCACGTCGCAGGGGTGGCGGAGAGCCAGGATGATCCGCGCGTCCGGGAAGAGCCGGCGAATAACCGGCAGCGCGTTCATAGCCAGCGGATTTTTGTCGACCAGCAAATTGCCCGGCTTGAGTGGGGTCAGTTTTTGCGCGGCCTCGAAGTAAGCGTCGCGGGCTGCGCGGATCTGGTCGTCTGTGGCAAGTGGCAGCTCGTTATGATCCTTGAGGATATGGAACGCCTCGAGCAGGGTGGGCTCTTCCTCCAGCACCTCAATGTCGGGGTGACCCATCAGCATCGTATCGAGCAATGTGGTCCCCGACCTCGGGAAGCCGACGAGGAACACCGGAGCCGGACGAGGATCCCTCTCCGCCTCTGGTCGCCAACGTGCGACCCACTCAGGGGTCGTGGCCTCTAGCCGATCGCGGATGAGCTTGCGGTAGTTCTCGGCCCGCGGTTCGGGCGGAAGGCCCTCCGCGCTGCGGAGCTCATTCATCCGCGTGTAAGCCTCAAACGCTTCATCGTACCGGCCGACGCCCTCCAGAAGTTGGCCCAGGAGGTGCGAACGCCTCGCGCTGTCCAGGTCCGCGGGGACCCGTTCCAGCGTTGCCAGTCCTTCAGCAAACCGCTTGGCGCGGCGGTGAACGAACGCTCGAATGAAGTTCAATGCATTCGGTCCGATATCCTTCGCCTCTGCTTCGGAGACGAGCCTCGAAAGCTCTTCGGTCCGATTCGTGAGTTCCATGCAAACAGCGATCCCAAGATGGGCGAGTGAATTGCGTGGGTCGATTTCGAGCACGCGCCGATAAGCGGCTTCCGCTTCGTTGGCCTTGAGCATCGCCGACAAATGGGCTGCGCGGCCCAACAATAATTCCAGGTTCTGAGGATCTCGCTCAATCGCTCGATCAATAAAGTCGAGTGCCTCCTGATCGCGGACCTCGTGCCTGAGGATTTTGTGCAATTCACGAAGGGGGTTTGGATCGTCGGGGAAATCCGCTGCGATCTTGCGGAGTTCGTCCTCGGATTGGTCCCATTGGCCCGCGGCGAGCAGAGCGTTCGCATAGTTCATGCGGATCGGGGCAGAGCCGGGGTCGATCTCGGCCGCCCGACGGAGGGGCGCAATCGCTTTGTCTGGTTGGCCCGTTGACTGATAGGCGTTGCCGAGATTGTTCCACATCTCACAATCATCCGGCTCTGCCGCGACCACCCGCTCGTAACAGCGAATTGCCAACTCGAAATCCTCGGTCATTTGAGCGAGGAAAGCGCGAAGCTTCAGAAGCTGGCCTGTTCGGTCGGCTGCGACGAGCTCATCGGTGATGATTTCCAGAGCCTCCACCCGGCGATCGAGCTTCGCCAGTGCGGTGGCAAGGTTGTTCGCGATAATCGGATCCTTGGGCCGAGCATGCTGGGCAACGCGCAAATGCTCGATCGCGCGATCGGAACTCCCGGCTCTCTCTTGAAGCATCCCGAGCATTGCGTTGAGCGCGACGACATCACCCCCCTTAGCGAGCGCTCGCTCGCCAATTGCGCAGGCGTCACCGAGCCGGCCAGCGCTCGCGGCGGCGATCGCTTGCCTGATCGCCGCTGCCGTCAGGTCGTCCATCGTCGTTGCACTTACCATCGTGGGAGACCTTAGCGCTGAGACGCCTTAAAGAAAAAGGGCGGCGGACCCGTGGATCCGCCGCCCTCGATAGTCTTTCGAACGCTTAGAAGTTGAGCGTTACGCCCGCGTAGATGTAGCGGCCGAGCGCGTCCCAGGTGCCCGGGTAGGTGTTGCCGTTACACGGACCCGTCGGGCACAGGTTGGATCCCGCAAGCACCGCGCTGCCGGTCTGAACCATCGGCGGGCGCTTATCGAGGAAGTTGTTGACGCCCATCCGGAAGTTATAGTGGTCTCCGATCGTCGCCGTCATGGCCAGGTCAAAGTAGTTGAACGACGGGATGTGGAGACCCGGATCCAGCGGGAATGCGCCGTGCAGCGTCTCGTTGGTGCTCAGCGTCTCGGCCGTTACCTTGCCGATGTAGCGCCACTGGGCCGAGAAGCCGAGGCCATTCGGCATCTGCAGGCTCAGGCGAGCCTTGTGCCGCCACTTGGGCATCGGCGCCGAACTCGCGACGACGGCGCCACTGCAGGTGGGCCCATAGAGACCGGCGCAGTCATAAATGCCGCCGGGCAGGCCGTTGTTGACCTCATACTTCTCGAGCAACGTGCCGATGAAGCTTCCCGACAGATTGCCGATACCGCCAAGGCGATAGCTGTAGGACGCATTGAAGTCCCACCCATTCGTCTTGATGCGCCCGACGTTGTTCGGGAGGTCAGTGATGAAGCCGCCTGACGTCAGCCACAGCGATCCGCCCGGATCGCGGTGAACCAGCGCACAGGAAGGAGCAGCCGCCGTCGCCGTCGAGTGGTTGATACAATTGTTGATAATCGCATCAGCGCCATAGCCCTGGATCGCGCCCTTAAGGTCGATATTCCAATAGTCGACCGTGAATGCGAGCCTCGGGATGAACCGGGGCTGGAGCACGACACCGACTGTCTTGGTGGTTGCCTTCTCCGGCTGCAGGTTCGGGTTACCGCCGAGCAGGCCGTTATACTGGCCGGCCGGGTTGGCCGCGGTAGCCGCGCCGACGACCAGGCCGGTCGCACGGCAGCCAAACTCGTTCGCCTGGATCTGGTGCCCCGCGCACGGATCGACGCTGCCGTCGAGGCCCGTGAACTGCGGAGCGAACAGCTCCTGGATGTTCGGAGCGCGAACCGCCCGGTTGTACGAGCCGCGGAAACGAACATCGCGGATCGGCGCGAATTCGGCCGACAGTTTGTAGGTATCGGTGTCGTAGGTCCGGCCGTTGCTCAGCCTGTACCAGGACTTACGATAGCCGGCGCCCAGCGACAGATCCTCGACGAAGCTGTGGCGGATGATCGGAATCTGAGTTTCGGCGAAAGCCTCCAGCACGCGGAAGTTGCCGCTGACCGCAAGCGTCGGCGCACCTTGCCCCGACAGATCGCCTGCCTGGAACAATGCGTCAGGATTCAGCTCCAGCGATTCCTTGCGGTACTCGGCACCGACGTTGACGCCGACGCCCTCGTCGGCCCACGGCGTCTGGACGCCCATCTCGCCCAATTGACCGGTGAAGTTCACGTCAGCGATCTGCTCCGACGTCTGGCCAGTGATCACACCGAAGACGTTGAGATAGTTGATCGCCGCTTGTGACGGCCCCGCCGCGGTGAAGATGTCGTACGGCACGCAGTTCGGATCTGCGCCGGTCAGCACCGAGCGGCAGACGGCCTGGAACGGGCTTGCAACCGTGTTGGCGACCCGCGGATCGTCGACAATGTCGAGCGCATTCCGCAGGCGCTGAACCGAGAACTCGTTCTTGTAGACCTGGGTGTAGTCGGTCTTACCGTACTGGAAGTAGGCGTCGTACGACCAGACTTTGCTGAGATCCCCGCGGGTTCCCAGCACCGCGTGATAGTTGACGTGCTTCAGGTCGGCGATACGCGGACCGCCCTCGGTGTTGCGACGCAACAGCTGTGCGAAGCTTTGCTGGTAGGTCGCATTGGCCGCCCCCGTCACCGGATTGATGAAATTGATCGGCGCCGCGCCCGGGTTCGGATTGTAGCCCGCCCCGACAGCCAGCGGGAAGGTTCCGAGGAAGCCGTTGACGAGGTTGAGGCTGCCCGCACCGCAGAGCAGGTTGAACTGCTGGCCGCTGAGCAGCGGGTTGTCGCAGTTCAGCAGGTTCGTGTTCGCGAAGTCACCCGACGGCGCGATCTGCGCCAGCGTGCGGTCATCCATGAACATGAACTCGAGGTACGGCTTGATCGCCGGCGTCACCTCGTAATCGGCGAACGCACCGGCGATATACCGCTCGTCGGGACGCTGGAAGTAATTGTAAGGCGCGAAATTGAAGAGGTTCTGCGCAAACGGCGTAAGCGTTCCCGGCCCGAGCTGGGCGACCGTCGAAGTTTGGCCGATGCCGGTCCCGTTGAACGGATTGCCTGCGGCATCAAAGACCGGGTGAGTGGTCGTAAATACGAGGATATTTCCCGGGTTGGCCGTCGCCGAGCCACCGCAGCGCGTGTTGTTCGGACCGTACACGAATGGGAAGATTTGCCCGCCTGCATTGGGCAATCCGGCGCCAACAAAGTTGGTAGTGCGGACCGACTCCTGGATGGTGCAGCCGCTGTAGTTACGCCGCGACTGGAGCACCGCGTTGACCTTGCGATAACCGAAATAGGCGACCGCATGGCCGCGGTTGTCGTCAAACGCGGCGCCGAGCGACACGGTGCCGTCGAAAGTTCCGCCATCGGCGACGCTACCGCGGGGGAAGCCGAACTTGCGGCCACCGAGGATGCTCTGCATCGTCTGTGCCTGACCTGCCGTACAGCCTGCGCTGCCCTGGTTGGCGAAGCAGGTCGTGCCGAGCGAGAAGTCCTTATTGTTGTGCTGGTAGAAGCTGTACTGGCCGTCGAACCGGATACCGGTGAAGTTGGTATCCATGATGAAGTTGACGACGCCGGCGACGGCGTCCGCGCCGTACACCGACGAGGCACCGCCCGTCAGCACTTCGACGCGCTTGATCAGCGCCGATGGGATCAGGTTAAGGTCGGCAGCCTGGGTGGCGCTGTTCGGGTCGCCCGGAGTCAGGCGGCGTCCGTTTACCAGCGACAGGGTGCGCTTCGAGCCTAGGTAACGAAGGTCGACTTCGGCGGTACCGGAGGCGCCGTTTGACACGCCCGACGCCTGCGAGGCGCCGACCGACGGCAGCTGGTTGAGAAGGTCTTCGACGCGGGTCGTGCCCGTCAGCTTGACGTCCTGGTTCGTCACCACCGTGACCGGCGCTGCCGAGGTCAGGTTCGGCTGCGGAATGCGGGTGCCGGTGACGACGATGTCGCCGCCCGAGGCAACCGTGCCGCCCTGCGCGTTGCGGGTCGGGGTCGGCTGAGCCTCGACGGGCCCGCTCGGGTTCGCCTGGACATTGGTCGGCGTCGCGTCCGTCGGCGGCGTCGGAGGGGTGGGCGTGGGCGGCGACGTGTCCTGCGCGAATGCAGGCGTCGCAAGCGCGGCGACACCGATCAGGAGCGTGCTGGAAAGCAAGCGCTGACGGAACTGGAGCTTCATAAAATCCTTCCCCTTCACCAAGCCGCGCGCATGCACGGCTGCCGTGACACGGCAAACGATACTTTGCCGATCTGATACTTTTGATAAGGGAAGCACTAAGAGGCTGGCAACGGCTGGCCCCCTCGGAGCGGCAAGTTGTCAGCAGTCTGTATCAATTTTGCAACAGCGCGATATTGTCTCCGAATCTTGCTGATTCCGCCTGTGCAAGCGTAGGCTGGAGGCCTTCAAAAAGGGGATGACATGCGGCCTGGATTGATCCTGATCGGCGGATTTTCGGCGGCGCTCGCCGTGGCTGCGAACGCGCGCTCGACCCCGGAAACGGGCACTCCCGCGACGATCAAGTCGCTGCTCGCCTGTCAGTCGGTTGCCGACCCGACCCAGCGTCTGTCCTGCTTCGACAAGGCCGCCCAAGGCCTCTCGGACGCAATGACCAAGCGGGAAGTGGTGGTGGTCGACAAGGTCCGCGCCAACGAGGCCAAGCGCTCGCTGTTCGGTTTCTCTGTGCCCAATTTTAGCGCCTTGTTCGGCGGCGGCGACGAACAGGTGAACCAGATCGAAAGCACGGTCACCGGCGCCTTTGAGAATGGCTACGAGGGCTGGACCGTCAAGCTGGCCGATGGGTCCACCTGGCAGCAGACCGACGGCAACCCGGTCGCCTTGCCGCCGCGCAAGGGCGACAAGGCCGTCGTCAGGCGGGGTGCCATGGGGTCCTATTTCCTGAAGCTCGGGTCGCAGCCCGGCTTCAGGGCAAAGCGGGTCGGCTAGCGCGCCTTGGTCTCGGCCTTGAGGCTGGCTTCGGCGTCGACATAGGGCTCCTGCCGTTCGACGCTCCAATATTTGAGTTCGTGAAGCGGGATGCGAACGCCGGTCACGGCGCAGACGACATGGTCCCCGTCACTGAGCAGGCGAAAGGTGCCGGGAAGATAATGGACGCGCGCGGCCTTGCCGCTGCCGGTCATCAACATGGTCTATTCCTCTGCCGGGTCGAACAGACCCGGCTGCGTCGGAATGTAGGGTCTGCGGCGCTTCGGCTCAACCGGCCCTGGCGCGCCGGAGTCGACGTTTGCGTCCACCGTACCGTCGCTAAAGTGAAGCGTCAGGGCCCGAGCCTCGCGCGCGTCTCGCGCGCGTGTCAAAGTCTGTCCGTCCCGTGCCGTGACCCGCGCGAAGCCGCGCGACAAGGGCTTGTCGGGATGCGCAAGCTCGGCCAACCGCCACAGGCCGCTGAGCTGCTCGGTCAGTCGGCCGATGCGCTGGTCCAGCAGATCGCGCCGAAGGCGACCGGCAACCAGGTTGAGATCGCCTCGCGCCGTTCCTGCCCTGGCGGCAAGCGAGCGCGGCAACCGCTCGCCGAGATCATCGACGCGCTGCGTCATGGGCGCGAACAGCGCTTGCGGATCGGGCCAGCGACACACCGTGAGATCGAACCGGTCGCGGCTCCGCTCGACCCGGCGCGAGAGGCAATGCTGCGCCCGGTGCTGAAGCTCTCCCAGCTGCGCGAACAGCTCCGAGCGGACCGGCACGGCGAGTTCGGCGGCGGCGGTCGGCGTCGGCGCCCGGAGGTCGGCCGCATGGTCGATCAGCGTCGTGTCGGTTTCATGGCCGACCGCGGAGATGAGCGGGATCGGGCTCTCGGCCGCCGCGCGCACGACTTCCTCCTCATTGAAGGCCCAGAGATCCTCGATCGAGCCGCCGCCGCGAGCGACGATCAGCAGGTCTGGCTTCGGGTCGATCGACGGAAACGCGCGGATGGCGGCGGCGACCTTCGCCGCGGCGCCCTCGCCCTGAACCGGAACCGGCCACAGGATGACGTGCGTCGGGCATCGGTCCTCCAGCCGGTGGAGGATGTCGCGGATCACCGCGCCGGTCGGCGAGGAGACTACGCCGATCACGCGCGGAAGAAACGGCAACCTGCGCTTGCGGCTCGCGTCGAACAGTCCTTCCGCGGCGAGCGCCTTGCGGCGCTTCTCGAGCAGCGCAAGCAGCGCGCCTTCGCCCGCCAGCTCCATTCGCTCGACGACGATCTGGTACTTGGACCGGCCGGGGTAGGTCGTCAGCTTGCCGGTCGCGATGACCTCGGCGCCGTCTTCCGGACGGAACGCCAGTGTTCCGGTCGACGTCCGCCAGATCACCGCGTCGATGCAGGCGTTCTCGTCCTTCAGCGTGAAATAGCAGTGACCCGAAGCATGGCGTTTGAAGCCGCTGATCTCACCCCGCACGCGAACCTGCCCGAACGCATTCTCGATGGTCCGCTTGAGCGCCCCGGACAGCTCGGTCACGGTCAATGGCGGCGAATTGTCGCCGGGGGCGACGTTCGCTAACAGTCCCGCACTCGTGTCGTCAGGAAGATCCATCAATATTCTGCTTCTGGGCTCGGGCGGCCGCGAGGATGCGCTTGCGTGGCGGCTTAGGCAATCGCCGTGCTGCGACAAGCTTCTCGCAGCGCCGGGCAATCCCGGGATCGCGCGCTGGGCCGAGTGCATCGCGATTGATCCGTGCGACTCCGACGCAGTGGTGGGGGCAGCACGAACCCGCCAAATCGATCTTGTCGTCATCGGACCCGAAGCGCCTTTGGTCGCCGGCGTCGGCGACGCTCTCCGCCAGGCCGGCATTGCAGTCTTCGGTCCGAGCGCGGCGGCGGCTCAGCTCGAAGGCTCCAAGGGCTTCACCAAGGACCTATGCCGCGCCAATGGCATTCCGACCGCGGACTATGTACGGACCGAGCGGGCGGCCGAGGCGCGCGCGGCGCTCGACGGCTTCCCGATCCCCGTCGTGATCAAGGCCGATGGCCTGGCGGCGGGCAAGGGCGTCACGGTCGCGATGAGCCGGGCCGAGGCCGAAGCGGCGATGGACGCCGCCGGCGACGGGCCATTGGTGATCGAGGAATTCCTGACGGGCGAGGAAGCGAGCCTGTTCGCGCTGGTCGACGGCGAGGTCGCCGTCCCGCTGGCCTCGGCGCAGGACCACAAGCGCGTCGGCGAAGGCGATACCGGTCCCAATACCGGCGGCATGGGCGCCTATGCGCCGGCGCCCGTGCTGACGGATCAGCTGCAGCACAGGGCGATGGACGAGATCGTGCGCCCGACGGCAAGGGCGCTCGTTGCTGCGGGAACGCCGTTCAGCGGCGTGCTTTACGCCGGGCTGATGCTGACCACCGAGGGACCGAAGCTGATCGAATATAATGTGCGCTTCGGCGACCCGGAGTGCGAGGCGATCATGCCGCTGATAGACGGCGACTTCGCCGAGCTGTTGCATTCGGTCGCGACCGGTCGCCTCGAGGAGGTCCAGCCGCGACTCACGGGCAAGCACGCCGTCACAATAATCGTCGCGGCGCGCGGCTATCCCGGCACTCCGGCGAGCGGTGGCCTGATCCGCGAAATCGAGGCCGCCGAGCAGGTAGAGGGCGTAACCGTCTTCCACGCCGGGACCGCGCTCGGCGAGCAAGGACTGGTCGCCAAGGGCGGCCGCGTGCTGGCCGTCACCGCCGTTGCCGACAGCTTTGCCAATGCTCGGGCGCGCGCCTACCGCGCGGTCGACCAGATCGACTTCGCCGACGGCTTCCATCGCCGCGACATCGGCTGGCGCGAGCTGGCGCGGGAGAGTGCATGAGCCTGTTGTGGAGCTATTTCTGGCCTTGCTTCGCCGCGGGATTGCTCGTCGGCGGTCCGGCAGGAACGATCGCGTTTCGGCGCCGTGCGCGCCGCAATACGGCGCTGGCAATCGGCCTCGGCGTCGCGCTGGCGCTGACGGCTTTGTGGCATGGGCCAATGGGTGCGGCCCAGCGCTTCACCAGCCAGGTCGAGCGGGATGCCCGCGCCGTCCTCGATCATTATGAAATGACCCGGGTCGCCGCGCACCTGCATCAAGGACCCTTGAGCCGTCACTTGATCCTCGCTGGCCCGGCCGACGACTTCCAGACGACCGAGCTGGTCCGCCTGATGAGTGAATTGCCCGGCGTATCGAGCGCGCAATGGACCCGGGAGCCGACCGGCGTGCCGCTTCTTATCGAGGCGCTCGTGGTCGCGTCTGCCGGCTTTATCTTCGGGCTCGTGCTCGCCTATCTGAACGAGCTTCGGCGAAGTCATAACGCGCAATGGAAGTGGTGATTCAATGGATCTGATCCGCGAATATTGGTGGGTAATCGCAATCGTCGTTGCGTTGGTGCTGGCGTTCATCCTGCTGCGGCCGAAGCAGCGCGTGCAGCTGACCGACAGTGCGCCCGTGCGTCCCCACATGGCCCACGCCAAGAGCCCGCCGGAAGGACGCGGGCTGCCGGGCGAACATGCCGCTGCGACGAGCGACGTCGCCGGCGAAATACTACGCGCGCCGGTTCACAAGACGCTCGACGGCGAAGGCGAGTCCGGTGACGATCTGTGCCGTATCAAGGGCGTCGGCCCGAAGTTCGCCGACGCGCTGCGCGGCCTGGGCTTCAATCGGTTCGAGCAACTCGCGCAATTGACGCCGACAGAGATTGAACGGCTCGATAGCCAGCTCGGCGCCTTCCGCGGCCGCATCGCGCGCGACCGCGTCGTCGAGCAGGCGGACTATCTCGCGCGGAACGATACGGACGGGTTCGAGCAGAAGTTCGGGAAGCTTTAGCTGACGGCTTCGGCCTGGGCCTCCGCCTGGCGCTTGCGGGAGCGCGACGCGATCAACTTGTCGATCTTGCGCCCGTCCATATCCACGATCTCGAACGACCAGCCGTCGTGACGGAACTTCTCGCCGGTCTCGGGCAGATGCTTGAGCACGGACAGCGCAAAGCCGGCGACGGTCGAGTAATCGCGATCGTCGGGAAGGTTGACGCCGAGCCGGTCGGTCAGCAGGTCGGCGCTCGCGGCGCCCGACACCAGCCAGCTGCCGTCGTCTCGCTCGACCAATGCCGGCTCGTCGCCCTGGTCGATATCGCTGGCGAAGGTCCCGGCCAGTGCCGCGAGGATGCTCCCCGGAGTGACGATGCCGTCGAGGTGACCGTATTCGTCGTGGACCAGCGCAAGCGGCACGTCGGCATTCCGCAGCACTGCCAGCGCGTCCATCGCATCCATCAGGTCGGGGATGACGGGCGCAGTCCGGCACAGTGAATTGAGATCGATCGGCCGCCCTTCGAGCTGGGCGGCCATTACGTCGCGCGTCTGTATGACCCCGACGATATTCTCGACGGCGCCGTCGGCGACCGGAATCCGGCTGTGCGGCGTTTCCAGCAATGCCTTGCGGATCTCCTCGGGAGAGGCAGCGCGATCGATCCAGTCGATCTCGGTCCGCGGAGTCATCACCTCGCGCACGGGCCGATCGGCCAGCCGCACAATGCCCGAAATCATCGCGCGCTCGTCCTCCTCGAGGACGCCGGCGGTCTGCGCCTCGGCAACGACCAGGTGAAGCTCCTCGGCGGTGACGTGATTCTTCGATTCGCGGTTCATTCCGAGCAGGTGGAGGATCAGCGCGCTCGACCGCTCAAGCACCCATACGAAGGGTGCCACGACCTTCGACAAGACCTTCATCGGTCTGGAGAAGACCACCGCAAGCGGTTCGGGCGACCGCAGGGCGATCTGCTTGGGCACGATCTCGCCGATTACCAGCGAGCAGTAAGTGGTGAGCACGATCACCAGGCCAAAGCCGACGGTGTGAGCGGTGTTCGGCTGAAGTCCAAGCAGCTGGAGGCGTTCGGCCGTCGGCTCGCCCAGCTTCTCGCCCGAAAACGCGCCCGCAAAGATCGCGATGAGCGTAATCCCGCTCTGAACGGTCGAGAGAAACTTGCCCGGGTCGGCCGCCAGGTCGAGCGCGCAGCGCGCGCCGGCGCTCCCGCTCTTGGCCATCGCCTTCAGCCGCGCCTCGCGCGACGAGACGATCGCAAGCTCGCCCATGGCCAACGCGCCGTTGAGGAAGATCAGCGCCAGGATCAGCAGGACGTCGAGCCAGGGGATGGGAGATATATGGTCGCTCATGGCGGCGAACCGAGTGTAGCGCGCGGCGGCGGCGCTTCACAAGCAGCGGCTCAATACAGTCGCGGAACCATCGGCTATGCGCACGGTTGGGTCGGCGAATCCTCGGGGAGCTTGAATCGATGAGTCTTGTCCGGAGCTTGAGGAGGCTCAGCGTTGGCTGTGCCTTGGTGGCCGTCGCGGGGTGCCAGACCTCCCCGCCGCCGCCGGTCGTCGTGCCCGCGGCTTTTCGCCCGCTCGGCCTGACTGCGCCCTACCTGCAGGGCGACGTGATCCGCGGGCAGAAGGCCCGCGCCGCGAAGATGCGCGCAGCCAAGATCCGCCCGCTCACCGCTTATGAGGTCGGGCCATACCTCGCGGAGCTCGACGCGGAGCTTCGGCGCCAGACGGCCGGAATCGGCCTCGACGTGCTGCAGGTGGGCGGCGGCATCGTCATCCGTATCCCGGCCGCATTCACGTTCGATGCGGGCAGCGCGGCGGTCAAGGCGACCACCGACGCAACGCTGCTGGAGATCGCGCGAACCGTGAAGACACGCAACCGGACGTTCGTGGACGTCCTAGCGCACACCGACACCTCGGGTTCGCCCCAGGTCAATGCGGCGCTGTCCGAGAAGCGCGCTGCGGCGGTTGCGACCTATCTTTCCGCCCATGGCGTGACCAAGGCCCGGATTGCGTCGCGAGGGCTAGGCGAGACTTCGCCCCTCTACAGCCCGGAGACCAGCGAAGCCGACAAGGCCGCCAATCGGCGGATCGAGATTCGGCTGGTGCCCTACCGGGCCTAGCGCCGACTTACCGCCGTTCGGCGAAAAAGCGTCGCAGCAGCTCCCCCGCTTCCGCGTCGCCAATCCCGCCGAGAACGTCGGGGCGGTGGTGGCAGGTCGGCTGGGCGAAGATCCGCGCGCCGTTGACCACCCCGCCGCCCTTGGGATCCTCGGCCCCGAAGCGCAGTGCCTTGATCCGCGCGACGGACAAGGCCGCTGCGCACATCGCACAAGGCTCGAGCGTTACCCACAACGTGCATTCGTCGAGCCGCGACGCGCCAAGCTTCGCCCCCGCGGCGCGGATCGCCTCCATCTCGGCATGAGCCGTCGGGTCGCTCGACCCGCGCATCGCGTTGCGGGTTTCGGCGACGATCTCGTCGCCAATGGTGACGACCGCCCCGACCGGCACCTCGCCCGCGGCGGCGGCCTCGGCCGCAAGGTCGAGCGCGCGGCGCATCGGCTGGGGGAGCGGGAAGCTCATCGCCGGGCGCGCTAGCCCAGCGCGCCGTTCGAGTCACACGGGGCTAGGCTAGTGGGCGTTGTTGGTTGCGGCTGCGGCCTGGTTCTGGCCGGCCTTGTCGACCTCGAGCGCGGGCACCTTCACCGTGGCTTGCCTCGTGCCGAGCTTGACCGAGCCGGTTTCGACATCGAAGGCGGGCGTCTGCCCACCCTTTGCAGTTACGCCGTTGCTGGTCGCGCTGACCTGCGGCGCCTTCGCTTCCCGCGTCTGGCTCAGCCTGACGAAGCCGCTGCCGACGAGAGCAAGGACCGCCAGGATTGCGATAATGAGGACGACGATCAGCGTGCGCATGGCCGGACCTTTCGCGTAAGGGCGCCAGTTACTGCCGTTTCAAACGCAATTGTTCAGCGTCGGTTGCCGCATTTGCGGTCGGCTGAAACGTTGACGAACAGGGACCGAGCCGCTAACGGGCGGCGCTCTTCGGGCCCATCGGGCTCGTACCAGAAATCAGGATAAAGACCATGTCGCGGGTTTGCGAGCTGACCGGCAAGGGCCGGCAGGTGGGACACAATGTTTCCCACGCCAACAACAAGACGAAGCGCACGTTCCTGCCGAACCTGCAGAACGTCACGCTCATTTCCGATGCGCTGGGCAGCAGCGTCAAGCTGCGCGTTTCGACGCACGGCCTGCGCTCGGTCGAGCATGTCGGCGGCCTCGACAACTGGCTGCTGAAGACCAGCGACGACAAGCTCAGCCCAAAGGTCCGCAAGCTCAAGAAAGAGATTGCGAAGAAGGTCGCCGAAGCGGCCTGATCTGCGCGGCCGGCCAAGCTGACCAAGAGTCGGCTAACCGACTGAAAAATCAAAGAATTTCCTGAACACAGGCTGCACGGCCTGTTCAGTAACCATAACCCGCGACTCGGGCATAAGCCTCTGAGTTGACGGGGTTTCCCCCTTTTCCCCGTCGCGCCTGGCGACAGGCAGTTTCCCTCGGGTCGCGTAACGAGGGGGCCCCAGCGTGCGTAGTTGCGCTGGGGCCAATTTTTTTGGCATCGGCGCAACGCGGATGTGCAACCTCTACACCCAGTCGAAATCGCCTGACGAGATTGCGCGCCTGTTCCGCGAGCAGCAGGTCGTCCTTCGCTTCCCCGAAGGAGTCCCCAACCTGCAGCCGCGTGACATCCGAATCACCGATCCCGGTCCGATCGTCCGGGCAGCGCCCGACGAGGGATTCGACCTCGTCGTCCGCCGCTGGAGCTGGCCCGGTCAGGGCGGCAAGCCGGTTTACAACTTCCGCTCCGACGGCCGCGAGTTTCCAAGCGGGCGGTGCCTGATCGTCGCCGACGGTTTCTACGAGTTCACGACTCCCGCCGACCCGAAGCAGAAGCGGAAGGATCGCTGGCTGTTCCAGGTGCCCGGCGGCGGCCTCGTCGGCATTGCCGGCCTGGTCCGCGATGATCCCGGACGCGGCGAGGCCTTCACCATGCTGACCACCGAGCCGGGCCCTGATGTTGCGCCCTATCACGGCCGCCAGGTCGCGATCCTTCGGCCAGAGCAGTGGTTGCCCTGGCTCAGCTATCGTCAGCCCGCAGCGGAGCTGCTGGGCCCCGCTCCAGCCGGAACCCTGGAAGTCTCGGCGGCGATGGCCGCCTAGTGCGCGTCGAACAATTGGGCGAGCTGGTCGACCATCGCTCCGGCGAGCTGGTCCGCGTCCATGATGGTAACGGCCCGGCTGTAATAGCGGGTCACGTCATGGCCGATGCCGATCGCGATCAGCTCGACGGTCGAGCGCTTCTCGATCCACTCGATGACCTGGCGCAAATGCCGCTCGAGATAGCTGCCGCCGTTGGCCGACGCCGTTGAATCGTCGACCGGCGCGCCGTCGGAGATGACCATCAGGATGCGCCGCTCCTCGGGCCGCGCGATCAGCCGGTTGTGCGCCCAGAGAAGGGCCTCGCCGTCGATATTCTCCTTGAGCAGCCCCTCGCGCATCATCAGGCCGAGGTTGCGCCGCGCATGGCGATAGGGCTCGTCGGCGCGCTTGTAGATGATGTGGCGCAGGTCGTTGAGGCGGCCCGGATTGGCCGGGCGGCCGGCGCTCAGCCATGCCTCCCGGCTCTGCCCGCCCTTCCAGCCGCGCGTCGTGAAGCCGAGAATCTCGGTCGAGACGCCGCATCGTTCGAGCGTCCGGGCGAGGATGTCTGCGCAGATTGCGGCGATCGCGATCGGACGGCCGCGCATCGAGCCGCTGTTGTCGATCAGCAGCGAAACGATGGTGTCCTTGAACTCCGTGTCGCGCTCGATCTTGTAGCTTAGCGAATGGCCCGGGCTGACGACGACGCGGGCGAGCCGCGCGGCGTCGAGCAAACCCTCCTCCTGGTCGAAGTCCCAGCTGCGCGCCTGTTGGGCCATCAGTCGCCGCTGAAGCCGGTTCGCGAGCCGCGTGACGACGTTCTGCAGCCCGGCCATCTGCTGGTCGAGATAGGCGCGCAGCCGCCCCAGCTCCTCCTCGTCGCACAGTTCCTCAGATTCGACGATCTCGTCGAACCGGGTGGTGTAGGCCTTGTAGTCGGTCTCCGGCGTGAGGTCCCAGTTGCGGCGGCCGGGCGCCGCGAACACGCTGTCGCTGAGATCGTCTCCGGCGCTGACTTCCTCATCGCCGGCCTCCATCTGCTGGTCGGAATCGCCCTCGGCGTTCTGGTCCTCGGCCTCCTCGCCGCGCATCTCCACGTCGCCGCCGCCGGGCGTCCCTTCGTCGCCCTGCTCGGCCGATTCCTCATTGCCGCCCTCTTCGCCTTCCGCGTCGTCGCCGGCCTCCTGCGGCTCTTCGAGGTCGGGATCCTCCGCCGACGACAGATCGAGATCCTCGAGCAGGCGTCGCGACAGCTTGGCGAAGGCAGCCTGGTCGTCGAGCGTCAGGCCGAGCGCATCGAGCTCGGCGGCAGCCTTCTCCTCGATCCACGGTGCAACCAACTTCAGCCCCTCGGTCGCCGCGCGTGGCGGCGCTTCTCCCGTCAGCCGCTCGCGTGCGATGAGGCCGATGGCTGTCGCCAGCGGCACCTCTTCCGCGCTGCGCGCACGGATGATCGCGTCACCCCGAACCCGGGCTTCGGTCAGCTGTGCAAGATTGTCCTTCACTCCACCCATCGCCCGCGCGCCTAGCGCTTCGACCCGAACCGTCTCGAGCGCATCGAACACAGCGCGCGCATCGGCGTCGATCGGCGCTGCACGGGCATGGAGGGCCGGGTCGTGATAGCGCAGGCGAAGCGCCGCCGAGTCCGCGGCGCCGCGCGCCTCGGCTACCAGCCGCGGCTCGAGTGCCGGGCCTGGCGATGGAACGCGTGCGGTCTTTCCCGAAGGGGGCGCGACGTCGGAGGCGAACACGACCTCGACCTCAGGGTCCTTCGCGATCGCTCGCGAAGCCCCGGCCAGCGCGCGGCGGAACAGGTCGATCTTTTCAGCCACCGGCGGGGCTCAGGGAGCCTTCCCGACCACGCTCTCGGGAAGGTCCTGCGCGAAGACGCGCTGATAATATTCGGCGATTAGGGGCCGTTCGGATTCATCGCACTTGTTGAGGAAGCTGACCCGGAACGCATAGCCGACATCGCCGAAGATATGCGCGTTCTGCGCCCAGCTGATGACCGTTCGCGGGCTCATCACGGTCGAAATGTCGCCATTGATGAAGCCCTGGCGCGACAGGTCCGCGACCTTGATCATCTTGTCGACGATCTCCTTGCCGCCCGGCTCGTCATATTCGCCGGTCTTGGCGAGCACGATCTGCGCTTCCACCGCGGCCGGCAGGTAATTGAGCGTCGTGACGATGTTCCAGCGGTCCATCTGCCCCTGATTGATCGCCTGGGTCCCGTGATAGAGGCCGGTCGTGTCGCCGAGCCCCACGGTGTTGGTTGTCGCGAACAGGCGGAACCACGGGTTCGGCCGGATCACCCGGTTCTGGTCGAGCAAGGTGAGCTTGCCCTCGGCCTCCAGCACGCGCTGGATCACGAACATCACGTCGGGCCGGCCGGCATCATATTCGTCGAACACCAGCGCGACCGGGTGCTGCAGCGCCCATGGCAGAAGCCCTTCGCGGAACTCGGTCACCTGCTGGCCGTCGCGAAGCACGATCGCGTCTCGACCGACGAGGTCGATACGGCTGATGTGGGCATCGAGGTTGATCCGGATGAGCGGCCAATTGAGCCTCGCGGCGACCTGCTCGATGTGGGTCGACTTGCCGGTGCCGTGGTAGCCTTGGACCATCACGCGCCGGTTCTTCGAGAAGCCGGCGCAGATGGCCATCGTCGTGTCGGGATCGAACACGTAGGTCGGGTCGAGATCGGGGACGCGCTCGTCCGCCTCGCTGAAGGCCGGAACCTCCATGTCAGAATCGACGCCGAACAGCTCACGCACCTTCGCGATCTTGTCGGGTGTGGCCATCAGCGTCTCCGCCCGGCTTTCGGGCTGCACGTTGGAAATATCAGTCATCGAAATGTGCCTTAAGGGATGGGCGAGCGCGCCTCAACGTTCAGCCAATTTTTGGCGGCAGCGGGAACAGCGTGAGAAAACGCCTCGCGAGCGCCATATCTCCCCTGACCTCGATCATTTCAAGCGGCGCGCCTCCATGGATCACCGCTGCGACCGCGCTCGGCGGACCGCTGAATTCCACGTCGCAATCGACGACCGGGGTCCGGCTAACGTCGAGCTGGCCGTCGTGGATGGTCGCCACATAGGCGGCGTCGCCGAACTGGAAGCCGACGCGCGCAGTCAGACCTTCCGCGAGCGTCGGCGAGATGAGCGTCTGCAGCGACATCATCACCGACACATGGCTCATCTGAAGCTCGGGATTATGACACGGGCTTCGAGCCGCCCAGCGGCCGAGCGAGGCGATCAGCGGCACGGCCTCCAGACCCCACTCGGTCGCTTCATAGACCTGCACCGACGCCGGCGGCGGAAGCCTGGTCCGCCGCACCAGGCCCCGGCCTTCGAGCTCCGTCAGCCGCTGGGTGAGAACGTTGGCGCTGATCCCGACGAGGTCTGCCTTGAGCTCGGTGAAGCGGCGCGGCCCGTAGGCGAGCTCGCGCAGCACCAGCATCGCCCATCGCTCGCCCAGCAATTCCATCGCATGGGCGAGACCGCAGGCATCCTCGTAGCGCCGTTTTTCCTGACTTTGCCAAACTTTAGTTATTTTTTCTAACTCCTCGGTTGTAATTTATGACTTCCGCGCGCTAAAAGCAAGCGAATCGAGTCGAAACGGGAGGCGACGGAAGCCTGCGACGACGCGGTAACGGCAGTTCGACCGTGGCGTGCGGCGTACCGGCAAGCGACTGCTGAACTGTCATTGAAACAGGCGTATGGCGCTGGCGCGCCCTGCGCCGGCAAAAGGAGGGGTCCGAATGCCGCTTAAAGAAGATGCATCGATCGAAATCACCGCCTTCCGCTGGGTGCCTGAGTTCGCCCAGGGCGTCGTCCGCGATCTACGCGCCCGCTGGGCGCTGGAGGAGGCCGGCCTCGATTATCGCGTGCGGCTGCTCGGGATGCCGCGGCCGCCGGAATATGTGAAGGAGCAACCATTCGACCAGGTGCCCTGCTTCAACGACGGCAAGGTAAGAATCTTCGAGAGTGGCGCGATCATCCAATATATCGGCGAGCAGTCCGAAGTGCTGCTGCCGCGTGAGCCGCAGAGCAAGTACCGCGCAATCCAATGGACCTATGCGGCGCTCAACAGCGTCGAGCCGGCGATCCTGAACCTCCTGCTGATCGACGTTTTTTTCAAGGGCGAGGAATGGGCGACCCTTCGCCGCCCGGGCGCGGAGGAATTCGCAAGACTGAAGCTCAAGCGCCTGTCGGACTGGCTCGGCGACAAGGAGTGGCTCGAGGATCGCTTCACCATCGGCGACCTGATGATGACCACTACGCTCCGCTTCCTGCGCCACACCAATCTGGTCGGCGAGATCCCGAATCTCGCGGCCTATCTTCAGCGTGCCGAATCACGCCCTGCATTCAAGCGGGCGCTCAATGACCAGCTCGCCGCATTCGCGGCCAACGAACCTCAACTGGAAGGAGCAGCAGCATGACCTACGTTGACGGATTCATCCTCCCACTGCCGAACGGCAAGGAAGACGAATATCGCGCCCAGGCCGAGAAGTTCGCGAAGAAGGCGGCCGAGCAGGGCGCTATCGGCACGGTCGAGGGGCTGGGCGACGGCCTCGAGCATGGCCACACCACCGACTTCTATCGCGCGGTGCAGGCCACGGACGATGAGAACGTCGTCTTCTCGTTCATCCTCTGGCCGGACAAGGACACGCGCGACAAGGCGTGGGAGAAGATCATGGCCGACCCGGAGATGCAGCCGGGCGCGATGGAGATGCCGTTCGATGGCAAGCGCATGTTCTGGGGTGGCTTCAAGCCGTTGCTGAACACGCTCGAGAAGGTATCCGAGCCGGCCTGACGGCGCCCCACTCGACGAGGAGGAAAGACATGACTGATGTGCGTGACGAGGTGGCTGGCGCCACCGCGGCGGAGCCGCTCGACGAGAACCGCGGCGACTTCATCTGGTACGAGCTGCTGACGTCGGACCTCACCGGCGCCAAGGGATTCTACGACGCCGTCGTCGGGTGGAACATCCAGGACCGCTCGGACTTCCCGAACGACTATCGGATGATCGGTCGCAGCGACGGCAAGTTCGCCGGCGGCGCGATGCAAATCAACGAGGAGATGAAGCAGGGCGGCGCAAGGCCGGTCTGGCTGGCGTACATCTACAGCCCCGACGTCGACGCTCAGGCCGCCGCCATCGAGCGCGATGGGGGCAAGGTCATGATGCCGCCGTTCGACATCCCCGGCGTGGGCCGGGTCGCGATGGTCACGGACCCGCAGGGCGCTCCCTTCTACATCATGAAGCCGATCCCGCCCGAGGGCGATCCCAATGCCAAGAGCGACGTCTTCTCCCCCGACGCCCTGCAGCGTTGCAGCTGGAACGAGCTCGCGACCAGCGACCCGATCGCCGCGCGCAAGTTCTATACCGACCAGTTCGGCTGGGGCAGCGACGAGTTCATGGATATGGGTGACATGGGCGAATATCGGTTCCTCGAGCAGAACGGCACGCGCATCGGGGCATTGTGCGGCGTGGTCGAGGGCCGTCAGCCGAAGTGGCGCTATTATTTCCGCGTCCCGTCGATCGCGAAGGCCAAGGAGATCGCCGAGGAGAAAGGCGGCACGATCCACATGGGCCCGCACCAGGTCCCGACTGGCGACTACATCATCATCGGTTCCGATCCGCAGGGCGCGGAATTCGCGCTCGTCGGCGGGCAATGATTCTGGATCTCAAGGAGGAAATAATGGCCAACAAGCTGACCACCTGCCTGTGGTTCGACCATGGCGAGGCGCGCAAGGCGGCGGAGTTCTACGCCGCCACCTTCCCCGACAGCCATGTCGGTTCGGCGATGAGCGCCCCGGGCGACTTTCCCGGCGGCGATGTTGGGACCGAGCTGACTGTCGAGTTCACGGTCCTCGGCCGCGACTTCGTCGGGCTGAACGGCGGCCCGAACTTCACGCCGAACGAGGCCGTCAGCTTCATGGTCGTGACCGAGGACCAGGCGGAAACCGACCGCTACTGGAACGCGATCACGCGGAACGGCGGCGAAGAGAGCATGTGCGGCTGGTGCAAGGACCGCTGGGGCTTCTCGTGGCAGATCACGCCGCGCGTCCTTCTCGAAGCCAACAGCAATCCGGACAAGGCAGCGGCCAGGCGCGCGTTCGACGCGATGATGACGATGAAGAAGATCGACATTGCGACCATCGAAGCCGCGCTTCGGGGAGAAAAAATCGATGCGTAAGCTTACCGGAGCGGTCTTCTCCTCGCTCGATGGCATCATGCAGGCGCCGGGCGGGCCGGAGGAGGATGAGAGCGGCAACTTCCGGTTCGGCGGCTGGTCGTTCCACTTCTGGGACCCGACGCTGGAAGCGCCGTTCAGCAAGATCATCGGCGCGGATTACGACCTGCTGCTGGGCAAGAGGACCTACGATATTTTCGCCGGTTACTGGCCCAGGCACCAGGACAATCCGATCGGTGCGACCTTCGAACGCATCAACAAATATGTGCTGACCCATTCGGATGCCCAGCTCGACTGGGCCAACAGTCACCGCCTTTCAGGGGACACGGCCGAGGCAGTCGCCGAGCTGAAGCGGAGCGAGGGCCGCGACCTCCTCATCCAGGGCAGCAGCACGATCTACATGCCGCTCCTCGCCGCGGGCCTGATCGACCGGCTGGTGATCATGACCTTCCCGGTGATCCTCGGCGGCGGCAAGTCGATCTTCGACGGCCCGCCCGCGTCCGGCGCGCTCAAGCTCGCCGACCACGCGGTCTCGGACAAGGGCGTGGTCTTCGCGATCTACGAACCGGCCGGCGACGTCCCGATCGGTAGCTTCGCCGACGCCGATTCGACCGACGAGCAGATCGAGCAGGGCCGGCGCCTGACCGAGGCCACCGAATGAGCCTCGAACTCCACGGGCACCTGTTCTCGTCCTATACGTGGAAGGCGCTGATCGCGCTCTACGCCAACGGGACGACATTCGGGTTCCGCGAGATCGACATGTCGGTCCCGAAGTTCGAAAGCTTCACCGGGAAGGCGCACCCGTCGGGCCAGTTCCCGGTGCTGGTCGACGGCGACGCGATCGTCGTCGAGGCGAGCAGCATCATCGAGCATCTTGCCGTCCACCATCCTGGGCCTGCGCCGCTCATTCCATCGGACCCCGCCGAGGCCGTCGTGGCGCGGATGCTGGACCGGGTGTTCGACCATTACGTGATGGGCAATCAGCAGCGCGTCATGGCCGCTTACTTCGTCGACCGGGACGATCCCGCCGGAGGCGGCCTACGAGACGAGCCGTTTGCGCCCGAAATGGCGGCGGGCAAGGCCATGTTGCTGCGAGCTTATGCCTGGCTCGAGCGGTGGCTGGCCGACAACAAACTGCCGCCGCACGTCTCGATCGTGACGTGCGCGGCAGCACCATCGCTGTTCTATGCCGATTGGACCCAGCCGATTCCGCCTGACTGCCCGCGCGTCGCCGCGCTGCGGGCGGAACTGCTGGCGTTGCCGGAAGTGGCAAGGTGCGTGGACGACGCGCGTCCCTTCCGTCCCTATTTCCCGCCCGGCGCCCCGGACCGCGACTAAGCGAACGCGGGCGACTTCCTCAGCAGCTGGTAGGCCTCGATGACCGCGCCGAGCTTGCCCTCCTGGCTGCGGTCCCCGCCGTTCTTGTCGGGATGGAAGCGGCGGACCAGCGCCGAGTAGCGCTTACGGAGCTCGTGCAAGCCGGTGTCCTCGCCGAGGCCGAGCACCGACAGCGCGCGCCGCTCAGGCTTGTTGAAGCGGGACTGCTTGGGCTGTCGGATGTGACCGAACCGGCCCGAGATGGCGTCGAGCGGATCGTGAAAGTCGGCCCAGCGTGGCGGCGGATCGGCCCCGTTCGCCGCGAACTTGCGGCTGGGTCGGTCCCACCCCGCAAGTGGGCCCTGCGCGTCCTGGATCTCTTCCGGGCTCATGCCGTCGAAGTAATTGTATTTCGCATTGTGCTCGCGGACATGGTCGAGGCACAGGAAGCGCCACGCCCCGGGTCCATCGAAATTGGCCGGCTGAAGCGGCGCCTTGAACTCGCCGGGATTGGGGCAGCCGGGGACGGCACAGTGCGCCTTCGCACCTTCGACCCGCCCGTGCAGCCTGGATTGCTTCGTCGCCATGCAGCCCCATTATATAGGGCCAATGAACACCCAAAAAACCGGTCCGGTTGCGGCTGAAATGATCGCGCGCCTCAACTCGGCGCTTTCGCCGACGGCGATGGAGCTCGTCGACGACAGCGAGCAGCATCGAGGCCACGGCGGCTACAATCCGGAAGGCGAGAGCCATTTCTCCTTACGCATCGAAAGTCCGTCTTTTGCCGGCAAGAATCGTGTGCAACGGCAGCGCATGATCTATGCCGCGCTTGGCGACCTGTTGGTGAGCCGAGTCCACGCCTTGTCGATCAAGGCAAGAGCCCCGGGAGAAGCGTGATGGCTACGGTTGAAGACTCGGTCCTGCAGACGATAACCCCGGTCACCCACGACCTCGGCGACTTCAAGGTCAACCGGACGCTTCCGGGCAAGCAGCGGACGATGGTCGGCCCGTTCATCTTCGTCGACGAGTTCGGCCCGGCGCGGCTGCCGGCCGGGCGCGGCATGGATGTCCGCCCCCACCCGCACATCAACCTCGCCACCGTCACTTATTTGTTCGAGGGCGCGATCGAACATCGCGACAGCATCGGCAGCCATGCCGTGATCGAGCCGGGCGCGATCAACCTGATGACGGCGGGAAGCGGCATCGTTCATTCCGAGCGCTCGCCGCAGGCGCTTCGGGCCGACGGACCGAGCCTCTACGGGATGCAGACCTGGCTTGCGCTTCCCGACGGCCGGGAAGAGATCGCGCCGGCCTTCGACCATGTCCCGGCCGACGACTTGCCGCTCGTCGAAGACGATGGCGCGAGCGCGCGAGTGCTGATGGGGACGTTGTGGGGAGCGACCGCCGCGACACCGCAGCATTCGCCGACCATCTATGCCGACATCATGCTGGGGGCCAGCGGAGCGATCCCGATCGACAGCGGGGCCGACGAGCGCGCGGTGATGCTGGTCGGCGGCAAGGCCGAACTCGACGGGCAGCCGCTCGATCTCTTCGCCCTCTACATCCTGCGCCCGGGACACCAGCCGCGCCTGTCGAGCGCTGAAGGCGCACGCATCATGCTGATGGGCGGTGAGGCCTTCGCGACGCGCCGCTACGTCTTCTGGAACTTCGTCTCCTCGTCGCGGGACCGCATCAACCAGGCGAAGGAAGACTGGAAGGCGCTGCGCTTCGACCTCATTCCCGGTGACGACGAGGAGTATATCCCGCTTCCGGAAGTGCCGCTGACGGTCAGCTATCCCTGAGGCGGCTGGTTGAAGAACATCAAATAGACCAGCCGCGCATTCTCGGGCGCGTCGCCAAATCCGGGCCCCGCCGTGTGGAACAGGAATGGCCTGAGCAGCACCAGCCGGTTGAACTTCATCGGCAGCATCATCAGCGATTCCCAGGCGCTGTCGTTGGTGCCGTCGCGCTCGATCAGCAGGCGGTGGGCATCCGCATGGTCGGCAAAGCCATGTTCGCGAAGCTGCTCGGCCGAGAAGGGAAACTGGTCGAGGCCGGTCGCCTTGTGGCGGAAGAACTCGGTCCCGCCGCGGCAGTCCTCGGGCCGGCTGAGGTAGAGGATGCCCGACCAGTGGCTCTCATCGACGTGGACCTTGCCGCGGCCCTTGTCTGAAGCCAGCGTGAGGCGGGTCTTTGCGTGGGACTGGGGCGGCGGCGCGGCAACCAGCCGCTCGCCGATGATCCGGCTGACGGCCTCGGTCAGGCCCTCGATGTTCGTGCGCTGCAGCGAATTGCGCCCGGGAAACTGGCCTTCTTGGTCGGGATAGTCGAGCGTCAGGGCATGCGCGCGCAGCGCCTCGGCATTGTCGAGGAAATCATCGACAACCAGGAACGTCGTGTACATGGGTCCCTGCTATGCCGAGCGGAGCGCAAAGGCCATGACCGAACAGCGCCTGGTCAAGCTTTCGACGGGCGTGACGCTCAACGTCGCGCTGGCGGGCGATCCGCGCAACCCGGCGGTCGTCCTGCTCCACGGCTTTCCCGAATCGCACCGCACATGGCGCGAGCTCGTTCCCCGGCTTCAGGACCGCTTGTTCATGGTCATGCCGGATCAGCGCGGCTTTGCCGGCTCGGACCTCCCGCAGGACGTTGACGACTACCAGACCGACATCCTGATCGACGATATTTTCGCGCTCGCCGACGCGCTCGGGATCGAACGGTTCGCTTTGGTCGGCCACGATTGGGGCGGGGCGATCGCCTGGGCGATTGCGATCCGCGACGATCCGCGTCTGACGCGGCTGGCCATCGTCAACTCGCCGCACCCCGTCATCTTCCAGAAAAGCCTGATCGAGGATGAGGAACAGCGCCTCGCCTCCCAATATATCACGGCGTTTCGAACGCCTGGCTTTGAGAAGGTCGTCGAGGCGAACGGCTTCGATTGGTTCTTCGACCGTACCTTCAGTCGTCATGTCGACACTTCGATCATCCCAGAGGCGGAGCGGCGTCAATATATCGCCGATTGGTCGCATCCGGGCGCGTTCAACGCGATGCTCAACTGGTACCGCGCGTCGCGCCTCATCGTCCCGTCGCCGGGCATCACCGTTCCCCTGCCCGACTGGCTGCTGCGCGCCTTCCCCAAGGTGAAGATCCCCACTCTCGTCGTCTGGGGGATGCAGGACAAGGCGCTGCTGCCGCTCCAGCTCGAGGGTCTCGAGGACCTGATCGACGACCTCATGATCGTCCGGCTGCCCGGGGCCGGCCATTTCGCGCCATGGGAAGCTGGCGACGAGGTGGCGGACGCGCTGCGGCCCTTCCTTGAGGAGCGGCCGGAGGCTAGTGCCCGGTCGCAATGACTGCCGTCGCCCGTTCCCGCTCGCGCTCCGCCGCCCGGCTTGCCGCCGTCCAGGCCCTCTACCAGCAGGAGATGGAGGGAACGCCGCTGCCGCGGCTCCTCCACGAATTCCATGAGCATCGGCTCGGCGCGACGATCGAGGACGAGACCTATCACGACGCCGAGATCGACTTCTTCGACGACATCGTCACCGGGACCCATTCCCGGCGCGCCGAGATCGACCGGCTGATCGCCAACCGGCTCGCGGAGGGCTGGACGCTCGAGCGGCTGGACCGCCCGATGCGCGCGATCCTTCGCGCCGGCGCCTATGAGCTGATCGCCCGGCCGGATGTTGCGGTTGGTTCGGTTATTTCGGAATATGTCGATGTTGCCCATGCTTTCTACGACAAGCGCGAAAGCGGGTTTGTGAACGGCCTGCTCGACGCCATTGCGAAAGAGGCTCGATCATAAAGCGTCATTGCGAGGAGCACAGCGGCGCGGCAATCCAGAGACGCAACAAAGGCTGGATTGCTTCGCTTCGCTCGCAATGACGACGGAATCCCAGATCATCCAACGATTGCGGCGAATAGCCACCGCACCGGAGGCTCGCGGACTGCTCGATGACGCTGCCCTGCTCGACGGGTTCGTCATCACCCATGATACGATTGCGGAGGGCGTCCACTTCCTGCCGCACGACCCGCCGGCAAGCGTCGGCTGGAAGCTGGTCGCGGTGAACCTGTCCGACCTCGCCGCCAAGGGTGCGTCACCGGCCGGCGCCTTGCTGTCGCTGACGATCGCGGGTGACGGCGCCTGGGAAGACGCGTTCCTGGGCGGCGTCGAGGCGGCGTGCGAAAGCTACGGACTGCCCCTGCTGGGTGGCGACACGATCGCACTCCCGCCGACTTCGCCACGAGTCCTCGGGCTGACCGCGATCGGCCGAGCGGGCCCGCGCGTGCCCGACCGCGCCGGGGCCGAGGACGGAGACGGGCTGTGGCTCGTCGGAACGGTGGGAGACGCCGCCGCAGGCCTGGCCCTGCTGCGCCAGGACCGCCGCGCCGACGGGCCGTTGGTCGATATCTATCGCCGCCCGGTTCCCCAGCTGGGCGCAGGGCAGGCGCTCGCGCCCTATGCGCACGCGATGATGGACGTGTCCGACGGTCTGCTGCTCGATGCGAGGCGCATGGCAGAGGCGAGCGGGTGCGGCGTAGCGGTGGATCTCGACGCGCTGCCCCTGTCGGCCGCATTCGTGGCGGAACGCGGCCAGGACCGTGCCGCGCGGCTGTCCGCGGCGACGGGCGGCGACGATTACGCTCTACTCGCAGCGATCCCGTCCGAGTTCGATCCGACAACGCTTTCTTTACCAAGTCGGACGAGGATCAGCCGGATCGGATCGTTTGCCGCTGGCGAGGCACCCCTTTCCCTCACCAGCGGCGGCGAAGCGGTCGAGCTGCCGGAGACACTCGGTTTTGAGCACCAGGGTTCAGAGACTAACGGGCTTTCCGCTCCGCCAATGGCTGATCGGCCTTAGCGGACTGGTGTCCGGCATGGCCTTTGCGCTGCTCCTCCGTTGACCCCTTGATCGACGCGGTTGCCAGCCGCGAAAACGCCACCTAAAGCTTCGCCGTTTTCGAGGCCCGCCGCCGCTCCCACGGCCGCATCCGCCTGCTTCAAGAACGGGGAAGCTTGAACTCATGAACCTGCTTTACATTGCCATAGTCTGCGGCCTGCTTGCCGTGCTCTACGGAATCGTCACCAGCCGCCAGGTGCTCAGCATGTCGCCCGGCAACCAGCGGATGATCGAGGTCTCGGCCGCGATCCAGGAAGGCGCCGGCGCCTACCTTCGCCGGCAATACACGACCATCGCCATCGTTGGTGTAGTCGTCGCTGCGATCATCTTCTTCTTCCTCGGCGGCCTCAGCGCCGCCGCCTTCGTGCTCGGCGCGGTTCTGTCCGGCGCGGCCGGCTTCATCGGCATGAACATCTCAGTCCGCGCGAACGTCCGCACCGCCGAAGCGGCGCGCAACAGTTTGCAGAGCGGCCTCACCACCGCCTTCCGAGCAGGCGCCGTCACGGGCCTGCTCGTTGCCGGCCTCGCTTTGCTCGCGATCAGCGGACTGTTCTGGTACCTGACCGGCCCCGCCGGCTATGCGCCTAATGACCGCCCGGTCGTCACGGCGCTCACGGCCCTCGCGCTCGGCGCCAGCCTCGTTTCCATCTTCGCGCGTCTCGGCGGCGGCATCTTCACCAAGGCCGCCGATGTCGGCGCCGACTTGGTCGGCAAGGTGGAGGCCGGAATTCCCGAGGACGATCCACGCAACCCCGCCGTCATCGCTGACAACGTCGGCGACAATGTCGGCGACTGCGCGGGCATGGCAGCCGACCTGTTCGAGACCTACGTCGTCACCGTCGGCATCACGATGGTGTCGGTTGCGCTTGCCCTCGGCTCCTCGCCGATCCTGCTTCAGCTGATGAGCCTGCCGCTCCTGATCGGCGGCGTGTGCATCATCACCTCGATCATCGGCACTTACATGGTCCGACTGGGGGCCAAGGGCTCGATCATGGGCGCCCTCTACAAGGGCTTCTGGACCGCGACCCTCCTCGGCGTTCCGGCGATCTACGGGGCGTTCTGGTATGCGCTTGGCGGCGACGTCAACCAGACGATCACCACCAACGCCGGCCTCAGCTTCCCGGCGACCAACCTCATCTGGGCGAGCTACATCGGCCTCGCGGTCACCGCGCTGATCGTGTGGATCACGGAATATTATACCGGCACCAACTACCGCCCGGTCCAGTCGATCGCTCGCTCGAGCCAGACCGGTCACGGCACCAACATCATCCAGGGCCTGGCCATCAGCCTGGAATCGACCGCTGCCCCGACCATCGTCATCATCGTCGGCCTGATCGCCAGCTATAAGCTCGCCGGCTTCCTCGGTGTCGCGTTTGCGGCTTCGGCGATGCTCGCGCTTGCCGGCATGGTGGTCGCGCTCGACGCCTATGGCCCGGTCACCGACAATGCCGGCGGCATCGCCGAAATGTCGGGCCTCGAGGAGGATGTGCGCACCCGCACCGACGCGCTGGATGCAGTGGGCAACACCACCAAGGCGGTGACCAAGGGCTATGCGATCGGATCGGCCGGCCTTGCCGCGCTTGTGCTGTTCGGCGCCTACACCGCCGACCTGCATGAGTTCGGCGGCTCGATCGGCGTTACTAGCGACCTCGACAAGCTGTTCAGCCTGTCGAACCCGTACGTGATCGTGGGCCTGCTGCTCGGCGCATTGCTCCCCTACCTGTTCGGCGCAATGGGCATGACCGCCGTCGGCCGGGCCGGCGGCGCAGTGGTCGAGGAAGTGCGCCAGCAGTTCCGGGACAATCCGGGGATCATGGATGGTTCGGTCCGGCCGAACTATGCGCGCACGGTCGATCTCGTCACCAAAGCTGCGATCCGCGAGATGATCATCCCCTCGCTGCTCCCGGTGCTTGCGCCGATCGTCGTCTATTTCGCAGTCGGCGCGGTTGCGGGCAAGGAGAACGGGCTCGCCGCAGTCGGTGCGCTGCTGCTCGGCGTGATCGTCTCCGGCTTGTTCGTCGCCATCTCGATGACCTCGGGCGGCGGCGCCTGGGACAATGCCAAGAAGTATATCGAGGACGGCAATTATGGCGGCAAGGGCTCCGAGGCCCACAAGGCCGCGGTGACCGGAGACACCGTCGGCGATCCCTACAAGGATACCGCCGGACCGGCCGTCAATCCGATGATCAAGATCACGAACATCGTCGCGCTGCTTCTGCTCGCGGCGCTGGCGGCGCACGCCGCAGTCTGATCTTCAACCCGCTTTAAACTTCGGCCCCGCTCCACCACTTGTGGGGCGGGGCTTTTGTTTGTGAAGGACGCGCAGGAGAACGCTAATGCCGCACGCGATCCGAGTTCACGAAATCGGCGAGCCTGAGGTCCTCAAGTGGGAAGAGGTCGAAGTCCGCGACCCGGGTCCCGGAGAAATCAGGCTCCGGCAGGAAGCGGCAGGCCTCAACTTCATCGACGTCTATCACCGCACCGGCCTCTATCCGCAGCCGCTGCCGTTCACGCCGGGCGTCGAGGGCGCCGGCGTGGTCGAAGCCCTCGGCCCTGGCGTGACAAGCGTGCGGCTCGGCGATCGCGTCGCTTACGGCGGGCCGATCGGCAGCTATGCGGAGGTCCGGCTCATTCCCGCCGATCGCGTGGTGAAGCTGCCCGGCTCAATTTCTTCAGAGCGGGCCGCCGCTGCGATGCTGCAAGGCATGACGGCCGAGATGCTGCTTAGGCGGGTCTATCCGGTGAAGGCCGGCGACACGATCCTCGTTCATGCCGCGGCGGGCGGCGTTGGGCTGATCCTCTGCCAGTGGGGCAAGGCGCTCGGCGCGACCGTCATCGGCACGGTCGGATCCGACGATAAGGCCGAGCTCGCGCGCGCCCACGGCTGCGACCATCCGATCGTCTACACACGGGAGGACTTCGTCGCCGAGGTCGAGCGCATCACCGACGGCGCCAAGGTCGAGGTGGTCTATGACGGTGTCGGCAAGGATACCTTCATGCGATCGCTCGATTGCCTGAAGCGGCGGGGCATGATGGCGAGCTTCGGTAATGCGTCTGGCCCGGTCGATCCCTTCGATGCTTTGCTGCTTGCACGGAAGGGCTCGCTCTTCCTTACCCGCCCGACGCTCTATGATTACACGCTCGATCCCGCCGATCTGCAGCAATCCGCGCAGGCGCTGTTCGAGGTCGTCTCGAGCGGCAAGGTGAAGATCGAGATCAAGCAGCGCTTCGCGCTCAAGGACGCGGCCGAGGCGCATCGCGCGCTCGAGGCACGGCAGACCAGCGGTTCGACCGTCCTGACGATCTAGGCCCGCCTTCACATTTGTGCCGCCCGCCGCTAAGGCTCCGCGACTTTTTGCACCTTTCTAGAAAGAGATCGCTTGGCCAAGGAAGAATTGCTCGAGATGCGGGGACAGGTCGTCGAACTCCTGCCCAACGCGATGTTCCGCGTTCGCCTCGAGAACGGCCATGAAATCCTCGGCCACACCGCCGGCAAGATGCGCAAGAACCGGATCCGCGTGCTGACCGGCGATGAGGTCTTGGTCGAGCTGACGCCTTACGACCTGACCAAGGGCCGCATTACCTATCGCTTCATGCCCGGGCGCGGAGGCCCGCCCGGTTACCAATAATGAGGCTGGTTCTCGCTTCCGCGAGCCCGCGCCGTCTCGATCTGCTCGCCCGCATCGGAGTCGAGCCTGACGCGGTCATCGCCGCCGACATCGATGAGAGCGTGCCGAGGGGCGAGCTCCCACGGCAGCACGCGCTGAGGCTTGCGCGCGAGAAGGCGCTGGCGGTCGCGGCGAATGAACCCGATGCGCTTGTGCTCGCTGCCGACACCGTGGTGGCGGCCGGCCGCCGCATCCTGCCCAAGGTCGAGGACGAGGCGACGCTGCGCGCCTGCATGAAGCTGCTGTCCGGCCGCCGCCACCGCGTGCTCACCGGCGTCGCGCTGGCGATACCGGGCGGAGGCGTACGCGAACGCCTGGTTGAGACCATGATCGCGATGAAGCGGCTGAGCGACGAAGAAATCGCTTATTATGCGAGCCACGGCGAGTGGCGCGGAAAGGCGGGCGGCTATGCCTTGCAGGGCTATGGCGAGGTTTATGTCCGCCACATTGCCGGAAGCTATTCCAACGTCGTCGGCTTGCCGCTCGCCGAGACGAGAGTGCTGCTGAAGAGCGCGGGATATCCGCTTGCCTGAGTGGCTGATCGAGCGCGGTATCGGCGAGACCCGCGCCGCGCTAATCGAGGACGGCGAGATCGTCGAAGCGCGCGTTCGCCGGGACGGCGTGATTCCGGCGGGCGCAATCCTCGAGGCCAAGCTCGTTGCGGTTGCACCGCGCGTGGCGGTGGAGGCGGCCGGCGAGACCTTCCTCCTTCCGCGCGGCGTTTCCGGGGTCAGCGAAGGGCGGTCGCTGCTCATCGAAGTCACGCGCGAAGCGCTGGGCGGTGCTGAGCAATGGAAGCGCGGCCTCGCTCGCATGGCTAGCGAGGCGCCTCGCGACGCACCCCCCTTGGCCGGGGGTAAAGAAGGCCGCATCGACGGTTGGGACGACCTACTCGAAGAAGCCCGCAGCGGCATCGTCCGGTTCAACGGCGGCGAGCTGAGGATCGAACCGACCGCCGCTATGACGATGATCGACGTGGACGGCTGGCTGGAGCCTGCCCCGCTTGCCCAGGTCGCCGCGTGGGCGGCCGCGCGTGCGATTCGCCGCCTCGACGTTGGCGGCGCGGTCGGAATCGACTTTCCGACGCTGGGCGACAAGCAGGCGCGACGTGAGGTCGATCAGGTGCTGGAAGACTATTTGCCGAAACCATCGGAACGCACGGCCATCAATGGCTTCGGGTTCGCGCAGGTCGTCCGGCCTCGGCTTCGTGCGTCGCTGATAGAACTCTCGCTCGACCGCGCGGCGTTCGAGGCTCGGGCCTTGCTCCGGCGGGCGGGATCTGAACCGCCCGGCGGCAAACGGCTCGTCGCTCACCCCGCCGTAATCGCGGTGGTTGAAAAGCATCCGACCTGGCTCGACGCGCTTGGGCGGCGGCTCGGCGGCAACATCGGCTTGCGGGCCGACCCCGCTCTCACCTTGTCGGGCGGGTATGCCGAAAACGCCTGACCAGCCAAAGAACTGCCCACTCTGCGGGAAGCCGGAAGCACCGCGCTTCGCCCCTTTTTGCGGGCCTGGCTGCAAGGACCGCGACCTGTTGAAATGGCTTGGCGAGGGCTATCGCATCCCGGGTCCAGCCGCCGATCCCGCCGGGGTGGACAGCGGCGAGGGCGACGACTAGGGGAGCCGTTCGCCGCGAAGGCCCCGCCTTCGATGACGCGCGCCCAGGTAGCTCAGTTGGTAGAGCACGTGACTGAAAATCACGGTGTCGGTGGTTCGATCCCGCCCCTGGGCACCATTTCGATAGACCAGACTAGGCATCGATCCGCTCCACCTACCAACATGTCCCGATAGTGGGACAGAGCGCGCGATTTACATCCCCAAGGGCGTGGCCAGCTCACGCAAACCGTCCGCCCCGCTGGCGAGGTGAGAGATGTCGAACCGGCTCTTCGGCGAGCGCGAAAAGGCGATGGAAGAAGCCTATTTCCGGCAGGAAGACGCGAAGCTTCTCGAGGAGCTGCGCCAGAACGCGAAGCTCGACGAGATCGCAGTTGCGCTGCGCGACAAGCTGCATGTCCAGAATCCGGAACTGCTCCGCCAGGTGCGCAGTCTCGGACTGCCCGCCGAAGCTGCGCCAGCCTTGTTTCTGGCGCCCCTGGTCCAGGTTGCCTGGGCTAGCGGGAAGGTCAGCTCAAAGCAGCGCGGGGCCGTGCTGCGGCTCGCGCGGGCACGCGAAATCGACGAGGGTTCGACTGCCTATGCGCAGCTGTCGGAATGGCTGACGAACCGGCCACCCGACGAGGTTTTCAGAATCGCGATCGAAGTGCTTCGTTCCGGCTTCGCTGTCCTTCCGGTGATCGAACGGCAGGAGCGCATCGAGCGAGTGATCGACGCGTGCAATACGGTCGCGATGCAATCGACTGGGGGCGTGGATCAGCTGGTGAGCCTGGGTAACCGCGTCGAGAACCAGGAGACGTTGATGGTCCAGAAGATGGCCGCGGCTCTGCGCAAGCACGTCTGACCCTTTGGTGTCGCTCAGTCGAATGCGTCCCAGATATTCTTGCTCGAGAACGTCCATTTGAAGCTGTACTGGACGCGCAGGTCGTGTCCCTCGCTGCCGTCGTTGTCGATGCGCTTGCCCCATTGCAATTCGAGGCCCGTCATCACGGGATCGGCCGGAGTCCAGAGCAGATTCACCAGGGCATAATGGCCGGCGTGGAAGGCACCTGCATCCTGGAAGTTGGTGTTGTCGACCTTGTCGAAGCTGTAACCGACTGTCGAGCTCCAGTTCTTCGCCCATTGGATGTCGGCAAAGGCTGACAGACCGAATAGCTTCACCGCCTCGGCGCGCGGGACAATGATGAAGCCGAAGCTGCCGGGGATAGTGTTGATCGCGGGCGCAAGGTCCATGCCGCCATCGTTCATGTAGGTTGCAAGGCCGCGCCCGTAGACCGCGCCGAGCTTTAGAGTGACCGGCTTGAGGTTGATTGCAGACGTCAGGTCCAGGCCCCAGCCGGTCTCATGGCCGCGCGGCTGATTGTCGACGGTGTTCCGCGTCTCATATCCGATGCGCCGCAGGATTCCGGCCAGCCGGACGTGGCCCCAGCTGCCGCCGTAGCGGACCGCCGCCGTCAGATCCGGCAGCTTCTCATCGCCCTGGATGTTGGCCGCGACAGCCTCGTCGAGCAGGCGGATGTTGCCGGGATCGATGTCGCCGCTGGGATGCTCGAGCGCGACGGCCGCAGACCAATTATCGTCCTGGAAGAAGGTCCACCGGACCTGCGGGTTGCGCAGCCAGGACATGCCGGGCGGGCCCCAGTATTCGATCGAATTCGGGGCGATGTCGCCGTCCATGAACAAGGTGTTGGTTTGCCCGGCGAGGAACCGCCCCCAGCTCGCGTACATGTGCCGGATGCGCATATGCGTCTTGCCCGCGTCGTCGCCGGTACCGAACAGGTCGAACTCAAATTTCGCCTCATAGGGTTTGCCCGCGAGCTTGCCGGTGGCCTTCGCCCCGAGACGCGTTTGGCGCACCGAGAAGATGGACTGCCCATCGCTTCCGAACACCCCGTCATGCGTCGGGATCTTTGACGGCCGAAGCGACGCTTCCCAGTCCGGGTCGACGCGGTTGAAGTCCTGAATCGCATCCAGCATCGTGAAACCGTAGAGTTCCAAATTGTGATCGCGCGGCGGGCGCGGCGCGTCCGGGGTATATTGGATCGCCGGCATATCGCTGGGGAGGCCCAGCGACTCTTCGACGCGCCTCACCCGCGCCTTCAATTCTTGCAGGTCCTGGATCGCCTGGCTGCGCTGAGCTTCGGTCAACGAAGTCGCCGGCGACTGCGCTGCCCCTCCCGATCCGGCAAAGGCCCAAGCCTGGCTCGTGGAAAACACGGCCGACGCGGCCAACAACAGCCTCGGGATCATCGCTCTTCCCCATGCGCTCTGGTGGACTTTGCCGACTATTAGCGCGGGGATTTCCTGAAGAACTCAGGAGCATCCCCAGCAGGGGTGACAGAAAATACGGGCGTCGCGCGGGAAAGCCCTAGGAAGCGTTCAGCCCAACCGATTGGAAGATGGCTACGGCACGGGCGACTTCCTCGACCGTCGGAGGCTGGGTGTCGCGGAGCTCATAATTGAGCGCCAGCCGCTCCCATTTGTAACGCCCCATCTGGTGGAACGGCAGGACCTCGACTCGCTCGACGACGCCTAGCGAGACGGCGAAATGCGCGATCGCCTCCATTTCTTCGACCACGTCGGTGAGACCCGGGACGAGCACGTACCGCAGCCACATCGGCCGCTTGAGCGCGGACAGCCGCCGGCCGAAGGCGATGACATCCTCGTTATTCGCCAGGCCCGTCACGCGTTTGTGCTGACCTGCGGTGAAGCCCTTCATGTCCAGGATCACGAGGTCGATCGTTCGAAGCTCCTCGTCACTCAGCCGACCGCCGTAGATGCCGTTGGTCTCGATCGCCGTATGAACGCCCATGTCGTGCACGGCGGCGAACAGTCGGGCGGCGAAGCGGTCCTGCATCAGCGGCTCGCCGCCGGACAGCGTGAAGCCGCCGTGCATTCGAGTCAGGCCGTTGGCATATTTCTGCACTTCCTCGATCGCGCGGTGCAGCGGCACGGGGATTCCGTTGGACAGCGTCCAGGTGTCCGGGTTGTGGCAAAATTTGCAACGGAACATGCAGGCGGTCGTCCAGGCGACGAGCCGGATGCCCGGCCCATCGACGGCCGAGCCGGTGGTGAATGAATGGAGGAAACCAAGGCCGCCGCTCTTCAATACTGTGCGAACGTCGGCTTCGGGTACCCCCTCGCCAAGATGGACGCGCATTTCGAACGGTGACTTGGCGTGCAGCTGAGCGGCTTCGGGCGCATGCTTCGGCGTGGGCGTCAGTGTGATTACCATCTCACTCTCCGTGGAAGGTGCGGTTGATCACGTCCATCTGCTGCTCGCGCGTCAGCCGGACGAAGTTGACTGCGTAACCGGAGACCCTGATCGTGAGGCTCGGATACTTCTCCGGATGGTCCATCGCATCCATCAGCGTCTCGCGGTTCAGGACGTTGATGTTCATGTGGTAGCCGGTCGATCCGAAGAAGCCGTCGAGGATCGACGTCAGGTTGGTGATCCGGTCGTCCAACGTCCGACCGAGGCCCGTCGGGACAAGTGTCGTCGTCAGCGAAATGCCATCCTGCGCGTCACGATAGGGGATCTTCGCGACCGAAGCTGCGGAAGCGTGGATTCCGTGGCTGTCGCGGCCGTGCATCGGGTTTGCGCCGGGCGCGAAGGGCTCTCCCTTCCTGCGCCCGTCTGGCGTGTTGCCCGTCGCCTTGCCGTACACGACGTTCGACGTGATGGTGAGTACCGACTGGGTGTGCAGCGCATTCCGATAAGTCGGGTACTTGCGCAGCTTGGACATGAACGTGCTGACCAGCCAGGCGGCCATCCCGTCGACCCGATTGTCGTTGTTGCCGAACAGCGGAAAGTCGCCTTCGGTGACGTAATCCGTAACCAGGCCGGTCTCGTCGCGAACCAGCTTAACCTGGGCATATTTGATCGCTGACAGGCTATCCGCGACAACGGACATGCCCGCGATTCCGAACGCCATGGTACGCAGCGGCGCATAATCGTGGAGCGCCATCTCGATCCGCTCGTAGGCATATTTGTCATGCATGTAGTGGATGACGTTCATCGCGCTGACGTAGGTGTCGGCGAGCCAGTCCATCATGCGGTCGAACCGGTCTACCACGTCATCGAAGTCGAGATACTCACCCGACACAGGTTCCGACTTGGGCGCGACCTGCTTGCCGCTGACTTCGTCGCGGCCGCCGTTGATCGCGTAGAGCAGCGCCTTGGCGAGGTTCGCCCGTGCGCCGAAGAACTGCATCTGCTTGCCCATCGCCATCGGCGACACGCAGCAAGCGATGGCGCCGTCGTCGCCCCACGCCATCCGCATGATCTCGTCGCTTTCGAACTGGATCGAGCTGGTGTCGATCGCGACCTTCGCGGCGAAGCGTCGAAACGCCTGCGGCAGCAGCGGCGTGTACCAGATGGTGAGGTTCGGCTCGGGCGCCGGGCCCAGGTTGTAGAGAGTGTGAAGGAAGCGAAAGCTCGTCCTGGTGACTAGCGGCCGCCCGTCGTCGCCCATGCCAGCGATCGACTCCGTCACCCATGTCGGGTCGCCCGCGAACAGCTGGTCATATTCGGGTGTGCGCAGGAAGCGGACGATGCGCAGCTTGATCACGAAATCGTCGATGATCTCCTGCGCCTGTTCTTCGGTGAGGCTGCCGTCGGCAAGATCGCGTTCGAAATAGATGTCGAGGAAGGTCGAGACACGGCCCAGCGACATGGCTGCGCCATTCTGTTCCTTCACGCCCGCGAGATAGCCGAAGTAGAGCCACTGGACGGCTTCGCGTGCCGTGCGCGCTGGGCCCGAGATGTCGAAGCCATATTTGGCCGCCATTTCCTTGAGCTCGCCGAGCGCACGGATCTGCTCGCTCAATTCCTCGCGATCGCGGATGATGCCGTCGAGCGACCATTGCTCGTCGAGCGCGGCCTTCTCGGCCTTCTTGGCCTCGATCAGCCGATCGGCGCCGTAGAGCGCGACGCGCCGATAATCGCCAATGATACGGCCCCGGCCATAGGCGTCCGGCAGGCCGGTCAGCACATGCGAGCTGCGGCAGCGCCGGACGTCATCGGTGTAGGCGTCGAACACGCCTTCATTGTGCGTCTTGCGATACTTGGTGAATATCTCGACGACCTTGGGATCGGGCTTGTAGCCGTAGGCCTCGAGCGAGTTCGTCACCATTCGCAGACCGCCGTTGGGCATGATCGCGCGCTTCAGCGGAGCGTCGGTTTGAAGACCGACGATGATCTCATTCTTCTTGTCGATATATCCGGCCTCGTGCGCCGTGATCGAGCTCGGGATCTGCGAGACATCGAGGACGCCTTTGTCGAGCTCCACGACGAAAAGGTCGGTCAGCTTCTTCCAGATTCCCAGCGTGCGCTTCGTTGGCCCGGCGAGGAAGCTCTCATCGCCGTAATAAGGCTCGTGATTGTTCTGGATGAAGTTGCGAACGTTGATCTCCTTCGACCACAGCCCGGGCTTGAAACCGCGCCTTGTCGCCGTCGAAGTCGTGGGCTCGCGCTCCAGGGTCAGGGTCGGCATCAAATCCTCCGTGCGTTCATGGGCGTTGCTGGCGATGGCTCGCGCTTTGCGGTTCGCGTTCCCGGCCCGGTCTCGCGCAGCAGGAACGTCAGCAGGATTGCGAGCGCGACCCCGATCAGAAGCGAGGAAAAGGTGGCCTGATAGTGGGCTAGCTGACGTTCGCCGCCTCCGCTCGCCTCTATAAGGCGGCTGGCGAACACGGGTCCGAGGATTGCCGTCAGGGCGAAGTTCAGGAAATTGATGACTCCTGTGGCGGTGCCGCTGTGCTCCGGCCGGTTCGCTTCCTTGATCACGGTATAGGGGATCATCGCTGCGCCCGACGCGATGCCGGCGACCAGGCCCAGGGTGAACGGCGGGAATAGCCCGCTCGGGCCGAACAGCATCAGCGCGAGCGTCCCGAGCAGGACCGCGCTCGCGCCGATGATTACCGGCTTCCGCCGTCCGAGTCGGTCGCTGATCCAGCCCAGCAAGGGACAGCCGATGATCCACCCGAACGGAACGGACGCCGAGCGCAGGACGGCTTCGGCATAAGGGATGTTATGCGCCTCCTGCAGGAAGCGCACGCCCCAGACCATGTCGAAGATGGTGGTGGGCACGAAGATCAGGCCGGCGATCAGACCGCAAAGGACCGACTGCGGATTGGCGAAGACAGCGCCCATCGCGCGAACTGCCGGTCCCAGGCCGACAGGGCCGCTGGCGACAGATCTTCGCTTCGGGATCAGGATCAGCAGCAGCACGGCGATCGGGATTCCGGCGATGCCCATCAGCAGCCAGAACCGGTCCCATGGCAGCCCGCCGGCGATCAGCGGGCCGACCGCGAACTGGCCGGCCGATCCGCCTGCCATGCCGAACATCTGGGTCGCGCCGATCATCGTCGCTGCGCGCGATGCCGGCATATAGGCGGTGACGAGATAGACGGCGCCGATCAGAGCGAAGACGCCGCCAGCGCCCTGAAGCAAGCGGCCGAGGCCGCCGATGATAGGGTCGCCGGTTGAAAAGAGCATCGCGCCGACGGCGACGGTCGCCGCGCCCAAGGGAACGACCTTGCGCGGGCCGAGCTGGTCCATCGCGACGCCGGCGACCAGGCTGAACGGCGCGTAGCCGTAGTAGAACAGCCCAACCAGCGAAGCGACGCCGACAGCGCTCAGCCCAAACGCATGGGACAGGTCCGGCACCATGACCGCCGGCGCCGACCGCATCGAATATTGGTAGAAGTAGAAGACGGCCGTGAAGAACCAGGCCGCGGCAATGAGGCCCTTCCCGGCGTCGGCTTTTCTTCTCTGTGCCGATCCCGGCACGACGCTCACCTCAACACAGGACGAGAGACTTGGCGAGTCCGGCTTCCGATGTCTCCTTGTATTTCGGGTGCATGTCCTTGGCGGTTTCGGCCATGGCAGTGACCACCGCGTCCAGGTCCACTCGATGGTTGGCCGGGATTTCGTTGCTGGCGATCAGATAGCCGGTCCAGGATTTGACGGCGCCGAATGCGCAGCGTTCGATGCACGGCACCTGCACGAAGCCCGCGACCGGGTCGCACGTCATGCCAAGGTGATGCTCGAGAGCAGCCGCGGCTCCATTGGCCGCGATGATCGGCGAGGCATCGTGAGCCTGGGCGATCGCTGCCGCACCCATTGCGGATGCAACGCCGATCTCGGCCTGGCAGCCGCCCTCGGCCGCTGCGAGCGTTGCATTGTGCTTGCAGAGATAGCCGACGAGCGCCCCAGCGAGGAGCGCCTCGCGCAGCTTCTGGTCGGGCATCTTGGCGCCTTCGGAATCGAGCGAATAAATGACCGCGGGCATGACGCCCGCCGAACCGCCGGTGGGGGCGGTAATCACGAGGTGCCCTCGTGCATTCTCCTCCGAACCGGCGAGCGCGGCGGCAGATACCATCCCGATCGCGCGGCGCGCCGGCTCCTGGAGGGCCTGCGCATTTCGATAGACTTCCCCGGCCTTGGTCTTGAGCTTGATCGGCCCGGGCAGCGTGCTTTCCGGCGCACTCAGGCCGGTTTTGACGGTCGCGCGCATCGCTCCGAGGATCTTGTCGAGGAAGGCGTCGATTTCAGCCTTGTCCCGACCGGAAATCGACAGCTCATTGGCATACGCAAGCTGCGCGAGGCTGATCTTGTCGCGCTCGAGGTGCGCCAGGATCTGCGCCATGTTCGAATAGGGATATTTGGGCGGGTTCTTCTTCGGCGGCTGATAGCCTTTCCATTCGATGAAGCCGCCGCCGACCGAATAATATTCCTGCTCGAGCAGCACCTTGTCGCCCGCGAGAAGCGACACTTTCATCGTATTCGCGTGCGGGAAATCGCCCTTCGGCGCGTCGTAGATGACGTCCTTCAAAGAGGCGTTGATCGTCTTGTTGCCGAGCTTGACCGGGTAAACCTTGTCAGGTTCGGCCGCCATCTTGTCGAGCACGGCGACGGGGTCGATGGTCGCCGGCTCATAACCGATAAGGCCGGCGAGCGCGGCGCGCTCGGTGCCATGACCTTTGCCGGTCGCACTCAGGCTCCCGTAGAGGTTGACGCGAAGTGCGGTCGCCTGTGCCAGCTGGTCGGCGGGAAGCTTCACGGCCCGCTGATAGAAATCGTAGGTGATCCGCATTGGGCCGATTGTGTGCGACGAGGACGGGCCCGGCCCGACTTTGTAGAACTCGTCGACCAGCGTCATCACCGGTCCCTTCGTGTCCTTCATCACCTGAAGCTTGGGATCGACTGGCGCGGAGCCGATCGGCGCGCCCGCGGCCGCTTGCGCCCACAGCGGGTTGACCGTGCCGCCAAGCGCGCCGATCGCCGTCGCCATGGCGCTCCGCATCATGAACGTGCGCCGATCGGTTCCCGCGGGTATTTCGGAATAGTCGAGACCCGGGACCATATTTTCGTCGGTGGACGCTGGTTCGCTGTACATGGCTCACTCCTGATCGCGAACGACCATAGGAAGCCGCGCACCGGCGCGTATCGGGACCAGCCTTAGGCCGCCCCCAATCCAATACTGAGATTCCTGGCGGGGCCTGAACTCAGTGGTCGTCGGGAGATATGCCGATGGGTTCCCAAGAAGGGCGTTTCTATCCTCGGCGCTCTCATCTCGAGGTGCCCGACGCATGGACAAACCTGAGCCACGTAGTGCCGCCGAAGAATATTTCAGCGACGCCTGGCAGCGGTCCTTTCTCTTTCTCGACGTCCTGCGCCAGCGCGGAAACATCTATCGCGAGCAACTGGCGAAAACGGCGCCGAACGTCCTCGATTTCGACGCCGAGCTGATCCTCGATGGCCGCGAACTGACAAGGCCGGTCAATTACGGCCTGGTCCGCATCAAGCCGCCGAAAGGCATCCGGATCGATCCGGCCAAACGCCCATTTGTCATCGTCGATCCGCGCGCGGGTCACGGGCCGGGTATCGGCGGAATGAAGCCAGACAGCGAGATCGGCGCTGCGCTCGATAACGGCCACCCCTGTTATTTCATCGGCTTCCTCCCCGAGCCGATGCCCGGGCAGACGACTGAGGACGTCTGGAACGCTGAGGCGGAATTCGTCGCCGAAGTCGGGCGTCGCCATCCGAACGCCGGCAAACCGGTAGTCGTCGCAAACTGCCAGGCCGGCTGGCAGACGATGATCATGGCTGCGGCCCACGCGGAGGTCGCGGGGCCACTGCTGCTCGCAGGATCACCCCTGTCCTATTGGAACGGCGTTCACGGTCAAAACCCGATGCGCTATACTGGCGGACTGCTGGGAGGAAGCTGGCTCACCAGCCTCGCCGGCGACCTTGGCGGCGGCACGTTCGACGGCGCGAACTTGGTCGCCAATTTCGAATCTCTGAACCCCGCGAACACGCTCTTTCAAAAGCCCTACGACGTTTATTCGAAGGTCGACACCGAAGTCGAACGCTTCCTTAATTTTGAAACTTGGTGGGGAAGCCCGATCCTGATGAACGCCGGCGAGATCCAGTGGATCGTCGACAATCTGTTCATCGGCAACAAGCTCACCAGCGGGGAGCTCAGGACCTCGGACGGCCTCCGGATCGACCTTCGCAACATTCAATCGCCAATCGTTATATTCTGCTCGCGCGGCGACAACATCACCCCGCCCCAGCAGGCGCTCGGCTGGATTACCGACATTTACGATTGTGACGAAGACCTGCTCGCCGGCGGTCAAACCATCGTCTATTCAATTCACGACCATGTCGGTCACCTCGGAATCTTCGTTTCCGGCAAGGTCGCGACGCGCGAGCATGATGAGTTCGCCAGCGCAATGGACCTCATCGATCTCATGCCGCCCGGCCTCTACGAGGCGGTCATCGAGGATATCGGCGAGGGCACCGCGAACCGCGAGCTGACGTCCGGCGATTACCTGCTCCGGCTCGCTCCAAGGAGCCTCGACGAAATCCGCGCGCTCGGCGGAAACAGCGCCGAGGACGACCGAAAGTTCGAGACGGTCAAGCGCGTCTCGGCGATCAACCGGCGTCTGTATGAGAATTATCTTCGCCCGGTCGTGCAGGCTTTCGCGCCTCCCGCAATCGGCGAATTGTCGCGCCGCCTGCACCCCAACCGGCTGCGATTCTCGCTTTTCTCGGACGAGAACCCGGTAATGCCCTTTGTCGCAAAGGCTGCGGAAGGGGCGCGCGAGAAGCGTACTACCATCGCCGACGACAACATCTTCCTCGCTGCCGAAAAGGCTTGGGCATCGGCAGTTCACGGATCGCTCGAGGCTTTCGGCGCCGCCCGCGACACGCTAGCCGAGCAATTATTCCACCTGACCTATGGCGCCCCTTTCGTCCAGGCGCTGGTCGGCGTCGGTGACGAACAGGAGTCGAGCCGCCGGCCAGAAAGGGAGCTGCTCCGAGAACATGCGCGGAAGGCCAAGCGCGCAGAACTAGAGACCCGCTTCGAACAGGGCGCGGCAATCGACGCGGCGCTGCGCGCGATTGCCTATGTCCGGTCCGGCGAAGGGGGTGTCGATGAGCGAGCCTACGCGGTCGTCAAGCAGCTTTACGATGCACAGCCGCCAGGCCGGCCACGGACCATGGCCGAGCTCAAGCAGATCCTGCACGACCAGGCGATGCTGCTACGGCTCGATGCCGAGCGCGCAGTCGCGGCCATTCCTACGCTCCTCCCTCGCGATCCCGCGGAGCGAGCGCGAACGCTCCGCGCCGTGCAGCGTGTCGTCTCCGCTCAGGGCAAGCTGTCAGCCGAAGCCAGGAGGCGCCTCACTCGCATTGAGGGACTGTTCGCCGGCTCTCCGACCCGACCAGCAAAGGAAGTTGCACATGCCAGTGCTTGAAGCCGAACGTACCGTCCTTTCCGCCGATCACGACAAGTTCCGCGCGCTTCTCGCAAAGGCTCAGAAGCTGCCGCCGATGCCCACGGCAGTCGTCCATCCCTGCGACAAGGTCTCCTTGCAGGCGGTCGTCGAGGCCGCCCGGCTGAAGCTGGTCGACCCGATCCTGGTCGGGCCGCAAGACCGCATCCGTGCGGTCGCCGACGAGAACGGGTTCGACATTAGCCGCTTCGCGATCGTCAACGCTGAATACAGTCAGGATTCGGCCGCCAAGGCGGTAGAGCTCGTGCGCGAGGGCCGCGCCGACGCGCTGATGAAGGGCAGCCTGCATACCGACGAAGTGATGGGCGCCGTCGTCAAGCGCGACACCGGCCTAAGGACTGCTCGGCGAATCAGCCACTGCTTCGTCATGGATGTCCCCGGCCACGACCAGCCGCTGATCATCACCGATGCCGCGATCAATATCGCTCCGACCCTCAAGGAGAAGGTCGATATCGTCCAGAATGCGATTGACCTCGCCCACGCGCTCGGCGCCGCCGAAGTGCGCGTGGCAATCCTCAGCGCCATGGAAAGCGTGAACCCGGACGTGCCGTCGACGCTGGAAGCCGCCGCATTGTGCAAGATGGCAGATCGCGGGCAGATCACCGGCGCGGTCCTCGATGGACCGCTCGCGCTCGACAATGCGATCAGCGTCGAGGCCGCCGCGATCAAGAAGATCAAGTCGCCCGTTGCCGGACGGGCGAACGTGCTGGTCGTCCCCGACCTCGAGGCTGGAAACATGCTCGCCAAGAGCCTGTCGTTCCTTGCCGATGCCGACGCGGCCGGGATCGTCCTCGGAGCCAAGGTTCCAGTGATCCTGACCAGCCGGGCCGACAATGAGATCGCTCGGCTTGCATCCTGCGCGATCGCTCAGCTGCTGGTCGCCGCGCGCAAGTCGTCCGCGGCAGCTTCGATCCGCTAGGACGCCGGTGCTGAAGCCCAAGGGCATTCTGAGCGGTCACAAGGCGCTCATCGTCGGCATTGCGAACGAGGATTCTATCGCGTTCGGATGCGCCGAGGCCTTTCGCGCCGCAGGCGCCGATCTCGCCATCACCTGGCTCAACGACAAGGCCCGACCGTACGTTGAACCATTGGCCGAAAAGCTCGGCGCGGACATCGTCGCTCCGCTCAACGTCGAGACTGAGGGTGAGCTCGAGGCGCTGTTCGACACGATCGCGAAGAAGTGGGGACGCCTCGACAGTCTCGTGCACTCGATAGCCTTCGCGCCGAAGGACGACCTGCAGGGCGGCCTGCTCGACTGCTCGGCAGCGGGCTTCGGGCGGGCAATGGACGTTTCCTGTCACTCGTTCGTCCGCATGGCGAAGCTCGCCGCGCCGCTCATGAACGATGGCGGGACGATGTTCGCAATGAGCTATTTCGGGGCGGACCGCGTCGTCGCCAATTACAATGTGATGGGTCCTGTGAAGGCCGCGCTCGAAGCTGCTTGCCGCTATCTCGCTTATGAGCTCGGGGGTAGCGACATCCGTGTCCATGCAATCTCGCCCGGGCCGCTCAAGACCCGCGCGGCGTCCGGCCTCAAGGACTTCGAGCGGATGCTTAACGACGCTGTCGAGCGAGCGCCGCTGCACGAGCTGGTCGATATCGACGATGTCGGCTCGGCCTGCGCCTATCTCGCCAGCGATTACGCGCGGCGGATCACCGGGGGCACCATCTACATCGACGGGGGCGCGCACATAATCGCATGAATGGAAGGACTTCGCGATGAGTTACCAGGTTGCCGTGATCAACGCGGGCTCGTCCAGCATCAAGTTCGCCGTCTTCGATTGCGACACCGAGCAGCGGCTTCGGTTTCGCGGGCAGATCGAGAAGCTCGGCGTCGGTCCGAGGCTGTCGGTCGAGGACCCCGACGGCGAGACACTGGCCGAGAACGAGTGGCCGGCGCAGGCGCTGGACCACCGTTCAGCGACCAAGATCATCCTGCAGATGGCCGTCACCCTGTTGGGGGGAGAGGCAGTCGAGGCAATCGGTCACCGCGTCGTTCACGGCGGCACGAGCTTCACGTCGCCGACCCGCGTCACGCGGGCAGTGATCGAATCGCTGAAAGCACTGTCGCCGCTGGCGCCGCTTCACCAGCCCCACAACCTGTCGGCGATCGAGGCGATCGCTTCCGAGGCGCCGCACATTCCGCAGGTCGCGTGCTTCGACACCGCCTTCCATCACACCCAGGCGCCGATGGCCCAGCAGTTCGCGCTTCCGCGCGAGCTCACCGAAGCCGGCATCCGACGCTACGGCTTCCATGGGCTCTCCTACGAGTTCGTCAGCGGCAAGCTTCGCGAGGTCGCCCCTGAGCTTGCGGAAGGACGCATCATCATCGCCCACCTCGGCAACGGGGCGAGCCTGTGCGCCCTCCATCACGGACAAAGCGTCGCGACGACGATGGGCTTCACTGCCGTCGACGGACTGATGATGGGCACCCGCTGCGGGTCAATCGACCCCGGCGTGCTCATCTACCTGATGGACGAGCGCGGGATGGACGCGCGCCGGCTGGAGGACCTGATCTACAAGAAGTCCGGCCTGCTCGGCGTGTCCGGAATCAGCTCCGACATGCGATCGCTGCGCGAATCTGACGATCCGAAGGCGCGCGAGGCGACAGACCTTTTCGTGTACCGGATCGTGCGTGAAATCGGCTCGTTGACCGCAGCGCTCGGCGGGCTCGATGGCCTCGTCTTCACTGGGGGGATCGGGCAGCGGGACCGGAAGACCCGGGCCGACGTGGTGGCCGGCTGCGGCTGGCTCGGCGCCGTCCTCGACGAGGATGAGAACGAGGAGGCTAAGACGCGAATCGATGCGGCCGGCTCCAAGCTGCCGATCTGGATCCTCCCGACCGACGAGGAATGCGTGATCGCGCGCCAGACCGCCGCCCTGGCTATGACGCCAAGCGGGGAAAAGCTCTTCGAGCCGGGCCTTGTCTGACGATGTAGCGGTCGGCGAGCTCGATATATTGCACGAGCGACTCCAGCTGGCGCTCGAGCAGGTTCCTCCAGCGCAGCGAGATCCGCGGGGACAGCAAGGCATCTGACGTCTCGCGAATGGCGAACAGCACGGTGCGGCGGAACGAATGGATATTGGCGTCCCAGAAGGTATTCTGGTCGAGGTTACCCCGACCGAGCAGCCGAAGCCCTGCCTCCAGCTCTTCGATCGTCATGATCCGCGTGTAACCAGGCCCCAGGCCGGCGGAAGGATTGGTAGTCATTCCGCGCAGGCTGAAGCCGCGGCGCAGCCAGACCTATCGAGAAATCCCCTGAAACCAACCGAACCGATTCGCGAGATCCGCTAGTGCCAGCCCTTGTCCCTCGCGCCCTTCTCCTGCGCCTCGTCGAACGGCGCCCCCGCAATGGTCGAATCGACCAGCGCCGCGAGGTCCGGGTCCATACCGGCTGCCATACGGTAATCGCCGCTCTGGCCTTCGGTCGCCGCGAACATGCCCTTCATCTGCCAGCGTCCGCCATTGCGGCACGCAAGGCCGCTGCCGCCTTCCGCCGTGTAGGTGCGGCAAATCTCGCCGGCCTGGTCGCGATAAGTGATGCCGATGCGCACATCCCCGGTCGGCGCGCTTGCCAGCTCCGTGTCCAGCGCGCGGTTCAGCGACGCGGCGGCATAGAGCCTTCCGTCACGGACCTCGACCGGCCCGCCGCTGCTCCGCGGAACCTGAGTCCCGACCAGAACACCGATCGCAAGTGTCGCCGCCATCGCCGTCCATTGGGCAAGGGCCGGCATCGACCGAGAGCGCCTGGCGGCGGCAAAGTCGATCACTTGCGCCGGCGGCCGCAGCGCAGCTTGCAGCCGTTCGGGCGACGCCGCCTCGGCAATTGGATCGAACGCACGCTTGAGCGTGGCCCCGAGCGCGCGGTGCTGATCCGCGAGCTGCGCGAGAGCCGGGTCTCCCGCAACCTTCGCCTCCATCGCGGCGGCCTCGTCGGGTCCAAGTTCGCCGTCGAGCCAGGCGAAGAATTTCTCGTCCTCGTTCATGCTTCACCCACCATGGCCAACAGCGCGGTCCGCCCGCGCACCAACCGGCTCGACACCGTGCCGATCGGCAGTCCGAGCATTTCCGAAACCTCGCGATAGCCGAAGCCCTCGACGAGGATCAGCGCGACCACTTCGCGCTGTTCGTCGGGTAGCCGCTCCATCGCTGCCATGACCCGCCGCAAGTCCACCGCAGCCTCGATCCCCGGACGAGGGTCCTCGCCGACGTTGAGGCCCTCCTCCTCGGGCGCCTCGCGCGCTGCCTTGCGCGATCGCGACCTCGCCGTGTCGATCCACAGGTTGCGCATGATCCGGTAGCACCAGCTGTCGAGCCGCGTGCCGGGCTGCCACTGCTCCCTTGATCGCAGCGCGCGCTCGATCGTCGCCTGCGTGAGGTCGTCCGCATCCGACGCGTCGCGACTGAGCGAATGCGCGAAGCGGCGCAGCCGCGGCAGCAACCCGGCGAGCTGGTCCTCGAACGACGAAGATTGATCCATTGATCTCCATGGGGATGAAACGACGCCCCACACACGTTTCATCCGCAAGAGGAATGATAAAGAGGTCGTGAGATGTCCAGCTTGGTCCGTCACCTGGCGCTTGCCGCTGCAGCCGGCATTGCCCTGTCAGCGAGCGCCGGCGCGCAGCTGCTTGGCGTGTCCGCGCTGCCGCCGGTAGGCCTGCCGCCGGTCGGCGTCCCGCCAGTCGCGGGCAATCTGCCGGTGGCGGGACCGATCCTTGAGAACATCCTCGCCCAACCAGGCGCACAGCAGGCGATCAGCCCGACGCTCGATAGCGTCGGCGGGCTGGCCTCCGGCATCGCCGAAGCGGGCGGTCCGACGTTGCTCGAGCTGCGCCGCCTAAGGCTGCAGGAGCTGATCCGCACCAACCGCGCGACGGTTGAAGGCGACTCCAGCGGCCTGCCGGTCAGGCGCGGGGTCGTGGCGGTGATCGACCCGGACCCGATTGGCCTGCAGCGCGCGCTTGCCGCCGGCTTTCGGATCGCCGACGACGACCGCGAACCGGCCCTCGGAATGCGCGTCGTGGCTCTCGCAACGCCAAGAGGCATGAGCGCGAAGGACGGTCTCAAGCTGCTGCACAAGGTGGCGCCCGGGCTGCAGGCGGACTTCGACCATCTGTTCGAGCCCGCCGGGGCCACGCTGCTGCCGATGGCGGGAGCGCTCGCGGCCGCGCAGGGAACGGGCAGCGGCCCGGCGATCGGCATGATCGACGGCGGCGTCGCCTCCCACCCTTCGCTCTCGCGGGCGAGCATCGAGCAAAGCGGATTCGCCGGGTCCCCGCAGCCGACCGGCCATGGCACGGCTGTGGCGTCGCTGCTGGTGGGCAGCCAAGGTCCCTTTCGCGGCGCGGCCACGGCGGCCCGGCTGTTCGTCGCCGACGTCTATGGCGGCAATCGAGCGGCCGGCTCGGCAACGAGCATCGTCCGGGCGCTCGGCTGGCTGTCGGGCAAGCGTCCGCAAGTGATCAACGTCAGCCTCGTTGGACCACCCAACCGCGTGGTCCAGCGCGCGATCGAGATCGTCCGGTCGCACGGCATCCAGGTCGTCGCGGCGGTCGGCAACGATGGGCCCGCGGCGCCGCCCCAGTACCCGGCATCCTACCCCGGCGTGATCGCCGTGACGGCCGTCGACGGGGGTGGCCGCGCCCTTCCGGAAGCCGGCAAGCCCACCCACCTCGACTTTGCCGCGCCGGGCGCCGACATGGCCGCCGCGCTGCCGGGCAACGGCTACACGCGCGTGCGCGGGACGAGCTTCGCCGCACCCCTCGCCGCCGCGAGGCTCCTCGCCGCGGGCTCGCCGGGCGCGCTCGCGGTCGAAGCGAGGCCCGGCAAGGGCCGGGTCGGGCGGGGCGTCGTCTGCGGCCCCTGCCGCATCGATCCCCGGAGCGTCGGCGCGAAGTAAATCCCCCCGGCGGGATGAAGCCCTCACCCCCTGTCGTTCTCTTCAACAGGAGCCGGTTGAAGCTCCGGTTGGAAGTTCAAAGGAGAATGACATGACGAAGTTCATGCTGGCCGCCGCATCGGTACTCGCGATTGCCGTGGCCCCCGCCCATGCCCAGCTGCTCGGGAATGTCGGCGGCACCGTGAGCGGCGCCCTGAACGGCACGCTCAATGGCGCCGGAAATCTCGGCCATCTGGGTAGCGCCGGCGATTGCCTCTGCGGCGCCGCCGGCCAGTTGGTCAATGGCGTCAGCGGCGCCGGCTCGATTGCCAACAGCGTTACCTCGGTCGCGTCGGGGAGCGTCGATGCCGCTCGCGGTCATGGGCGCGGCGTCGGCCTCGCCGGTACGGTAGCCGGCGCGACCAACAGCGTCGGCTCGCTCGCTGGCAGCGTCAACGGCAATGGCGTCGGCCTTGCCGGCGTCGTCAACGGTGCGGTCAATTCGGCTGGCTCGCTCGCGAGTTCGGCCAATGGGAACGGCCTGGCAGGGTCGGTCACCGGCGCCCTCAACGGCAGCGGCCAGGCCAATGGACAGGCTGGCGACGTCGGCCTTGCGGGCGCGGTTAACGGCGTCGCCAACGGTGCCGGATCGATCACCAGCGGAAACGGCCAGCTGCTAAATGCCAGCGGCAACGGCAGCGGCTCGGCCAATGGCGGTGCTAGCGCCAATGCTCACGGCAAGAAGGTCGGTGCCAGCGGCTCGGCCTCCTCGAACGGCTCCGGCAACGCCGGCCTTTCCCTCGGCGGCGTCCGCATGATCAACGGTGTTCCGTGCGGTCCGGACGGCAGGCCACTGACCGGCGCGCAGCTCGCGTCGCTGGGCCTGACGTCCACCGGTTCCAGCAGCGGCAGCGGAAACGCCCAGGCGGCCTCGACACGCGGCGGACGGGCCAATTCCTACCGCGAAGCCAACGAGCGCGACCCGAGCGTCCATAAAGTCCCGGGACGCGACCGCGCGGACCGTAATTCGCACTATTGATCTGACGTGCTTGCCCCGCCCGCCGCTCTCCCCTCCCGGAGCGGCGGGCATCTTCTTGCCGCCTAGAGCTTCTCGGTCAGCTCCGGCACGATCTTGAACAGGTCGCCGACCAGGCCGATGTCCGCGACCTGGAAGATCGGCGCTTCCTCATCCTTGTTGATCGCAATGATCGTCTTCGAATCCTTCATTCCGGCGAGGTGCTGGATCGCGCCGGAAATCCCGATCGCAATGTAAACCTCGGGAGCGACGATCTTGCCGGTCTGCCCGACCTGATAGTCGTTGGGCGCGTAGCCCGCGTCGACCGCGGCGCGGCTCGCGCCGACACCCGCGCCGAGCTTGTCGGCGAGCGGATCGAGCAGCGCATGGAACTGTTCGCTGCTGCCAAACGCCCGGCCGCCGGACACGATCACCTTCGCGCTGGTGAGCTCGGGCCGCTCGCTGGCCGAGGCTTCGAGGCCGACAAAGTTGCTCGTGCCCGGATCGCCGCTCGCGTCGACGCTCTCGACCGAGGCCGAGCCGCCATCCGCAGCCGCTTTCTCGAACGCCGTGGTACGGACAGTGATGACCTTCTTCGAATCCTTTGATTTGACTGTCGCGATCGCGTTGCCGGCATAGATCGGCCGCGTGAACGTGTCGGGTCCTTCGACCGACAGGATGTCGCTGACCTGCATGACGTCGAGCAGCGCGGCGACGCGCGGCGCGATATTCTTGCCGGTGGTGGTGGCAGGCGCGAGGAAGGCATCGTGGCCGTCCATCAGGCGAGCCACGACCGGGGCAACCGCCTCCGCCAACTGGTGCTCCAAAGCCGGTGCGTTGGCGACGTGGACCCTGGCGACGCCGGCGATCTTCGCCGCGGCCTGGGCAACGCCTTCGGCATTATTGCCCACCACCAAGGCATGGACTTCGCCCAGCTTCGCCGCGGCGGTCACCGTCGCCAGCGTCGCGTCCTTGATTTGGCTGCCATCATGCTCGACCAGGACCAGCACGCTCATTTCGCAATCCCCATGCCCTTCAGGCGCTCGACCAGCTCGTCGACGCTGCCCACCTTGATTCCCGCCTGGCGCTTGGCCGGCTCGGCGACCTTCAGCGTCTCCAGCCGCCGCGCGACGTCGACGCCGTAGTCAGCCGGCGACTTGGTTGCGAGCGGTTTGGACTTGGCCTTCATGATGTTCGGCAGCGACGCATAGCGCGGCTCGTTCAGGCGCAGGTCGGTCGTGACCACCGACGGCAGGTTGAGCTTCACCGTCTCGAGCCCGCCGTCGACCTCGCGGGTGACGGTCGCGCTGTCCGACAGCTCTAGCTTCGAGGCGAAGGTGCCCTGTGGCCAGCCGAGCAAGGCGGCGAGCATCTGCCCGGTCGCATTGTTATCATCGTCGATCGCCTGCTTGCCCAGGATGATCAGCTGCGGTTGCTCTTCAGCGGCGATCTTGGCGAGGATCTTGGCGACCGCGAGCGGTTCGACCTCTTCGTCGGTCTGGACCAGGATCGCCCGGTCGGCGCCCATCGCCAGCGCCGTGCGCAGGGTCTCCTGCGCCTTGGCCGGGCCGATCGACACCGCGACGATCTCGGTTGCCGCGCCCTTTTCCTTGAGACGAATCGCTTCCTCGACCGCGATCTCGTCGAACGGATTCATGCTCATCTTGACGTTCGCGAGATCGACGCCCGAGCCGTCCAGCTTCACGCGCGGCTTGACGTTGTAGTCGATCACCCGCTTGACGGCGACCAGCACTCTCATGGGTTGAATTCCTCTTTTGACCAGGCGGGCTCGCGGCCCGCGAACTGCTGAATCAGGACCGGCCATTCCTCCATCGCCGGAAGCCTCTCGTAGCTATGCTCGGCGCCAGTGCGAACCCAGGGCAGGCCTTCCCCGCGGTAGGTCTCGACGAACGGCGACTCGCGGCGCGGCTCGTCGAACATCGTCGCGCGCACGTTGACAAACCCCTCGACCCCTTCGGGCTCAGTGTAGAGCCAGCTCTTGCAGTAGTCGCAATGGTAATGCCTGCTTGGCCCGTGGATGCCGCCGATCACCGTCTCGCCCGCGGTCAGTCGGAAGGCCTCGGCCGAATAGCCTTCGGACAGAGAGAATGCGCTGGCGGTCATGTGCTGACATCCGGTGCAATGGCAGGCCATGGTCAGCAGCGGCTCCCCGCGCGCCTCGAACCTGACCCTGCCGCAGCGGCATCCCCCTTGGCGAGCCTCGGCCATCAGGCGGCGACCGGCGCCTTCACTTCGGCCACGATCTTTTTGGCGGCATCGCCGAGGTCGTTCGCGGCAATGATCGGCAGGCCCGACGAGGCGAGGATGTCCTTGCCCTGCTGGACGTTGGTGCCTTCGAGGCGGACCACCAGCGGTACGCTGAGCGATACTTCGCGAGCAGCGGCGACGATGCCTTCCGCGATAATGTCGCAGCGCATGATCCCGCCGAAAATGTTGACCAGGATGCCCTTCACCGCGGGGTCGCTTAAAATGATCTTGAACGCCGCCGTCACCTTTTCCTTCGAGGCGCCCCCGCCAACGTCGAGGAAGTTGGCCGGTTCGGCGCCTTCCAGCTTAATAATGTCCATCGTCGCCATGGCCAGTCCGGCGCCATTGACCATGCACCCGATCGACCCGTCGAGCTTGATGTATGAGAGGTCATATTTCGACGCTTCAATCTCCATCGGATCCTCTTCGGAGAGATCCCGGAGCTGGTCGAGGTCGGGGTGGCGGAACGACGCGTTGCTGTCGAAGCCGACCTTGGCATCGAGCACCAGCAGCCGTCCTTTGTCGTCGATCGCGAGCGGGTTGATCTCGATCTGCGAGGCGTCGGTGCCGAGGAACGCCTGGTAGAGGCTGGCGAGGACCTTGCCGGCCTGCTTGGCGAGGTCACCCGAAAGCCCAAGCGCCGCCGCGACGGCCCGCCCATGGTGCGGCATCAGGCCGGTCGCAGGGTCGATGGTGATGGTCGCGATCTTCTCCGGCGTGTCGTGGGCGACCTTTTCGATCTCCATCCCGCCCTCGGTCGAGGCGACGACGGCGATACGGCCGGTCTCGCGGTCGACGAGCAGCGCGAGGTAGAATTCCTTCGCAATGTCCACGCCGTCGGTGATGTAGAGCCGCTGGACCTGCTTGCCGGCCGGTCCGGTCTGGATCGTCACCAGCGTCTTGCCGAGCATCTCGGCCGCATGTTCGCGCACCTCGTCGATCGAATGGGCGAGTCGGACCCCGCCCTTCGCCGCCTCGCCCAACTCCTTGAACTTGCCCTTGCCGCGGCCACCGGCATGGATCTGCGCCTTTACAACCCACAGCGGCCCAGGAAGCTTTCCGGCCGCCTCGACCGCCTCGTCGACGCTCATCGCCACATAGCCTGCGGGCACCGGCACGCCATATTTCGCGAGCAGCTCTTTGGCCTGATATTCGTGGATGTTCATGGGCGCGCCCTTAAGCAGATTGGAGCGGGCAAGGGAAGGCGACCAGGGACCGGCTTAAGTTCACTAAATTCACGAGGTGCGTCGCGTTTTTGTGTGAACTTAGGAACATGGGCGGATCGCGTCGCTCGACGATCGCGCCGGTGCCTGCCCATCTGCCCAGTCTAGACTCAAGAACGCTCTGTAGGACAGAAAAACCGGACCTTGGCAGACTCGAACCGCCTCATCCGCAAGATCATCCATGTCGACATGGACGCCTTCTATGCGTCGGTGGAGCAACGCGACGACCCCGAGCTCAGGGGCAAGCCCGTCGCGGTCGGCGGCCGGCATCGCGGCGTGGTCATGGCGGCGAGTTACGAGGCGCGCAAATATGGCGTCCGCTCGGCCATGCCGTCAGTCACCGCCAAGCGGCGCTGCCCCGACATCGTCTTCGTCAAGGGACGGTTCGACGTCTATCGCGCGGTCTCGCAGCAGATCAGGTCGATCTTCCTCGATTACACCGACCTGGTCGAGCCGCTGAGCCTCGACGAGGCGTACCTCGACGTCACGGAGGACCGCCGCGGCCTGGGCAGCGCCCGCGCGATCGCCGAGGACATCCGTCGGCGAATCCGCGAAGAGTGCCAGCTAACCGCGTCGGCCGGCGTGTCCTACTGCAAGTTCATTGCCAAGCTCGCCTCCGACCACCGAAAACCGGACGGCCTGTGCGTCATCACGCCCGACAAGGGGCCCGACTTCGTCGCGTCGCTGCCCGTCGCGCGCTTCCACGGCGTCGGACCGGTCACCGCGAAGAAGATGGAGAGGCTCGGGATCCTGACCGGCGCCGACCTTCGCGACTGGAGCCTGCCCGCGCTCCAGGCCCATTTCGGAAGCTCGGCCGAATGGTACTGGCGGATCGCCCGCGGCATCGACGAGCGCGAGGTGAAGCCCGACCGCCCTTACAAGTCGGTCAGCGCCGAGCGCACCTTCGACGAGGACCTGACGGATCCCGGCCGGCTCGCGGCAGAGCTGACCCGAATCGCGGGCTATGCGTGGGATCGAGTGAAGCGCGCCGAGGTTGCCGGGAGGACTGTCACGCTGAAGGTCAAGTTCGGCGATTTCACCCTTATCACCCGCTCCAGGAGCTTCCCGGCTTTTGTGCCCGACCTCGACTCGTTCACCGCTGCGGGCCAGGCATTGCTTGCCGCACTCTTCCCGGTTCCCAAGGGCATTCGCCTGCTGGGACTGGGCCTCCATAACTTAAGTGAAGAGGGCGCGGATGCACCGGTGCAACTCGGACTCGCAATCTGAGGTCGGTTGTGATATAAAATTGTCACACGGGGCCGCGAGCGATTCAGCTGCGGCCTTAAATTCAAGGGACGCCAAGAAATAGGCAGCAGAGCCACGACCGTCGGGTCGTTTTGGGGGACGATGCGAGACGCACCGGCTCTCTCTGCCGCAATGGAAAGGTTAGCAATGGCTACAAAGGCGCTTAGCTTCGACGTCGGTGATTATGTTGTGTACCCCAAGCATGGCGTGGGCCGTGTCGTCGAGCTGCAAAGCACCGAAATCGCCGGAACCCGCCTCGAGCT
>Ga0105248_10000306_pt1 | contig 58436 bp, 70 predicted proteins | sample KBSS34metaG_FD_81524 | JGI IMG/M metagenome (GOLD analysis project Ga0105248, IMG submission 81524) | Switchgrass rhizosphere microbial communities from Kellogg Biological Station, Michigan, USA - KBS S3-4 metaG | ecosystem: Host-associated > Plants > Roots > Rhizosphere > Soil | place... | reverse complement strand
TCAAGAACGACGGCTGGGACAAGAAAGGCGGGGGCTACAACTTCGCATTCGTTGCCAAAAGTCGTTACGCCAGCAACGCGGCGAGTAAAGGTTCATATGGGCACAGTGCGGTCATTTTTCAAAACTCGGGTATCCACGCCTATCACTACGGCGACGAAGAAGATCAGGTCATGTTTTGGGGCGAAGATGTCAGCCCGAACGAGATCATTGTCCTCACGAAAGCGGATGGCGGCGGGTGGAACGTCAAGAGTCGGCATAGCCTACGCAACGGCGAAACTACTGTGTTCACTGGCGATTTTGAAGCTTGCGTCAACTGGGTCATTCAGAACTCAGCGCAATATCGGCGGAAGCTTGCCGCAAAATGAGAGACATCATAAACCTCGTCGAAAGTCGCGTGGATGAACTGTTCGATAGCTCTACGGGCATCGAATGGGAGGACAACTTCAACGCTCGCTTCAGCGTAGCTGGGGAACAATACGTGGCGCGGTTCATCCGCGACGCTGGCGGCAGCAATTTCTTCCATTTCCTGTTCTTCGCCGAGCATCCCGACGAAACTGCGCCCGAGGGAGTCAAAGGCCGGATCGACAACACCGGTAAGGTCGGAACCCAGAGCGTAAAGGTGTTCGGCAAGGCCCTCGAATGCCTTCAGACGTTCATCACCGAGCGGCACCCGTTCGGAGTCGAGTTTATCGGCAAGATCGCAACCGGCCGTGACAATCTCTACGTGAAGATGGCGCGCTTCCTCGAAGCCCGTCTGTCCAAGCTCGGCTACAATTTGGAGATCAAGGACCAACGGGGCTTCAACGACGACCGCACCGCGTTCGAAGTCAACGCCAAGCGCTTCACGCTGCTGCGTCCAAAATCGGTCCAAGAAGACTACGAAGACACGATGACCGAAGACCTTCGAGCGACGAAGACCAAAGACATCGACGTGGACGACGCCATTCGGCACTTCGATCTACCGGTGGACATGAGCCGCGCCGACATGAAGCGCGCTTTCGCCGCCACCAAGCAGCAGTTCTTGGACATGATCGGTTCAGCCAAGACACTGACGATCTATCGCGGCCTTCAGGTCGAAGCTGGCTGGAAGCCACGCGACGGTCTCGGCCGGTCGTGGGCCTTCGGCGAATACGGCGCCATGAAGGGCTCTGGGCTGAGCTATTGGAAGCCCACGCACGAGGATGATCTCGGCGTGCTGATGGTCGGCGAAGTGTCGATCAACGATATCGACTGGTTGACCACCATCGCAGTGAATGCCTTCCACGAAGACGAAATGGAGATCGTCGTCAACGAGGGCGCCCACGTTTTGGTCAAGGAAGTTAAGCAGGCGGATCGCACCGGAATTCACGGTGCTTTCATGACCCCGAACCAGACTTTTACTGCTTAAGATATTGCTTTTGGGCTCAGTATTGGGCAAATCTACATAGATAAATACTACCAAATCTCGGAGATGCCCGTAGTGACCGATATTACTATTGTAACTGCCTTTTACGACATCGGTCGGGGCGGCTGGACACAGAGTATGGAACAACGGGGCGGTCCCCTTCCTCACTATCTGGAACGCAGCAGCGACACCTACGTCAACCGTTTCAAACATCTCCTGACTTTGGAAAACGAACTCATCGTTTTCGCATCGCCGGACATGGCGCCCATGCTTCGCGAATTGGGCAAGGACAAGGCGAATTTCACGGTCGGTGAGATCGACCTGAACACCGAGTTCGCCGAGCGCAAAGCGCAAATTCGCGCAGTGATGGACGACCCGAACTTCCCGAACAAGATCAACCCGGAACAGGTTCGCAATCCCGAATATTGGTGCGAGGATTATGTCCTCGTGACTTCGCTGAAAGCCCACTTTGTTCAGCAAGCGATTGAGCGTGGTCTGACGACCAACGAGACGGTCGCGTGGCTGGACTTCGGCTACTGCCGTCAAGCCAGCGCCCTCAATGGCAAGACCGCATGGGCCTATGATTTCGAGCCCTCGAAGATTCACTTCTGGAACTGCCAAGTTCCGCAAGCCGACAACGTGCCCGCACAAATTCTTCGCGCCGTGACGAACAACAGCGTGGTGATCTTCGGGGCCATGGTGGTCGCTCAGCGCGCATACTGGAAGCCGCTTGCCGACGCGATGTATCAGTCGTTGGACAACCTCATTGCTTCCGGCCTCGTCGATGACGATCAGGGCCTCTGGCTCATGTGCTACTTCGGCAACCCGGCAGCCTTCGAGCTTCATGCTCTGGACTACAACGATCCCTTCATCGTTTTCAGAGATTACAACAATGCGTAACGTTGTATTCTTCATCACCCACAAGACACTGTCGATGGAGCACGCGAACGCGACGTTCCATAGCATCTCAAAGCAACAGGTCAGGGACGACAAGAAGTTCGACGCGTTCTATATCTACAACACGCATAGCGACGAGCTTGCCAACGATGATCTCGTTGCGCTGTATCACCAATATGACCTGAACCGGTTCTTCGGCGAGTTGAAGATTTTCGATTACGATCCGGCCACACCGAAGACCCTCGCGGGCGACGTGCTCGCCGTCAGCAATTATGTGAAGGGCGCCTACGATCCGCAAGACCGCTACTTCATGCTGAAGTCGGACTGCGTGCTCTCGAAGAACTTCTTCGACGAGGCGCTCCACATCGAAGAAAACCGGCTGGTGTATTTCGTGGCGCCGTTCATCAACGCTAAGGAGCGCGTCACCGACGCCGAAATCTTCGACTACTGTGAGCGCGACAGCCTGCAAGCGGACGACACCTTTTTCGTGGAAGGCGACGTGGATGGCGGCCCGACGGATTTCCACATGCGGCCGGGCGTGAGCGTCACCGATCAACAGATCAAGTTCACGTCCTGCTACAATCTGGGGGACTATTCCGCGCCCTTCATCAGCGTCGGTCTAGTTGACAGCATCCAGACCGAAAATCTGACGTGGGGTGGCGTTCGTTTCTACGGGCTTCGTCCGTTTTTTGTGAGAACGGATCGCTGCTTCGTTGTTCACAAATACCACGACATCGTTTCCGAAAACCGAGCGACGGATCGTGAAGGCCCTGCTGCTATTTGGTTGAGAAGCTGATGTCCAACAAGCTCATCATTTTTGATCTCGACGGCGTCCTTCTGGATAGTCGCGACTTGCACTATCACTCGCTGAACGCCGCGCTGGCCCAAGTGGGCGATGAGTTCGTCATTTCGCGCGAAGAGCATCTGAGCCTCTATGACGGCCTGAACACCACCCGTAAGCTCGACATGCTCACCGAGCGCAAGGGCCTCCCCAAGGGCCTCCACAATCAGGTGTGGCAAGACAAGCAGACCGCCACCTTCGAACTGATTAAGGTGTTTCCGGTCGATGAGCGAGCCGTCGATGCCTTCAAGGCCATCAAGGAGCGCGGCTGGAAAATCGCCTGCGCTTCGAACAGCATCCGCGAGACGGTGAAGCTGGCTCTGATGGCTATCGGCGTGCTGGAATACGTGGACTATTTCGTCAGCAACGAAGACGTGAAGCGCACCAAGCCCTACCCCGAAATGTATTGGCAGTGCATGACGGCCCTAAACGCGCTGCCGAAGAACACCATCATCGTGGAAGACTCGCACATCGGCCGCCAAGGCGCGCTGGATTCGGGCGCTCATCTTCTGCCGGTAGAGAATGCCCACGATTGGGACCAAGCCAAGATTTTTGAGGAAATTGCGATCATGGAAGAAAACAACACCGGGAAGTCGATCCCGTGGCGGGACAAGAAGCTCAACGTCCTGATCCCGATGGCGGGCGCCGGTTCTCGATTTGCACAGGCTGGCTATACCTTCCCCAAGCCGCTGATCGAAGTGCATGGCAAGCCCATGATTCAGGTCGTGGTCGAAAACCTGAACATCGAAGCGAACTACATTTTCGTCTGCCAGAAGGAACACTACGAGAAATACGATCTGGAAAACGTGCTGTCGCGCATCGCGCCGGGCTGCAAGATCGTCCAGACCGACGGCATGACGGAAGGCGCGGCCTGCACGGCGCTGCTGGCCAAGGAGCACATCGACAGCGATGCCCCGCTGTTCTTCGCCAACTCCGATCAGTTCGTCGAGTGGAACGCCAACGAGTGCATGTATGCCTTCAAGGCCGATAGCATCGACGGCGGCATCCTGACCTTCGAAGCCAGCCACCCGAAGTGGAGCTACGCCAAGGTCGGCGAAGACGGCTTCGTCTCGGAAGTCGCTGAGAAGCGAGTGATCTCGGACCAAGCCACGGTCGGCTTCTACTATTGGCAGCACGGTTCCGACTTCGTGAAATATGCCGAGCAGATGATCGAGCGCGACATTCGCGTCAACGGCGAATTCTACGTGGCCCCTGTGTTCAACCAAGCCATCGAAGACGGCAAGAAGATTCGGGTGAAGACTATCAACGCCATGTGGGGCATCGGCACACCGGAAGACCTGAACACCTTCCTCGCTGACTACAAAGGCAAGGTGTAAATGTCCGATGAATGTAGCGATTGTTCTTACAGGCCATCTTCGTTGCTGGGAGCAAGTGTTCCCCAACTTCAAGGCCAACTTCATCGACCGCTATAGCCCGGACATCTTCATCCACACTTGGAAGGATGAGGGCTACTGGGTTCCGCAGGAAGGTCGTCTTGGGATCAAGGAAGGCACCCCGCTGATTGATGAGGCCGCCGTGCGAGCAGCCTACAATCCGGTCGAACTGGTGGTCGAAGATTTCATGGACTTCGAGCCTACGTTCGCCGAGCGCGTGGTTCCTTTCACCAACTACTATCACCGTCCTCGGAATATCGTGTCGATGTTCTACAAGATGGGTGTGGGCATCCAGCTTATGGAAAAGCACAGCATGAAGACCGGCAAGGTCTACAATCTGGTGATTCGGATGCGGCCGGACATGCTCATTCATGAGCCCATGCCCGACTTCGATCCGGCAGGCTTCTACACCCTCGCCCATCGAAACCACATGGGTGGCGGGACCGGAGATATGTTCCAAATTGGCGCACAGAACTTGGTCACCGGGTTCTCGAAGATCGGCACCATGCTGGAAACCATCTACGCGAAGACCGGGCTGCTTTGCCCGCATGTGTTCTCCGTGGAATTCATCAAAATGTTGAACCTGCCTTGGCAGGAGTTCAGCATCAACAAAACCCTTCAACACACCCCTGCGGGTCCATATCAGGCAGTATAACATGAGCAGCAAAGAACAATACATCGACATGCAACGCCGCCAATACGAGACGGATGCTGCAAAATGGTCCCTGAACGATCCCGACTGGGTCGTGGGTTCGTATCACGCCCACAATAGTTGGACGGATTATGACACCCTGCTGTTCAAGGACTTTGACACCACTGGTCAAGTGGCGCTGGAATACGGCTGTGGCCCCGGCCGGAACCTGATCCGCTATGCCAATCGTTTTGCTCGCATCGACGGCGTCGATCTGGCGCAGAACAACATCACGGCCGCGAAGGTCAACCTCTCGCACAACAACGTCCCCGAGCCGAACCTCTACGTGAATGACGGCTCGACGATGCCGATGATCGCGGACGAAACCTACGACACCGCGTTCTCGGTCATCTGCCTTCAGCATATCGCCACCTACGACGTTCGGTTCTCGATCCTGAAGGAGATTTACCGCGTCCTGAAGCCCGGTGGACATTTCTGCTTCCAGATCGGTTTCGGTGGGCGACCGTTCCCGCACAAGTGCACTCCCTACTACGAGAACGGCTTTGATGCCCAAGGCACCAATGGCTGGCACGACGTGGCCGTGGAGAGCGAAGACCAACTGAAGGACGACTTGGTCACCAAGCTCGGCTTCAAGAACTACAAGTCGGATATCGGCCTCACCGGGCCGGGCGATCAACACCGTCATTGGATTTGGGTGCAGGTCGAAAAATGATCCTGATTGCGCATAGGGGCCTTTACGAAGGCTGGAACGAAGAACTGGAAAACCGGCCCGAACAACTCTTGGCGGCGCTGGCGGAAGGCTTCGACGCCGAAACCGACGTGCGCTACATCGACGGCAAGTGGTGGCTCGGACACGACGAGCCCACCTACGAGGTGGACGAGGATTTCATCCTCACCAACGGTCTGTGGCTGCACGCGAAGAATCTTGCAGCCCTGACCCGCCTCTGCGCGCGCGGCGCCAACTATTTCTGGCACCAAGGAGACGACTACACGATCACAAGCAAGGGCTGGATTTGGGCCTACCCCGGCCAGCCGCTTTCCGAGCATTCCATTCGAAACCAGCCGGAGTGGAAGAAGGGCTGGTTCGACGATCCGTCCGAGTTCAAGACGAAGGATTATGCCGGGGTCTGCTCCAAGTTCGTGAAGCTCATCCGCGACGCACGATAAATCAATTTGGAAAACCAAACGAGATCGCCTATGGTTGGCGATCTTCTGGGGAAAACACTGTGTCTGAAGAAGCCGTCGTCACCGCCCACGTCCAAAGCCAACCGCTGATCGCGATGATCGACGCGGCGGTGGAACTGTGGAAAGTGAAGCTCGAAGAGGCGAAGGCTGCCTATACGACAAAGATGGAAGCAGATATCGCGCGGGTGATCGAGACACGGAAGACGTGGTTCGGCACACGAACTAGGACGCGCGAGCAGGCCGTCTCCTATCTGAGCAATACTTGGTATTGGATGGACCGGGAGCAACGCGTCATCAATCGCGCCGCAAACAATCTTGAGAGACTCGAAGAGATTCGAGTGCTCGCTTCCGAAAAGAACTTCAAGAACATCACACTCCCAGAGAGTGATCTCCGATTGGTCGGAGGCCACTCGGAATAGAGGTTACTCCCATGAGCGACGATTCGCTCCCCGATAACGACCACCGACGAATTGGCCGTGCCCTTCGTTTGTTCCATACCCAAGAAGAAGCCGCCGGTAGCGTGTTTTGGCACGCCAATGGCTTCACCCTGTTCAACACCATCGAGAACTATATTCGCAGCAAGCTGAAGTCTGCGGACTATTTCGAGGTGAAGACCCCGCAGTTGTTCGACCGCTCCCTGTTCGAGAAATCGGGCCACTGGGCGAACTATGGCGACAAGATTTTCTCCACCGGGGATTTCTCAGACGACCCCGGCTTGCCGTGGCCGCTGGTCGAGCCGACCCATCTCATCAAGCCGATGAACTGCCCGGCTCACGTCCAGATTTTCAACGCGGACACCGTCAGCTATCGCCAGCTTCCGATGCGGATGGCTGAGTTTGGCTGCTGCCACCGAAACGAGCCGTCAGGCTCGCTGCATGGCATCATGCGGGTCCGTCAGTTCACCCAAGACGACGCGCACATCTTCTGCGCCGAAGATCAGGTGGTGGCTTAGACCAAGGCGTTCTGCGAACTGCTGCTGGCCGTCTATAAGGACTTCGGCTTCGAGGATGTGAAGATCGGCTTCTCCACCCGCCCGGAAGTGCGTGCGGGTGATGATGAGACTTGGGATCGCGCTGAGACCGCTCTGGCGCAAGCCGTGACCGCCGCTGGCTTGGTCTACGAGGTGTATCCGGGCGAAGGCGCTTTCTATGGCCCGAAGCTCGAATTCGCACTCAAGGACAACAAGGGACGCGAGTGGCAGTGCGGCACCCTGCAACTGGATTTCCTGCTGCCGGAATCGCTGAACGCCAGCTACGATGCAGCCGACGGTTCGCGCAAGCGGCCGGTGATGTTGCACCGTGCGATCCTCGGTTCGATGGAACGTTTCATCGGCATCCTGCTTGAACACTACGATGGCCATTTGCCGCCTTGGCTGAGCCCTGTGCAGGCCGTTGTGATGTCAATCAGGCCGGAGGCCGCAGAATACGCAAAGGCCGTCTACGACGATCTGGAAGCCTCTGGCGCCCGTGTCCAATTGGACGTGCGGGACGAGAACGTTTCCCAGAAGGTGAAGGAGCACAGTCTCATGGCCGTGCCCTACATCATCGCCGTGGGAGGCCGCGAGCAGGAAGCCCAAACCGCAGCCGTTCGGGTGCTGGGTGAGAAAGGTCAGACCGTATGGTCACGAGAAGCTCTGAAGGGGCTGATCGCGCAACGACCGTCGTAGTAGAATTGCTGCCCCTCTCGAACCGGGAGGGGTGGTTCTACACCGACTGCGATGACGTGCTCGGACTGCATCTGCACGGGAGCATCGGGCGGCTGGCGCAACTCATTCCAGCGGCGCTGGCTGGCCTCGCTCAAAATCGTCTCGACAAGGGTGATCCGATTCGCGGAATCAATCGGCTCCCGAAATCTGGTTGACGAAAAAGCCGCGCCTGCCTACGTTGCCCTAGCTTGAGTTTGGCGTGGTGAGAATATGGCTCTCGTGGTTCTGGATGACGATGTTGATGACACCGATTATCTCTTCGACTGGGACGCGGCCGAACCAAAAATTTACACTGGTTTCTGGACCCAAGAGCGTGTCGATACGTTGACTCAGCAGTGGGTCTATGGACTGAAGTCTGCCCGCGAAATTGCCGTCGAACTTGGTTGCACTCGCAACGCAGTCATCGGCAAAGCGAATCGTCTGTTTCTGGTTCGCCAGACGCAGGCCAAACAGCATCGCGACCGTAAAGGGCGCATCGTGTTTGTCGAAAGGGCTGCTGCGTGAAGAGATACAAGGATGCCCACAACGCTCTGAACTCAACGAACCTTCCGGGTGTCCGAGACTGGCTCGATGGAAATGGTGATCGGAAGCTTGGCTTCGAACGCACGATGGCAGTGCTGGGCGCCGACCGCGAGGCTCTCGCGAAAATCTTCGGGAAGCGCCAGCAGACGTTCACCAGCGAGTTCCGTTTCGACGTTTGGTATCTCGAACATGAGGGGCTGTATTTTTGGCTGCTGAGTGCTAAGAGTAAAGGCACAGGCGTGGAGATTGATCCACCGGACGTTTGGCGCGACAGCGATGAACAGAAGGTCGTGTCGTTCTATGAAATGCTCTACGAAGAATTGAAGCAGGTTGAAGCTGCGGCTTTGGCCGAAGGGGATTGATATGCTGATCGAGAAAATCAAGGCCGACCAACTCGAAGCCCGGAAGGCGCGCGACACCGTTGCCGCGACCCTTCTCTCGACTCTGCTTGGCGAAGCCTCGTCCGTTTCCGAAGAAGAGTTCAAGGCGGCTGCGGCCAAGACTCCCGAGGGTGAGACCGTCGTCGTGCCGATCACCGACGAGAAGGTGACGGCGACCGTCACCAAGTTCCTGAAGGGCGCCAAGCAGACGGCCGAACTCCTTGAGGCGGAATTCACGCGCGTGTTGGGGCACTCGTCTTCGGACGGGAAGACCTATCTCATGAAGGACGGCGACCGCGAGTTCATGGAAGGCATTGTCCCGAAGATGCGGGCGACTGACCGCGAGATCGCGATTCTGTCGGGCTATCTGCCTAAGCAGATGACTAACTACGAACTGGCGGACGCAATCAACGCCTTCAAGGCGGCGAATCCCGACGCCAACATGGGCGCTATCATGGCGCATCTGAAGGCCAACTTCGCCGGTCTCTACGACGGCAAAGCGGCCAGCCAGATCGCGAAGGGCTGAGTCGTGGGCGGTCGCTACATCGGCTACACCGACACGAAGGCAACGCACGACGGCATGGTCACGGACATCCGTGTTCTCAACATTGGGGACACGGTGTTCATGACCGTGTGGGATCGGGCTCCGGCACTCGACGATCACGAAGTGGATGATGCGTTCGTTTTTCCGGCAACGATGACGAACAAGGAACAGACCGGGCTTCAGAAGTCGGGGCAATACTCGCGAGAAGACTGGCGAATCGACTTCGGCGAGACGGTGAGCCTCTATTTCACCATCGAGAACGGTGAGTTCCGAGATCGCATCCCGGCTGTCTTCAATAGCTATGAGAGCGCAGCGGCATATGTGCTGTCCTCATACAAGGGGAGCCTCGAATATCTGACGGAAGAGCTTGAGGGCTGGAAGAAGCGGGTCGCCCATCGTGAGGCCACACTGACAGTCCCGATTGAACTGCGAACCGATTATCGGGACGATTAGTCCTCGAATTTCTCGGCCGCAGCTTCGATCTTGTCGAGCTTGGTTGGGTTGGCCTTGAGCAGCCCCCAGAGCTTATAGAGCCTGCGTTGCAGCTTCTTCTTGTAGGTAGGGTCCAGATTGGCCCGGAAATCGTAGTCGAAGTTGTAGAGGAACTCCGACAGGAACTCGGGGAAGGTCTCGAACTTCGGCCGGATGCGCGAGCCAATTGGCGGACGCGCCCGAATGTCACGCATCAACTGGTGGACACCTTGCTGGTAGAATGCGTTGAACTCGAACGGGCTGTTGAAATATTTCTTGTATCGGTCTGGGTCCGTGCCGTCGGTCTTTTTACCAGCATAACTGGCCGTCGGTGATTGACGCTTGCGGTCGAGATAGTGCGTAAGCTCGTGCACCAAGAACTCAATGTTGAGGCCCCAAGCCACGTCGGTTTGCGCCGATGGATTTTTGTCGCAGGTCAGAACCACGAATGCAGACTTTTCGCCAGTTCGTGAGTTCCGAGCTACGGTGTGGTATCCCTTCGCGGCGCCGTAGGGCTCGCCATAATATGCCCTCGTGGGATTGAACGCGAATCCGATGAACAGGTCGGGATATTCTTTCAACCCGATCTCCGGCCCAGTAGCATACAGGATACGGTCGCCGTTGTTCGGATGCTGGTAGGTGTGCATGATGTCTTCGAGGGGCTTATCCTCATTGTTCGCGGCCAGCCAGTTTTGAAAGGTGTGGGCGATGTGGGTAGCGGTCTCATTCGCGGCTAGGTCGGCGTGGGCGTCTTCTTCGACTGGCGCACGTTCGGCCTGCTGAGCCGCTAGGCGGTCCAAGTAGCCCTGTTCCGGCACCACGGCCTTAGAGCGTGTCACCAGCGTGGACTTGCCGTCCATGGCCCAGAAATAGGGCTTGGGGATGCGGCTCTGATACGCTTGCACGATCTTCTTGTAGAAATCCGTCTGTCGCTGAGTGTAGCCCTTGAACTGCACCGTGATCGGCTTCTTCTGCTTGATGAACCGAAGCATCGACTCCATCACCAGCCGGTAGACCTTGAATTGGGTGCCGTTGTTGACGCCTGCCAGATCATAGGACGGCTGGCCAGACTCGGGGTCGATTCTGGCGAAGCTGCACTCGAACCAACCTTTCTTCTTCACCTCAGTGAAGAACGAAATATATTCGATCCCCTCGATATAGAAGGCGAAGGCGAAATCCGCGTGCATCTTGACGCGGTTCGCTGCTTCGGGACCGAACATCCAGTCGAGTTCATGGTAGGCGACTGGCTCGTTGAAAAGTTCGTCGAGGCGACCTTCGATAAGGTGCGAGGTCGGCATCGCCAGAAGGTCTGGGTTACGGGTGATGTAGTAGCGCTTGGTATGCTCCCGCTGGATCATTTTATAGCCATCGGGAAGGGTGCGGGCGAAACGCTTCACCAGCACGCCATAGAACGCCTGCTGGCGATCATTGACGCCCGCGAAGGTGATACTCAGCGGGTGGTGTGCGCCCACGTAGTTGGTGATCGCTTGGATCGCGGCGCCCACGATTTTGAAGGGAGTATTGGCGTTGGTTAGTTCGTGGCTGATGCCCAACTCTCGGCGCGATCCCGCGCGCGATTCCACCTTGCCGAAGCCAAACGTCGGCTCAAGAGGTTTGCCACCGCAGGCGTCGAAGTAGAAAACGTATTCATCATCGCCAAGCTTCAGCGAGTAGGCGGCCAGCAGATCGAGCAGCCCGTAGGTGCTCGTGGCTTCACGGGTATCTAGCTGCGTCAGGCTGGAAGGGGAGTGGAAAAGTTCGTCAACCCTCATTCAGACCAGTGCATCCGAGGCGATGCCCTCCAACGGCTGCGGAGCGCTATCGCCCCAGTAACGCAGTTCGCCGCGAGCATACACGCGCGTGTGGAAGACGGTCACTTCATCTGCGAAATAAACGGCGCGGCCGTCGTCCACGCGCGTGAACAGGTGACTTGTCTTCGGATTGAATCGAACCTCAATGCCGTCGAGGCTCGGTGGTTCATGAGAAATTTGTCCGACAACACCAGCCATCGGGAATTTGTGGGCGCCGCCCGCGATTCGCGCCCGCGCTTCCTGATCGACGACGAAAACGGCGCGCTTCAGGCTGGCCGCAGAATCATAGCCAAGGACTTTGCCCGTGGGTGATTTGCCATCATGGATCGTCTGGATCGAATAGCGGATGCCGTCTTCTCCCTTGACCTTGTAGTTGAGGTTCAGGCGAACCGTGACAATGCGTCCCTCGTTCACGGAGCGATTGGCAAAGAGCTTCTTGCGCACGCGCTCGGCACGGATCGAAGCCAACATGTCATCTTTGATCGGGAGCATGTCAGTCCTTGAACTTCTTGTTCGCGGTAGCATACAGCACATGTTTCCACGCGTCACCGTAGCGATCCTTGAATTCCTGCTTGTGTTTTTTCACGAAGCGTTCGCCGCGCTTGGTGGCGGCTTTCTCGTGGATGCCCAGATTGACTTGATCGAGTGGGATGCCCGCGCGTCCGGCTTTGGTAAGAGCCGCACCACGATTCGCAACGATCCATGACTGCGCGTGATCGTCTCGGGTCCAGAGCTTCATGTGGATGATGGGCTTGCCATCCGGGTCTTTGCCGACGTTCTTTTTGGTGAGAATGAACGGATCAAATGCTCCGTAATTTTTGAACGCAATGGCCAGCAGATCGTTGACCGCTTGCTTGCGGGTCTGCGGATCGAGCGTCACTTCACTGAGGTCCACGAAGGCGTCGATGTCGCCGGGGACTTTCTCCGGCGGGACCTTACCGGCCGAGCCAAAGATACGGATGAACGGCGCCAGCGGATTCTTTCGTAGAGCCGAAAGCACGTTGTGGATGTGGGTCATGTCGGCGGGCGTGTCGCCTTCGATACCCTCGACGCCTTCCGCGAGGCGCGTCATCGTGGAGATGGCCTCCAACCCGTATTGCGCACCCTCGTATTCGATCTTGTCGCCGAAGCGGCGCATCGGCCGCCCTCCGGGGCTGATGAACGTGGTGGTCTCGGGGAAGCCAAGAAGCTGCACCGGGGTCTTGATGCGCTCTCCCGGTTGCGGCGCCGGATAGACGATGCCGGGGCTGTGGTAGTCATCGAGGTTGGAAACAAATTCGGAGGTGGGCTCGAACGCGAACACACCGCCTTGCAGACCGTGGTTCAGGAGACGGCGATAGCCGTCCTCCGTCTTCAGGAAATAGTGGGTCACCTCGTCGAACTCGTCGCCCATCTTCGCGCTCACGATAGCCCCACAGGTGGGCTCCGAGCCGCTCAGGCTTTCCGTTACGAGGTCGATCAGTTCGCGCATCCTCATATTTAGCCGGTTTTCGTTGACGAAACCAAGATCGGTGAGACTATGCGAAAATGGAAAGGAGTATCATGCACGACGTGGATAGAACGCATCCGCTCTATCGGATCAACCTGTTGATGCCGGGTCAAACCCGCATCGACAGGTCGCGTCCGCGTGTGTTCCTCAAGACCCTTCGCAAAGACCGCCACGGCGACATCATGCAAGAGTATCAGGCTCCGACCGGGATGCCCCGGACGACCCTGAGTGTGGATGTGCTGAAGTGGCTGGACGACGAGAAAACCGACCAGATTTCGGTGCTCGCCGGTTATGGCTTGACGTGGGTGACGATCTGGTCGATGCGCGATGCGACCCTCTTCAAGGTCTTCCACCTGTGACCCTACCCCGCATTGATCTGACCGATGGGCAGGTCTTCACGTCAGCGAAGGCGTGCATCTACGACCCGTCAGAGGATGGGAAATGTGGAGAATATTGCCTCACCAATGAAGCCGCAGAATGGTGTGTTGAGAACAGCGTGGCTGTGATCCTGCGGCACTGGCCCGACAATTCGGTTCAACTGCTGTTCCCTGACGAGCAATCTCGCCTTCTGTTCTGCATCCGTTGGGACCTGACATGGGCGTTGGGAACATGAGGTTCGGGTTCGAAGAAGACGACGTGGGTGCGGACGGCAGGGAAATCGTCTGGCCGAGCGACTCGCTCCTGCGCAACTGGTTCGTGGTCAACGTGCCGGTCGATTACTTTGACAAGCGCGCTCTCAAGCCAGAAGTCGAAGCGTGGCTCAATGCGAACGCCCGGCTTGGCTGGGTCATGCAGATCGGGAGCGGATGGCGAGACGACGGCACCGCTTCGTTCAGCCAAAATTACTGCCGGGTGCTCTTCCGCGCCAATCGCGACGCGACGCTCTTCAAGATGTTCTGGGGAACTGCCTGATGCTGGAACCCTTCACGTTCGGATCGACCAACGTCATCATGGCCGACATTCCGTCACACGGCATCAATCCGCGCGAGCCTAGCTGGCGCACGGCGCGGGTCGAGCCGCACATTATCAACTGGCTGCACCAGAATGCGCGCGGCGGCTGGGGCCTGTTCTCGCAGCGCATCGAGGCGCCGAGCGAGGAAAACCGGTGGCGTGAGAAGACGCGCGAGACCGTCCTCTTCTACGAAGAGCGAGACGCGATCCTGTTTCAGATGTTCTGGGGAGAGACGCTCTGACTTACGGAATTTCGTAAGTTCGGCGTTCAAATTACGGAATTCCGTATGCCAAACAAACTCAGGGCCGGACAGTGGTCAAGCTGCCCGGCCCTTAAATGGCACCGTGTCGCGAACGCGGATGTCATAGGTCCGAAGCGAGACCTGAGATTTGGTTTGGCCCTTGCGGGTTTCGGAGAAATCACAACTCCCAGCAGTCTTTAGACCTTTTAGGACGGCAGCCATCGGCGGGTGTCCGGGCTCAGAGTCACGCCGCTGTGGTTGATGGTCGTGACGCATTCCATCGGCAGGATCATCGTCAGCGTGTCGCGGGGATCGGTGCCGTTGGCGAAGGGATTCCGCTCCAACGATGGGAGCGGTCGTCCGTGCATCACGCTTCCTCGCGGAGCTTACCGGTGCGATAGCTCAGGTCCGGCTCTGCGAGCTTGGTGACGAACATGCCGTCGAATTGGCTCTTCGTGGTGGTGAACCAACCCTTGCCGCCGAGCGTGTGACAGATGCTCGTGATGCTGGCTCGATAGCATTGGGCGCCGGTGAAATAGATTTTCGTTCCGACGGGGGCGAACATCAGGTCTTCGATCCGAAGGCGATTCTCGGAACGGCCCTTGCTCGGGCTTTTGTTGGGGAAGATGCGATAGGGCTTGATGCTCGCCATAGCCAAAACCACTGCGTGGAAAAATGGTGGACACTGCTGGGATTGAACCAGCGACCCCTTCGATGTCAACGAAGTGCTCTCCCGCTGAGCTAAGCGTCCATTTGGCAAGGATATCTCGTGCACCATATTTAGTCCAAATCAAAATGTCGCATTGACCGGTGATTCGAACGGGTATGTAGTTCGTTTGCGGTTCGCCGTTGACATCCTCGGTTGCCCCCTCACGAGCCCCACTCCGGTCGCGGCCGGGGATGTCATTTAATTAGACGAAACAAGAAATTAGGGATACGCTGAAAGGATCATCGGGGCGAAACTCGTGGACTACTTCCTCAAAGGATTTCTCAGCACCAAGGGGCGGATTGGGCGAACCAGATTCCTCCTGTTTTCGCTGTCCATTTTCATGTCGGTGCTGGTGTTCGGAACCCTCTGGGTGATCCTTCCCTTCCGAGGCATGAGCCTCATCGTCCCCACGATCCTTCTGTTCCTGTTTTGCGTGCTGTCGATGTGGGCGAACTGCGCCGTCATGGCCAAGCGGCTTCATGATCTCAACAAGAGCGCGTGGAATCTCGTCTGGATGTTCATCCCCGGCCTGATCCCGTTCTTCATCTGGAACCCGTTGACTTCGGCCTTCAGCCTTCTGGTCACGAGCGTCATCACGGCATGGCTGCTGTTTGCGCCGGGCACGCGCGGCGGTAATCGCTTCGGCCCCATGCCCTCATAAGAAAATGGCCGCCCCGAAGGGCGGCCATCGTCTTTAGAACGGTGTGGAAGGCGGTGTAAAGTTCGAAGTATACCGCGCAACCGAGTTGGTGATCCGCACATCGTCCATGTAACCGTTGAGGTTTTGGGCGAAGTTCGCGGCACTGCCGATGATACCACCCACGCACAGCGCACTGTTGTTGATACCCGCTTGATACGGGAAGACAGTTGCGTTCGTGAACGTCGGTGCGAAGTTGGAGCGATACACGGTGGTTTGCGCGACGCCGTTGACGTAGAAAGTAATCGCGTTCGCCAAACGAGTCACCGCAACGTGGGTCCATGCGTTCGCCGTGAGAGTGGCGTTGGCGTAGGCATCCACGAGATTCGGTGTGGCCGAAGATGCACCATATGCCGCAAGGCCGATCTGCGTGGGAGCATTCGCAACCGCGCCAGCCATGTAGAAGTTGATGTCACCGCGACCGCCGTTGCCAGACAGGTTCAGCATCGAACCATAATTGGTGTAGAGGCCGTTGGCGCCGTTATCCACCGTCATGTTGACCGGATAGACCCAAGTTTCCATCGTGAACGCCCCGGTTCCGAAGTTCATGCCCACCGCGTTGGCTTGCGACTGCAACGGCGGGGTGGAACTCACTGCGCCGGTGAAGGCCAGTGCCGAGTTGCCGAACTTCTTCTGTGCGGTCGAGATCGAGCCGCCTCCGGTGCGCAGAGTGAGCGTGTTCTTACCGCTGGTGTCGAAGACCGTCGTGTTGGTGACGGGATCATCGGCGTGCAGCAAGATCGAAACGTTCGCGAAGAGGGAGTCGGTGTTCGGGATGATGGTGTATTGAACGACCGTGTTCGTTGAGAACGCGGGAGCAACCGCATCCGCCGCCGCGACCGTGAAGGTTGCGGTGGTGATGTTCGAGACGTTCGCTGTGGTGCCGCTGATGAGACCATTGCTTGCCAACGTGGTGCCGTTCGCGAGCGACCCGGAAACCAACGTATAGGTCAGTGTGCGGTTGACCGGCGAGTTCGCCACCAAGAAGTTGTTGACTGGTCCGTTGCCCACCACGCTGAAGGTGTTCGCAACCCAAACCGGCGTCGGGTCTTGCAGGTTCGGGAACGCCGACGTTTGAACGCTGAAGTTCGCAGTGTAACGGGCATTGCCGTTCGTGATGCGGAACTCATCCATGTAGCCATGGAAGTTACCCGAGAAACCAGAGATGGAAAGACCACCAATCTGAAGGGTATGCGTCGCCGGAACCGAGTAGGTCAGGCCGCTGGTCGTAGAGTTCGCGAGAACCCCATTGACGAACCCGCGCAGCGCTGTTCCCTGACGGGAAATCGCGACGTGAGTCCATGTGTTCATGGGGATTTCGGTGCCCGTCAAGGCCACATGCAGGTCGGTCGAAAGACCACCACCACCGGCATAGAAATCAAGGCCCGTCACGGTCGTGGAGGACGCACCGGTAATTTGCACGCTCCAAGTATTGACCCCGGCATTGGCGACCGACGTGATAACACCACGGAAGCCACCGCTGACCGCGATCATGTTGATCGGGTTGATCCATGTTTCGATGGTGAAGTCACCATTGAGCGACATTCTCGGCGGGTTGGCCGCTGTCTGCATGATCGAGGTGGACGAGTTGACGCCAGTAAAGAAGAGCGACGAGTTGCCAAACTTCGCAGCGGCGGCCGAAACAGAAGCGTTACCACCGGCAAGGGTGAAGCTTTGTGTTCCAGTGGTGTCGGCGGCGACACCAGCATTCGGCGTATCTTCGGCGTGGAGCAACACTACCACGTTGCTGTAGTTCACGTCGGAGTTCGCAATCGTCGTGTAGCTGAGCGTTTGATCGGTGGACCGCGTCAGAGCATCCGTTGCGCGGATGGTGAAGGTGCTCACCACGTCCGTAGTGGTCGTGTTGCCGGTGAGGCCGGTAACCAGACCATTGCTGGCGAGTGTGGTGGTGCCCGGCAGAGAACCCGAGATCAAGCTATAGGTGATCGGAGTAGCGCCCGTAGACGAGTTCGCCACCAGTTGCACCGAATTGATCGGAGAGTTGTGGAGCGCGGAGCCGAGCGAACCGGAGTTCGCCCAAACCGGGCTCGGGTCGAGCACGTTCGGGAACGCCGAGGTGGCGACGCTGAAGTTCGAGGTATAGCGAGCCACGCCGTTCGAGATACGAATTTCGTCAACATAGCCAGCCATGTTGGTGGTGAAGCCGTTGATGTTCAAACCACCCAGCGTGATCGCGGAAGAAGTGCCGGAGAAGCTGAAGTTGTTGACCACCGTGTTGCTCAGAACACCGTTGACAAAGATACGGAGCGCGGTGCCTTGACGAGTAACAGCCACATGGTGCCATGTGTTGAACGCAAGGTTGGTCGTGGCGAGCACGCCGTTGATGCCACCCGTGTTGTAGAAATTCACGTCCGTGATGGCATTCGCCGTGGAGTCGATCTGAATGCACCACAGGTTGAGCACGTTGGTCGCACCGTTGAAAACGGGCGGCCCGTGTGCAACCATGACCGACGATCTTGCTCCGGCCGGGGTCATGTTGAACCAACCCTCAACCGTGAAGTCCGTGCCAGCCGGGAAGCTTGCGCCCGACGGATTTGTGCCCGAAACCATCAGAGCATTGTTCGCACCGTTGAAGTAGAAAGCCGAGTTACCGAACTTCTTATCAGCAGCGGAAACGATTGCAGCGTTTCGGGTGAAGGTCTGACGCCCCGTCGAATCGACGATGGTGCCGTCAGTAATACCAACGCCGTTGGCGGTTTCTTCAGCGTGCAACAGAAGAGACACGTTGCTGAACTGCACATCGCCGTTTGCCGCAGTTGTGTAGGTGAACGATTGATCTGTGGTGCGCGCCAGCGAGTCCCTTGCACGAAGCGTGAACGTGCTCACTGTGTCCACAGACACGTTGCTCGTCACACCCGTGATGAGACCATTGCTGGCGAGAGTAGACGTGCCGGGCAGTGAGCCGGAGACCAAGGTATAGGTGATCGGCGTTGAGTTTGCGGCAGAGTTTGCCACAACTTGCACACGGACATTGCTGTTCTTGAACGTAGAGCCGAGCGACCCGCTGTTGGACCAAATCGGGCTGGGATCGAGCAGGTTCGGGAACGCCGAAGTGCTGACCGCGAAGTTGGCTGTATAGCGGCCAACGCCCGTGGTGATACGGATTTCATCCATGTAACCATGGAAGTTACCCGGCGCACCAGTAAGGTTTTCGCCACCGATGTTCAGCGTAACGGGGCTCCCGTTGTTGTATGCCAAGGTATTAACATTGGTATTCCCAAGCACGACACCGTTGACGAAACCACGCATGATACCGTTCGTGCGAGTAAACGCAACGTGCGTCCAAGTATTCATGGGGATCGAACCCGCCGGGACTGTCGCGTGGAACTCGGGGAAGGAACCGGGGGTTAGAGAAACCCAATCCATGCTGGTGACCGTCGTCGCATTTGAACCCGAAAGGGTCCATTGCCAGTAGTTAGCACCGGCTGCGCTAGAGATGGCCATGAGGACGGCCTTGTTGACGCCACCCGTCAGGTTGGGCAGATCAATCGGGTTGATCCATGCTTCGAGGGTCCAATCCGTTGCGGACAGCCAGTTAGCCAACCACGTCGGCGGCCCTTGGTTGCCCTTCATGACGTTCGTTGTGCTGTTCGCGCCATTGAAGAAGATGGCCGAGTTACCGAACTTGGAAGCAGCAGTCGAAACGTTCGCCGCGTTGTTGAGCGTGAACGTGTTGACCCCGATGGAGTCGATGACGACGTTGTTGTTCGCCGTGGTCTCGCCGTGGATCAACAAGGACACGTTCGAGTAGTTCACATCGGCATTGGCGATGGTGGTGTAGGTGAACGACTGATCCGCAACGTGAGTCAGTGCGTCGGTCGCGCGGATAGTGAAGCTATCCACGGTGTCCGTCGTGATGCTGTTGCTAAGCTGACCCGAGATCAAACCATTGCTGGTGTTGAGCGTGGTTGCGCCCGGCAGAGCACCAGCGGTGAGGCTGTAGGTGATCGGAGCCGAGTTGGCGTTGAGCGGTGTAGCCAGCAACGGAATGGTGATGTTGGCGCCACGGTAGACGGAACCCAGTGAACCGGAGGCGTTCGCCCAAACCGGAGCCGGGTCTTGAACGTTCGCGAACGAAGCCGTGGGAATCGTATATGTGCTACCCGAGTAACGAGCGCGATCCACAGTATAGCGGAAGTCGTCGATGTAACCGGAGAACGGATATTCGAAGGTTCCCACAGTAGTCAAGCCGCCGATGGTGAGCACATAGTTCGTGGCATACTGCATGGTGTAAGTTGTGCTGCCCGCATCACTTCCAATCAGATTTCCGTTGAAATACAATTGGAAAACACCAGCGCTACGTTGCAGTGCGATATGATACCATTGATTGAAGTTCGCAGTCAGAACGCCACTGGCAATACCCCATTGCACGGTCGTTCCTGAGTTTCGACCTTGTGCACTAACGCTTGTGAAGGAAGTGGCGTCACCGTTGGACGGACCCGAGCCAGCAGCAAACAATCCGATGACATTTCCGCTGTTACCACCACCGGTGGGACCGTAGCTGAAGATGTTTCCGGTATGTGCGGCATTTGGGCTACCGCCCACGTTGTCAAACGCACGACCCGAGAAGAACGGGAACGCAGTTGGCCTAATCCAGCATTCAAAAGTCCAATCACGCGTGGTGAGATTGTATTTGGCGTTGCTGAGAGCACTCGAACGAACAAATGCGTCGTTTACCGCTGTAGAACCGCTGGTGGACGGGAAGAATCCGAACGCGCCCGCGCCAAACTTTTGTTGTGTTGCGGTGAAGTTTGCAGTCGCAGTGCCCGAGTTTGCCCAAGTCACCGCAGTGTTGCCGCTGTCAGTGTAGTTGTTATCGGCGTGCAACAGCATACCAACGTTTGAGTAGTAGGCATCGACCGCCGTGTAGACGGTGTAGCTCAGAGCGTTCGAGATCGAGAACCTACCATCCGTGTTCACGGCGTTGACCGTGAAGACCGAAGTCGTATCCACCGTGACGTTGGCGTTGCTGATCGTGCCGGAAATCAAGCCGGAGTTGCTCAGAGACAAACCGCCCGGCAGCGAGCCGGATTGCAGGGTATAGGTGATCGGCGTATGACCACGAGGATCGGTCGCAGACAGTTGCAGCGACACCGGAGTGTTGACAGGGTTGGCGGCCAACAGGCCATTGCTGTTCCACACCGGTGCAGCGTTGAGGCTGGTGACTGTGAAGTTCCTGACCGGCGACGGGTTGCCCGCAGCATCGGTTGCAATGACCGGAATGGTCGAGGTCGAAGAGACGGCATTGTAGACCGGGAACACACCCGAGATCACACCGTTGGCGTTGACCGTGATTCCGGCCGGAACCGCACCGCTGTTCGAGTAAGTGAGAGCGGAGTTGGCAAACGACTGAGCCGTGACGGTGGCGTTGAACGCCACGCCGTCGAGGCCGGTGGCCAGAGCAATGGTGTTCGTGGTCCAAACGGGATCGTTGAACGAATTCCACTGCGGAGTGAAGTTGTTCAGATACTTGGAACTGCTCCACAGGTTGGCATCGCGGATGTAGACAAACGGCAACGCCAAGTCGCCACGACCAACGAAACCGTTGAAGATGAACGGGAAGTTGTCGAACGCCGTCGAAGTGGGCGTGGTGCAGGCGACGGTGCCGCCGGAGACGCCATTCGTGTAGGCAGTCAAATTGAGACCGTCTCGCACGACGGCCAAGTGGTTCCATTGGCCAAGAGTGAGGGTCGGGAAGCTCGCCGAAGCGTTGCCGCCTGCTCCGAAGAAGCAGATATAAGTGGCAGTCGTAGACGTGGACCCGGTCATGTCGAGGCTGATCGCGCTGCTGCCCGACAACGGCGAGGTGCCGTTAGCAACAGACATCAAGCGCGAGTTGGCAACGCCGCCGTTGACGGGAATCCAAACCCAGCATTCCATGGTCCAGTTAGTGCCAGCCATGAAGCGGAAGTTTGTGCCCTGCGGGAACTGAATGCTCGTGGCCGTGCCCGCGCTGTTGCCCAGCAACAGGGCAGTATCACTGCCGTGCGGAGTCGGGGCGGCCGAGTATGCTGCCGTCAAACCGTTGGCGAGAACCGCATCACCGGCATTGATCGAACCAACGACCGGATTGTAGGTGGTGGATGCCGTCGGGTTGTTGAAGCGCCAGCTATATTGCAAGCTGGACGGCGAACTGACCGGGTTCGACAGCAGGTTGAAGTTGCGGATGCTCGTCAGGTTGTGATTGCCATCCATACCTTGGATGGAGATCACTGCATTCGATTGCTGAGCAGGCGGGAAGGTGCCGGTAATGGCGCCGGTGGTCGAATTGACCGTGATGGTCGGAGCAGACGAACTGATGACCGTATAGGTCTTGCTTCCACGGCCCGACGGATCGGTGATGTTGACCGAAGTGTTGGCGAACGTAGTGCCTTCGGTGCCAGAGCCCAGCAGTGCTGCGTTGCTCGTGAGCCACAAGGGCGGGAGCGGCGCGGTGACCGGCGTAAAGCTTGTCGTATAGCGCGTCGCATCGGTGACACGGAGGTCGTCCATGTAACCGTTGAAGCCTTGACCAATGATGAGGCTGGTTGCGGTCTGACCCGTGTTCGTGCCGAACGAGGCCGAAACTGCAAGCGTTCCGTTCATGAAGACACGCAGAGTGCCCGCAGTCTTCGAAACGGCAAGATGTTGCCACTGGTTGACGCCGACAGCGCCCAAGATGAAGTTACCAGCAGACATCGACGTGGGTCCATAGAGGAACACGTAGTTGTTGTTGATCTTCTTGATTTCCCAGTAGGTATTCAGACCGTTGTTGTCGTTAGCCGCATCTTCGCCGAGGATGACTGCGTTCGAAGTGTCGAGTGCATAGACCCAGCATTCAACCGTGTAGTTGTTCTTGGAGTTGAACTTGAAGTCAGGCAGCATCGGTGTGGACAGGGAGCCTGTGCCGTTGAAACGGATGGCGCTGTTGCCGTATTGGACCTGCGACGTTGAACCGACCGGACCAGCCGTAGTGGTGATCGTGTGGGTGTTCATGTAATCGACGAACGTCGTCGCACCCGAGCCCTCTTCGAACTTCATCAACATCGTGACGCTGTTCGAGAACGAGTCTTGCAGAGTCGCGTCGAATTTCAGCGTCAGGCTGAAGTCGCGGTTGGTGGCCTTGTGGCCATCGCCCGCAGCGACCGTGAAGTTGTAGGTCGTGTCTGTCTGCGTGGCCGACGCGCGGCCGGTCAGAGCACCGTTAGATGCCAGCGCAAAGCCGCTCGGCAGTGTGGTCGCGTTTGCCAGCGAGTAGGTGACGATGTCGCCATCGGGGTCCGTCGCTTGGAATTGGAAGTTGAGCGCTTGGCCTTCGACGACGTTGGCGATGGAGCCCGCGTTAGTGACCCACACCGGAGCAACGTCCGGCTTCACAACGACGAAGAAATCGCGGTTCGTGGTCAGCGTGCCGTCGTTGGCGCCGATGGTGAAGTTGTAGGTGTCGTTTGCCAGTGCGTTGGACACCGCCGGGAGAACACCGGTGATGACGCCGTTGGAAGAGAACAGGGTCAGACCCGTGGGCAACGTGGTGCTATTGGCCAGAGCATAGGTGACCGACTTGCCGTTCGGATCGCTCGCGCTGACCGACGTGCTGAAGGAAGCGAATTCAGTCGTGTTCGCACCCAACTGACCGGCCGCAGTGGACCACACCGGAGCGAGGTCGAGTTGCGACGTGAAGCTGAAGGTGCGGTTAACCTGAGACGCGCCGTCGCTGGCGCCGACCGTGATCGAGTAGGTCGTGTTGTTCGCGACGCTCGGCAGGGTGCCGGACAGAACCGCAGTATCACCCGCACCATTCGGGTTGAAGGTCACCGAGCCCGGCAGCGTGCCGCTCGTGATGGCATAGGTGACGTTCGTGCCATTCGGATCGACGGCAGCGAGGGTCTTCGAGAAGGCCGTTCCAGCCAGATCGTTGAGGAAGTTGCCAGCAGGCGTGCTCCACACCGGCGGCAGGTCGTTGATGACTGTAATGCTGAACGACTGCGACGTAGCTTTGTGCGTGACGGTCGATGTGGCGACCAAGTCGAACGAGAAGGTGGAGTCCGAAGATACCGGCGGCAGGGTGCCGCTGATGGTGCCGGTATTGGCGTCAAGCGTCAGGCCGCTCGGGAGCGTGCTTGCGTTCGCAACGGTATACGAGATCGGCTGACCAGCCGACGTGGCCACGACGTTTGCCGTGAACACGGTCTGCTCAAGGGCGCTGCCCAGCGAGCCGGACGTAACCCAACTCGGCGGCGACGAGAAGTGGATCGTGAAGCTGAATGCGCGGTCGGTGGTTTGCACGCCGTCATTCGCTGCGATGTTGAAGTTGTAGGTCGTTGTGTTCGAGACCGTGGCGGCCGTGCCGCTCAGAACACCGGTGTTGGCGTTCAGGCTGCCGCCGGGCGGCAGCGAGCCCGAAGACACCTGATAGTAGATGCCTTGGTTTTCCGGGTCGGTCGCGTTGAAGGTTGCGCTGATCGCGGTGCCTTCGTCTTGCGTGCCCAACGAGCCGGTCGCCGGGGAAACCCAGACCGGGACGAGGTTCTTCAGAACTTGGACGGAGAACGTGCGCTGAACGGGAACGAAGCCGTTCGTGACTTGGACCGTGAACGTGTAAGTGGTGTCAGTGCTCGTGACCGGAATCTTGGCATTGGAGCCAGACGGGCCGATGAAGCAAGTATTGACGCCGCCCGTGAACGACATGCCAGCCGGAAGCGTGCCCGAGATGAAGGAGTAGGTCAGGTTCAGACCTTGCGGGTCCGTTGCCGACATACCGAACGTCGCATTGTAGCCGGAGAGCACCGAGCCCAGCGAACCGGCCGGGGTGACCCACACGGGGTTGCTCACGCTCTGAACGGTCATCGAGAATGCGCGATCAGTGGTGAGCGTGCCGTTGGATGCACGGATCGTGAAGTTGTAGTCGGTGTTGGTCGTAACGTTCGGCGTGATGCCCGCGATCAAACCCGTCGAAGCATTCAGCGACAGGCCAGACGGTAGAGCGCCGGAAACGATGCTGTAGGTGACCGCAAGATGTTGCGGGTCAACGGCTTGAACCGTCGTGTTGAAGTTCGTGCTCTTGAACACCGTGCCGATGCTACCGGCCGGGGTGACCCAGTTCGGAGCCGTTTCAGCGAGAGCGGTGATCGAGAATGCGCGGTCGGCGCTCAGCACGCCATCCGAGACGCGGACTTCGAAGCTGTAAGTCGCATTGTTGGCGACGATGCCGAGCGAACCCGAAACAACGCCAGCGCTCGACAATGTCACGCCCGAAGGCAGCGTGGTGCTGTTGGTCAGGGCGAAGGTGGTCGGCTGGCCGTTCGGCTCAGTGGCGCTCAGCGGAATGCTGAAGGTGTTGTTCGAGAAGAAGCTTCCCAGCGTGCCCGCATTGGTCACCCACACCGGCGGCAGGTCATGCGCAACAGTCAGGGTGAACTCTTGGTTCGTGCTCTTGATGCCGTTGAAGGCGTTGACCGTGAAGTCATAGAGCGTGTCGGTCGCGGCCGTCGGGAGCGTGCCGCTGATGAGACCGGCGCGCGACAGCGTCAGGCCAGCCGGAAGCGTGCCCGAGTTGACGGTGTAGATCATCGGGCCGTTGCCCATGCCGGTCGCGCTCAGTTGATACGAGTAGTTGCGATGTTCGACCGCCGTGCCGAGATTGCTCGGAGAAGCCCAAACGGGCGCCGAGTTGAACAGAATGCGGATCGTGAAGATTTGCGGCGTCTTGCGAACACCACCGGGCGTGCCGTCATCGGCATAGACCGTGAAGCTCGCATCGGTGTCCTGTTCGACGTGCGGCAGCGTGCCGTTGATGACGCCGGTGGAACCGTTCAGGAAAACGCCAGTCGGCAGGCTGTTGCCCGGCGCCAAGTAGTAAACGACCGAAGCACCTTCGGGGTCGGTTGCGACGACTTGTGCGCTGATCGAAACGGTTTCAAACGCAGTGGCGATGGTGCCCGAATTCGTCGTCCAAACCGGCGACAGGTTCGGCGTCACAGTGATCGCGAAGGCACGATTGACCGGCGTGTTGTAGCCGTCGGTCAGAGCGACGGTGAAATCATATTGGGTGGCGTTGGCGACGTTGGTCGCGGTGCCCGAGAGGTGACCACCAGACGACAGAGAAATACCGCCCGGCAGAGAGCCGGAGACCAGTGCGAACGTCACAGAGGTGTTGTTCGGGTCCGTGCCAGCCAGAGTGTAATCGTAAACGCGGAGACCCTGAATCGAGGGCAGCGCACCGGCAGGCGTGCTCCACACCGGCGACTCGTTGTTCGTGACCGTCAGCGAGAAGGTGCGGGTGTTGGCGTAGATGCTGTTGTTGGCTTCGATGTCGAACGAATAGTCCGTGTCCACCAGAACCGAGTCGGGGGTGCCGCTGATGACACCGTGGCTGCTCAGCGAGACACCGGCCGGGAGGAAACCGCCAACCAAGCTGTAGGTGATCGTCTGAACGTGGGCCGGATCGTGCGCCGACACCGTGCGGGTGAACGCAACTTGTTCGAGTGCGGACGACAGTGCGCTGTCCGTATCCCAAACCGGCGGCTCATTGAACAGCGTCTCGATGTAGAGGGTGCGCGGTGTGGTCAGAAGACCATCGCTGGCGATGACGGTGAACATGCTGAGCGTGGTGTTCGAAACCGTGGGCAAATCACCCGAGATGACGCCCGTGTTCCCGTTGAGAACCAGTGTGCCCGGCAGGACCGAGGTGTTGTTCAGCGCATAAGTCACGCCCGAACCGTTCGGGTCCGTCGCGACGAGTTGAACGCTGACCGTCTTCCCACCGAAATCGGACAGGATGGTGCCGCTCGAAGTCCACGACGGCGGGCGGTTCTTGATGACGTTGATCTTTAGCGTCGTTGCCGAACGCTTGATGCCGTCGAATGCTTCGACGATGAACGTGCTCGTCGAGTCGAGCGCGACGGCCGGGGTGGTGCCGGAGATGACGCCGGTGTTTGCGTCGAGGGTCAGGCCGGTCGGCAGGGCGCCCGACGTGATGGAGTAGGTCAGCGCCCGGATGCCGGTCGCCATCAGTTGATAGGTGAAAGCCGACTGCTCAATCGGAGAACCGATAGTGCCGGACGTTTGCCAAACCGGCGGCGAGTTCAGCAGCGTGGTGTAGCTGAAGGCCCGGTTGGTGCTGAGCACGCCATCCGAGGCGCGCAGGGTGAAGAAGAACGTGGTGTCATCGGTGACGCTACCCAGCGTGCCCATGATCGCGCCGTTGCTGGTCAGGTCCAGACCGTTCGGCAGCGAGCCCGCGACCAAAGAGAAGGTGACGGGCTGGCTCTCGGGGTCGGTGGCGTCGAGAATGATGTTGACGGGCGTGTGGTCGTATTGGGTGCCCAGCGAACCGGCGGCGGTGTTCCAAACCGGCGGCAGATTTTGAGCGACGTTTGCGGTGAACACACGGTCAGCGTGTTCCGAACCACTCGTTGCCCGCAGGGTGTAGGTGTATGATCCGGTGGTGTTGTCGAGGGTGCCCGCGATGGTGCCGGTCTGGTTGTTCAGGCTCAGACCACTGGGCAGGAAGCCGCTCGCGATACTAAACGTCGGCTTCGGGCCGTTGATGACCCGGACGCTAGACGGCAGAAGAACGGACGCGCCCCCGATGAGGGCTCCGACATCGCCTTCGGGAGGGCTCACCCAGTTCACGAAGGTTGTATCGCCGCCGAACTGATGCATCCACACCAGCTTCAAACCGTTATATTTGACGCCCATCGAAGTATCTTTCTGTAATAGGAAACCGGAACGTTGTATTTAGTCTGGCTGGAAACTGAAAGGATGCACATTTTGCTTGCCAACAATTAGTTCCGAGGTATTCTAAATAGGTGGTCAACCGGGAGTTTTACTTATGCGCGCTCATGAAATCATGAACGAGAATGTCTCGCCTGCGGCCGAAGTCATGATGATGAAGATGCGCAAGGGCGGCGCGGCTGCCCTGAATGCCAAGCTCTTGGCCGAGATCATCTCCCACCTCCAAGGGTGGAAGATCGAGAACACCAAGGTTCTGAAGCCGTCAGACGGTGGCTGGGTCCTGAGCGGAACGCCCTTCGGCGACATGGTCAAGAAGATGTATGGCAACCACGGTGGCAAGACCTACCACTCGAACCACATCCAGTATCACGCCGAATTCGACCCGAGCGGTGGCCGCGACGCCGAGTGGAACGAACGTAGCAAGCTCGCCTATGTTCAGATGAAGGATCAAGTCGTTCCGCTCATCCAAGCCAACATGAGCAAGAAGGGCCGCTACGAAATCCAGAACCTTGAAGTCAAGGAAGGTATGCGCGGCAACTACCAGCGGATCGAGATCGAATTCGATTTCTTCGTCTGGTGCTCGGCCTACATCGTCACGTCGTCGGACGGCGGCACCTACGAAATCTGCGGCGACTACAAGAACGGCGCCGTGAACCCGACCGACTTCCAAACCTTCTTCAAGTGGGCCTCGACCGAGACCGACTTCATGGATCAAATTCTCGGCCTGCTGGGCTTGGAAGCCATCGAGAAGAAGCAAGATTTGAAGAAGCCCTACACGCCCTCGCCGGGATCGAGCGAGCAGACCATGAAGGTCTATGGGCTCCTGAAGGAAATGACCATGGACGTGCGCGCGTCCCAGAAGACCCACCTGATCGAATACATGACCGATACGGTCGGCCGCTTCCAAGAGACCCTGAAGACCGATGTCGAAGCCGCCAAGAAAATGGCCAGCCGCGACCCGCTGATCGCGATGCTCTGGGACCGCGAGAAAAAGCAAATCTCTGCCAACTGGCAAGCCAAGCTCGAACCCATCGCCGAAGAGCAAGTCGAAGCGATGCAGAACGAGTTCGTCTATAAGAACACCGGCAAGCTGTCCCCGATCCTCACCCGCAAGGGCGGCGACTTCAAGTGCGACGTGGTCGGCATCTCGACCCGCCACGGCACCATCGAAGCGACGCTGAAGTTCAGCTTCGGCGATGGGTCGGAATTCACCGTCACCCAACGGATCGAGCAGTCCTACGTGATGACCTTCCGCATGTCGCAGCCGACCTACTTCTATCGCTACCCGACCCGGTTCACGAACGTGCGCCTCCCCGATGGCACGAAGATGTATCCGTCGGAAGAGAACATGAACGAGATTTTCGCCAAGGCATGATCTACACGCTCACCAATCGCGAGGCTTCACGAGAGCCTCGCGCAAAATCATTTTGGTGCGGAGCCTGTGACCGCGATAAAGTCACGGCTGGATCGAAATGCAGGACGTGTGGTGCTCGTGCAACCAAGACCAGAGACAAGGCAGGCAAGCCTACTCCGCGCTAAATATCGTATGCGCGCGACCGAACTCTTTGAAGATTCCCAAGATTACGATCTTCAGGCCAAATACGACAAATTCAACATCGCCTATTTCGGTGGTGAACTGCCGACGATCCCGCTCATCTGGGCGAACCTGAAGTCGGTCGGCGGCAAGGTGACCGCCAAGATCGTGCGGGTTGGCCCCACCGATCCTTACAAGGCTCGCCGCGACAAGTATTACAACGCCGAGATCAAGCCGGGCACGATGGCCCTGACGATCTCGAACCGGTTCAAGCGTGACGAAGAGGGCCTCGACGGCATCCTTCTGCACGAGATGATCCACGTCTATTTTTTCCACAACAAAATGTATTCCGAAAATCACGGCAGCCGCTTCCTCGCCATGTGCCGGAAGATCAGCGTGCTGAGCGGCGTAAAGGTCCCGCTGAAGGATGACTCGAACGGCCTCGATCTCGCGCAAGAGGCGCTGAAGGCTTACGGTGTGATCCTGATCTACAGCGGAACCGGCCAGCCGTCGTTCGCGCTCGTGTCGGCGAAGAACGCCCACTCGCTTTCGGAGCAGATCAAAAAGTCGTGGGTTCCCCGGATTCGACGCGACTATCCCAAGGCGGCCCTCTACACCATCGCCACGCCGCTCTGGACGAAGATCGGCGCCACGGTCCCGGTCAACCGGAACGTCATGTCGCCGAAGTTCTACAAGCTCCACGATCCCCAAGCTGCGCTGAAAGATTTGCTTGCTAACGGTCACCGCCTCTGGGAGCTTTCTCTATAGGCGACTACTTTTGGTTGACCGTTTGAGAATTGCTGGTAGGTTCTCCTGAATAGGAGGACCACCTTTTGGCTAACAAACCATCGCTGTTCCAAATCTGGTTCATGATCCATGGCCCGGCCGCGATTTTCTCCCTGTTTTGGAACATTGGCTGGCTGCTCGGCGCTCTCTACATGATCGTCGCCGCGACCCACCCGCACAGCGGTTTCGTCCGCTTCATCCTGCTGCTCCCGGCGGCCATGATCCTGTGGATGGTGCTCCGAAACAGCGAAAAGGTTCGCCTGTGATTTCGCCGCAAGTCGAAACCAAGCTGCTCTACGAAACGCTCGGCTCCCCGATCATGGAGAAGAGCCTCGCGACCAGCGGGTTGCGGATCGGCGAATGGAAGTTCCTGACGAACTGGGTGGACGCGGACGACAACGCCGTCCAGAGCTATTTCAACACCGGCGTGCCGGTGACCTTCGACATCACTCGGATGCCCGATGGCTCGTTGGTCAAGACCCGTGAGCGCGCGTCGTTCCTGTGGGAGAAATCCTTCGAGCCGTTCTCTCAATGGGAGCCCACCGCCGACTGGCTTGATGGGGTCATGTTCCGCACCACCCTGCCGCAAGATTTTGTGGTGGGCCTCGCGTTCGTGAATCCGAACAACAACGTCGGCACGATCCGTCTGAAGAACCGCGCCGTGTTCCATTTCCAGCCGGTGCGCTATCGCAAGATCGGGACCTACGACCCGAGCTACGATGATCCGCTGGAAATCGAGCAATCGCTCGCCAATGTCGGCGCCACGATGGACATACGTGCGTTCGAAATCGAGACCAACTACTGGGCGTTCGAGAGCCAGAGCGACGACATCGCGAGCGAAGTCGAGGCCGAACTCGTGCGGATTGGCTTCAACATCAACAAGCTGTGGATGCCGCCGCCGGGCAAACGCCACGGCAAGCTGCGCGAAGCGTTCGACTAAAGAACTTGCTTCGTTGAAATGACCCGGTCGGGGGTGATGCGGAATTCGCTCTCGGCCGGAAGATACTCGTCGTTCGAGTCGATCTCCACTTGGCAAGCCAGCACGCCGATATCGGAGAGCTTACGGTCCTTCATGATGTCGATCAGTTGCTCTGGTGACACGAAGACCGGATCGGCGCGGAGCTTCGAGAAGGCGAGCCAGTAGCGATAGAGCATGATCGTCTGCTTGAGATCGTTCATCGAATCGAGGTTCGATTCCTTGCTCTTGAACTCGGGGTCGTTGCGCACGCGGCTGTCGAACATTCCACGCACTTGGGTCTCCAACCCCTCGACGCGAATCCAACTGACGATCTGTTTCGTGGTGAGTTGGCCGTGGACGATCATCCACATTTCCTTGAGCGAGCGCATCAGGTTGCGGGCCAGTTCGAGATCGTGAGTGAACGAAACCGTCTTGTTCACGTCGCCCATGTTCCCGAGGCCGCGCCGGTCAACCGGCCGTTCAGCTTGGAAACCCTCTCGTAGAATTTCCGGCACGAAAGCCGTGGCGTGATAGAGCGTCTCGACGGCGTCGTGTTCGGGGCGCTGAGGTCCGCGCGCCACGAGGCCGATCTTGTGCTTCACGTCGGCCCAAATGCCCTCGCCTGCCTGATAGGCTTGCTGAAACATTTTCAAACCTTCTACCAGATGCATGGCCGCCACGAACTCTTCGTCGTGTTGGTTTTCTGGATTACCCGGCTCGTAGCCGTAAAGCTCCGCGCCTTTTTCGGCGGTGTCAAGGATGGCCATCGACTTATCCACCTCTGGATGGAGGGGCTGTGCATAATCGAAGCTGCGCTCGACGAACCCTCGGAAAGTTTGCCCATGGGCGAGGTAGGATTCGAGGTTGTGGAGTAGATGCTCGTAGGGGCGGAAATTTTCCAACCGGCGGGCGGTGGAGAGCGCCACAGTGATGTCGTTGGCCGCGTCGTAGTCTTCCGAACCGTAGCGTAGAAATTGGACGAGCATCCGGTCACCGTTGCGCTCGTTGGCGGTGATGATCTCGGCGGCTTTGTCGCGCAGAGCGATGACCTTCTTCAGACCGGCGATCCGATTGCGGACATAGAGCCCGAGGTTTCTCGGCTTGTTGGCAATCGCCTCGGTGATGATCTCGCGGTAGCGCATCGAATATTTAGCGCATTTTAGTTGACCAGATTGAAACTGAGCGTAGGGTTCGGCTCAGTTCAACCCAAGGAGACTCGATTTGCCCCAATATGAAAGCGAAGGCTCGCGCACCGCGAGCGGCATCGTGAAACTCATCGCCATCGTGATCGGCGTGGTCATCCTCTGCGTCGGCGCCGGACTCTACGGCTGCCCGTCCTACAACGTCTACAGTTCGAAGATGGAAGGCGAAGCCGAACTCGCCAAGGCCGAAGCCAGCAAGCAGGTCGCCGTCCAGACCGCCAAGGCGAAGTGGGAGTCGGCCGACTTCGAAGCCAAGGCGGAAGTTCGCCGCGCCGAAGGCGTCCGCGACGCCAACAAGATCATCGGTGATGGTCTGAAGGGCAACGAGGACTATCTCCGCTACCTCTACATCAACAACCTCGCCACGTCGCATGACCAGATCATCTACGTGCCGACCGAGGGCGCCATGCCGATCCTCGAAGCGGGTCACCGTCCCGAGCGGGCCGCCCCGACGCCGGTCGAAGACGACGGCAAGAAGAAGAAGTAAGCCCTGCGTCCAAGGGATAGAGAAGGCCGGGTTCGCCCGGCCTTTTTTATTGCCCGGATTCAGGTAGGTTTTTATGCCCAGAAGTAGGTTGTAAATAGACTTCCGCCCCGGACGCGAGGCGGGTATGACAAATATATTTGGCAAATTAATCAACTACTTATTAGCAAATTGAAAGGCAAATTATGTCTGCTACAAACTCAAAAACGTTTAGTATCATCAAGGCTGTGACGGAAGATCAAGATGCAAATGCGATCAATGTTATTGATACCTTGACAGACCACGTCACTATCTATGCCGTGGAAATTCCACAAAACTACTATGGCCCCGAAGAAGGCCAATTCCTCCCTACTTCCAGAACCGCAAAGGTATTCCTTCCGAATGGTCATTTCATTGACCAAGAAATCCATATTCGCACTGGGTTTTTCCAAGGCGTAGGTATCAGAATCAAACTATACTTTGAGAACCTCTACGTTGATGGTGGGGTTAATCAAATTTGGGATACAATTCCGACTTTTACCGGTCACGCCGCCTCTGTGTGGTTCGGAAATAACACCCGCAATGGTGAAACGGACGGAGAGTGTAACCTTCGTTGGACGGGCTCGCAGTGGCTTGTTTTGTCTATGACAAACGCAAACCAAGGCTTTGCAACAGGCGGGATGTCTACAAACTCACTCTGGCCCTAACGATCCCTAAATAAGTGCATGGATATGCGTAGCATCATGCACTTGGTTGAGGGCCGCTTCGACGGTGAGAATACCTATGAGTATGGTGCCTCCAAAGCTGCGTCCGATTACGCGTCGCATGTCTGGTATCATGGCTCTGAGGATGACTTCGATCAGTTCGACCCTGCCGCGATGCGTGCCTTCAATCGGGGGTTCTGGTTCTCCGAGAACCCCAAGCTCACGGGCTACTATGGCCCGAACCAATACAAATGCCGCCTGCACCTCCACAACCCGCTGCTCGTCAGCGAGGCCGACTACGAGGCAGGCAAGCCCAACGGCCCGAACTCGTGGCTCATGAAAGCGAAGGAAGGCGGCCATGATGCCGTCATCATTCAGGACATCATCGACGGCGACACCATGAGCACGGTGTGTGGCGTGATCGACCCGTCCATCATCGAAGTCCTCGACAAAGATATCTATCAGGACGACATCGACGAAGAGGTGAAGTTCCCGCTCGCCAAGGGCGTGCTGGATCGCGCACGAGGCAGCTACGGTGCCTTGGTGTGCGTCATGAACCCGAAGGACTTCCTGCGCCTCACGACGGTCTCCAACGCTGACCTTGAGCACATCCTTCACAAGGATGAGTTCGCACCCAGCGTCGCCGCCTACAAGAACGTCGAGCACCCGGTCTACAACAAGAACCAGTATGGAATGCCTTACCTGAACGTCGATTTCGAATCCGGCAAGGTGCTGGGTCACGAGGGACGCCACCGCGCCGCGATGGTCGTTCGTGAGGGCGGCACGAAGTTCCCCTGCGTGCTGTTTTTCAAGTCGTCCATGGAATGGGAAGTGACCTATTTCCGCGAGCCTGTTTCCGTCGAGGACGGCGAAGTCGTCTACGGTCGCGGCGAGCACCTCGAACAGATGTTCAAGAGCCAAGATGACGCAGAGGCATTCATTGCCGGGCTCAAAAAAGAAAATGCCAATGTGGACGGCGAGTTCTACAATACTGAGATCAAGACCAACGCTCTAGGTGGTTCAACGATGAAGGGCTCGCCTCGCTCCGAGCCCGACAAGTGGCGCTACGATCCGTGGAAGCCGGAGGACATGCCCGACCAGCTTATCGGACAGTTCAACAGCGCCATCGTCGTCCCGAAGAGTCGCCTCCGCGTCGGCGTCGTGAAAGGATATTCGCACTACCGATGATCCTGCAAGACGAAGAAGAGTATATGGTGGCGCTGCGAATGGCTGAAGAGTTCATGGACAGCGACCCTGTGTTCGGAACGCCTGACAGCGACATCTTCAACACCATCGTCGATGCCATTGAAGTCTACGAAGACAAGCACTATCCGATGGGAGATGGCCTCGCTGGCTCCCTGATGGTCTCAGAAGGTTGTCCAAACGCTGACGTGTGACATGGTCGAGATCATCCAGCCAAAATTTCGACGAGATCGAGAGCGCAAGCTTCGGATGCTGAAGAGCAAGCCGACTTTGGCCGACCACCCTGAATTCCAAAACATCGAAGAGCACCCTGACGTGGTCAGCCCAACACTGCTTGTCGCAGTGCTGGGCATCGTGTTCATGCTTCTGGGGAAGAAGCGTTAGGCGATCTGATCTTCGCGACGCTCGCGGAAATAATTGCGCAAGCCGATCTTCAGGTCGAGCTTGTCGTTGTCGGCCAGACGCAGCATCCCTTGCGAATCCTTGAACACGTCCGTGTAGGGGTCGTAGTTGTTCTTCTTCAGGATGTCCCAACGGTTCCAGTAGTTGCGGTCCTTCTTGTGACCGTGGAAGTGATGCAGGATCGTGCCGGGCACGTATCCGATGTCCATCTTGACGTGCTTCAGGGCACGCGCTTCCCACTGCTTGACCATGTGCACGTAGTTCGGGTGCAGACCCTTCGGCAGCGAGCGGTCGCCTCGGCCGATCAGGCTCTTGGCCATGTGGTCGTCGCCCGAGCCGCAGATTGCGAGGTCGATCATGCCGCCGACTGCGTCCCATGCGTCACGGCGCCACGCCCACGCATAGCCGGGGTGCCAGTGCGGGCCATACTTGGCGTCGAACTGCATACCGGAGTTGAAGCAGTAGGCGAAGCTGGTGGCGAGACGTTCGGTCAGGCCCTCGGTGTTCGGACCCATGTCGAGCGCGTGGCTGAAGGGTTGCACGACCGGCGAGTGTTGCAGAGCTTGGATCGTTTCAATGGCCCAATCGTCGCGCACAAATTGCACGTCGCCGTCGAGCCACATGACGTATTCCCAATCCTTCGGCAGCATCGAGACCGCCTTGTTGACCATGTTTTCTTTGAGCCAAATCTCGTGATCGCAACGCACCTGAATGTGGCGCGGATCGAGGGCGTTGGTGACGGAGAACGGGCGGTTGCCGAATGCCGCCTCGATATACCAATGGGTTGCTGCGCTGGTTTGGTTGCGCAACATGAATTCTTCAAATAGACGGCTGCGCGACTTGTAGCGCACCGGGTTGGAAATGACGCTAACGACGTGAAGCTGCGAGGGGTGCATAAGGCTCCCGGTGGGTTTTACTGGTGGACAATTGTGTAGAGCGGACGTGGCTTGGGGCCGCGAATATTTAGCTGCCGATTTGAGGATTAAAGCTCTACTGTAAGGTGTTGGCGATCACATTTTTTCTATTTTGCACAACTGACACACAAGCGTCACACGGCTGTCGAAAAGTTGCCCATTTTCGTTGACGAAACGCATTTCCGTGGCATAGTTCAACCATGAGCACAGCGAACCCATACGACGTGAACCACCCCGGAAAGTTCGACATCGGCTACGCCGGTCTCGACGACGGGTTCTATTGTTTTCGTCTGGAAGCTTCGGATAAGCCGGGGTTCGACTTCTGCATGTTCCAGATGGAAGTGAGCCAATGGCTCTTCGACAACACCGATGGCCGCTGGCACATGGGGAACGATTTCCCCCACAAGGACCACCCGAAGGTGCGACTCCATAACCCATCCCACGGTGACTACTTCGTGCTGCTCGAACGTTTCTCCGACGTGGTGCAGTTCGAGGCCGCGTTCCCCGTGCTCGGCATCACCCCGTCGATGCTCGTCCCCTAATGGACGATCTCGCCATCACCAAGCTCGCCATGGTCTATTCCATGGAGACCGACCTTCCGGCCAAGGTCGTGCATGATTTCTGCGTCCTGTTGTGCACGACGGATCGGCGCACGTTCGATGGGCTGCAAATCTTCAAGAACGACGGCGCCCGCCGGGCCATGTGGGAAGCCTGCGGTGGCGAGCCCGGTTGGAACACTCCCGGCGACATCGAGAAACACCAATCCGCCCTGATATCCCGCCTGAAGAAGGCCAACCTCCTTCGTTGACATTTCGTAAGCGAAAACCGATAACTGGACCATGACCGAGCCTCGCAATTACAAAGACACGATCTTCCTGCCGAAGACGACCTTCAGCCTGCAAGGGGTGGCGGACGAGGCGGCGATTCGTGCGCATTTTGCCGAGGACTATCGGGGCATGTCCACGCCCAACAGTTCGCCGACGTTCGTGCTGCATGACGGCCCGCCCTACGCCAACGGCAACATCCACATGGGCCACGCGCTCAACAAAATCCTGAAGGATTTCGTGGTGCGTTCGCGCTGGGCCATGGATACCGGCGCCGTGCAATACGTGCCCGGCTGGGACTGTCACGGCCTGCCCATCGAATGGCAGGTTGAGAAAGACCTGATGGCGCAAGGCAAGTCCAAGAGCGACTTCTCGGCGCCCGAGTTCCGGCAACTTTGCCGCGACTATGCGGCGGGCTGGGTGAACACGCAGCGTGAGCAGTTCAAATCGCTCGGTGTGCTCGGGGATTGGGATCGACCCTACCTGACCATGGACTTCGAGTCCGAAGCCCGCATCGCCAAGATGCTGCACACCTTCATGATGTCGGACATGCTCTATCAGGGCGTGAAGCCGGTGCTGTGGAGCACGGTCGAAGAGACGGCGCTCGCGGAAGCGGAAGTCGAGCACGAAGACCTGCGCGTCACGTCGGTCTACGTCGCCTATCCGTTCTCGCAAAAGCACAACGACGGTTGGATGGATCGGACCAGCATCCTGATCTGGACGACCACGCCGTGGACGCTGCCGGGCAGCTACGCAATCGCGTTCAACCCGGACATTTCCTACGGCATCTACGAAGTGGATGGTCACACCAATCTGGCGAAGTGTCAGATCGGTGATCGGTTTGTCTTGGCTGACAAGCTGGCTCCGCAGGTTTTGTCCGACATCTTCGTCACCGAACACCATCGTGTGGAAGATGCTCAGCCGCAATTCTACATCACCGGCCATCCGCTGCGCAGCGAGGCTTGGGACGGCTACAAGTGGGGCGTGCCTTGCCTTCCGGGCGCCCATGTGACCGACGACGTGGGGACGGGTTTCGTCCACACCGCACCCGATCATGGGCCGGAGGATTTCGCCTGCTGGAACGCCAACAACATGGGCGAGTTCGAACCGGTGGTCGGCGCGGATGGCCGCTATCTGCCGCACGTCTCATTGTTCGCGGGTGAGTCCATCCTTGGACAAACTCCGAAGGGCGATTACATCTTCGAGTTCACGAACGCCAAGGTCTTGGCGAAGCTCGAAGAGGCCGGAACTCTGGTGGCCTCGAACAAGGTCGTCATCAGCTACCCGCATTCGTGGCGCTCCAAGGCTCCGCTGATCTATCGCACGACGCCGCAGTGGTTCCTTTCCATGGACTCGCTGGAAGACATCCGCGTGCGCGCGGTGAGCGAGATCGACAAGACGGAGTTCGTCCCCGAGAGCGGCAAGAACCGCCTTCGCGGCGCCGTGGAACGTCGGCCGGACTGGCTCGTCAGTCGCCAACGTGTGTGGGGAACGCCTCTGGCGATCTTCGTGCACAAGGAGACCGGCAAGCCGCTCCGCAGCGATGCGCTCAACGCGAAAATCTACAGTATCTTTCGTGGCCACGGCGGCGACGCGTGGTGGAAATACGACAAGGAATTCTGGCTGAAGGATTCCGGCTACAATCCCGACGACTATGACATGGTCATGGACGTGCTGGACGTGTGGTTCGACAGCGGTTGCAGCCACACGCTCATCGACTGGCCGCCGGGCTCCAACGAGCAGGTTGCTGATCTCTATCTCGAAGGCTCTGACCAAGCGCGCGGCTGGTTCGGCTCGTCCCTGCTTGTCAGCACGGCGATGACCGACCACGCCCCGTTCAAGGCGGTGCTGACGCACGGCTTCGTTCTGGACAAGAACGGCAAGAAAATGTCCAAGAGCGCGGGCAACGTGGTCGATCCTTTGGTGGAAGCACCGAAGTATGGCACGGACGTGCTGCGCCTGTGGGTGGCGTTGGGCGATTATACCCAAGACACCCGTGTCGGGGATCAAATCCTCAAGACGACGGCCGACATCTACAAGCGGCTGCGGAACTCGCTGCGCTTCCTCGTGAGCAACCTTCAAGGGTTCGGCGATCATGAAGATGATTGCTTCGACGACGTGTATCAGTATCCGCCGCTCGAACGCTACATGCTGAACCTGCTGACCGAACTCGATCCGCAGATCAGACAAGCCTACACCGAATATCGGTTCAACGATGTCTGCAAGCTGCTGCTCGATTTCTGCGCCAACGATCTGTCGGCGTTCTATTTCGATATCCGCAAGGACAGCCTGTATTGCGACCGCCACGACAGCAAGCGCCGCCTTGCCTGCCGGGCGACGCTGTTCCGCATCTTGGACTCGCTGACCGCGTGGTTGGCGCCGATCCTGCCCTACACCATCGCCGAAGTGGGCGAGCACCTGAACATGCCCGCCCTCGTCGTCGGTAAGTTCCCCGAGAACGCTTTCCTCGCACCGATCACCACGGATGAGGGACCACGCTGGGCTAAGGTGCGCGAGGTTCTCGCGGCCGTCACCCCGGCGTTGGAAGAGAAACGTCAGGCCAAGGAGATCGGCTCGGCGCTCGACGCCAACGTGCTCGTGTTCGTGCCGAAAGACTTGTTCGAGGCGTTCGACGGTGTGAACGCGGCGGACGTGTTCCGCACCAGTCAGGCGACGATCATGCTGGCCGAGGCGCCCCACGGCCAAGTGTTTTCGGTGGTCGTTACGCCCGCCGAAGGGAAGAAGTGCGCCCGGTCGCGCAAGATCACCAAGGACGTGGGCAGCAACCCGCGCTATCCCGACCTGTCGGCTCGGGATGCGGATGCCGTGGCTTTTCTGGATTACGGGATCAATGGCGCTTTCGAGTGAGGCCATCGAGAAGGCCAAAGTCATGATGAAGCTCTACGACATCAAGGGCGAAATCACGACCTATGCGACCGGCGACTACTGTTCGATTGGGCTGGGTCGTAAAGGCCCGCGCAAGCGTGCGTGGATGGCTTGGGGCTACCCCAAGGTGATCTGGTATAAGAACCACGAAAACCTGCTGGCGGGCATGAAACGCCTCATCATGAGGCGCAACCCCGTTGAGTGAAGCTGCTGAGGCTTGGGCGGCAGATCAGGCGACCGCGTCGGCTCCGCTTACCGCATTGCCGTTCGATGATCCACGCCTCGGTGATGTGCGGCAGTTGATGCGGTTCATGATCCAGCGGGGAGGATACCAGCACGGGACGCATGTCATCGAAGTGATGAAGCGACCCTTCCGGTTGATCTGTCCGAAGGACGACACGCCGCAGGTTCCTTACGATTTGGGGTTCCGTTCGCCCAGTCGATGGAACCTGCGTCTTGGGCTTCGTATGCCGCTGAAGTTTCGCTCGCCTATGATGGTTGACCATCGTGGAAAGCGCCATCGGCTGGAAATCGAAGCCATGTCGCAGATGCCGGGCTACTTCGATGATTTCCGTCTCTTCCATGAGCCGGGCAACAAACGGTTCAACCAAAACAGCACACAAATGGCAAACTTTTATCTTTTGCGATATGGTGAGCTTTACCGTGCCGATCTGAGAGGATCGGTGGAGTTTTTGGTCGAAGACATGGCCCTCGCCAAGATGGTCCATGCAGAGGAACTTGGACGAGTCTGATGCGGAAGCACACCCCTTGGAGCAAGCGTAAGAAGCTCATCGAGTCTTTCTTCGTTGAAGGGCTCGGGGTCGATATGCAATGCACGTCTTATCGCTACAAGACCAACCACAGTAGCTACGAACTGCCCTACTACAACGTGCGCCTGAACCGCGAGATCATCTGGGAGTTTCCCGGCAAATTCATCGACGGCGTGCTGAAGCAGGACACGCGGCTGCCCGCCATTCAATATTGGTTGGACAACAACTGTTTCGCGAGCTTCGTGATCGACGCCTACGTCAACCTGTCGCGCGAAGAACTCTTCGATCCCATTAACAAGGATCAATGGGAGCTTGGGGACATTCTGCGCGCTGCTGATCGTCGGATCGGCAAAGCCAAACTGATCGAGTGGAGCAAGACGCTGGCGCCGGAGAACCCGGCGCTGAAGGTGCTGGCTGCTCGTTTTCCTCGGAAGGAGAGAGAAGATGCCGCCGTCTGATCCGGGTGCATTCCCGCCCGCTTGGAACAAGCAGGAGCGCATTCGTCGCTCGAAATTTTCGTGGACGGAACGCCGCGTCGAGGATGGCAAGATCATCTTCACGAAGGGCTACTACATCGGCGGCGTGATTCTGATCGCCGCGTTGGTCATCGGCCCTTGGGCCGTCGGTGTGCACACGATCTGGGAACACTTCTTCGGATGAAGGACTTCCTTCCCCTTCTGCCGATCTTGTTCATCGTCGTGATGTTCGCCGTGATGATCGGCTTGCTGATCTGGTCGGCTCGTGTGGAAAAGAAGTGGGCCAAGATTCACAAGCCCGTCTATCCGGCCGACAAGGTCGAGCGGATTTCCCGAGCCATGTGCGCCGCTGATGGCCGCAACCCGGATAATGAGGGTGCGTGGAAGTTTTACAAAGACCAAGCGGCGCGTTTCATCGCGGCGACCGAAGCAATGGAAGAACCGCGCATCCCGCACAGAAAGTAGGCATTCTCTCCATCCTAAATGGCGGGTCATAACTCCGTAAATATTGGCACAATTTTGAGGTGCCAATATGGGTCGTCAGACTGCCAGATACGGGTGGAAGCCCGATCTCCCCGATTTCCGTGATCTCTACTACAAGGATGTCCACTACAAAGCTGTTGTCGCTCCGGTCGATCCGCAGAACGGCCAGCACCAAGACCACATCCTTCCCATCGGCTTTGACGCGACCGGCCTACCGCTGGGCGTGAGCCTGCGCCCGAAGCTGCCGCCGGTCTTCAATCAAGGTCAGCTTGGTTCGTGCACCGCGAACGCGGCTGGCCTGATGTGGGCGTTCGTCCACGGTGGCGGCCCCTACTCGCGCCTGCAAATCTACTACAACGAACGCCTTCGCGCTGGCACGCTGGACCGCGACTCCGGCGCCTATCTACGCGACGCGATTCAAGTGCTCGTCAACGACGGTGCTGGCCTCGAACAGGACTGGCCCTACGTTGAGTCGAACTTCAAGATGCCGCCCCCGCCGGTCGAACTGGCTGAAGCCGCAGCGAACAAGGCTACCGCCTATTCGCGTCTTGAGACCCGCGCTGACTTCCGCAACTGCCTTGCTCAAGGCTTCCCGTTCATCGTCGGCATCTCGATCTTCAACAGCTTCGAGAGTGACGCTGTTGCGCACACCGGCATCGTGCCGATGCCCGACCGTTCGGAGCAGATGGTCGGTGGTCACGCCGTCTGCGTCGTCGGCTACGACAGCACCTTCAACGGCGGCGACTATTACGAGGTTCGCAACTCGTGGGGCGAGGACTGGGGTGACCAAGGTTGCTTCTGGCTCCCGGCCGCATACCTCGAAAATCCCAACCTAGCGTGCGACGCTTGGACGGTTCGCAAATAAGGAAAGGGCCGGTGGAGACACCGGCCTTTTTCATGCGCGGTTGACGATCCTCGGATATTTTTTGCGAAGCGCTTTGGCGAACGGGCGATACTCGTTGAACCGTTGCGTCTCGTTGTCGAGGGTCAGTTCAAATCCACCATTGTCGAACAGCACCGCATAATTGTTGGCGTCTCGAACGTAGCGGGAGACGCCATTCGAGCGTCCCTCGAACCGAAAGAATTTCTCGGCCAGAATGTTTTCAACTCGTGTCGCATCGCGCAATATCGCTCTCCATTGTGCCCCGTGCTCCGTCAAACGCTCAACCTAAATATTGGATGCGCTACCACGAGATCACCAACGAGATCGAAGAGATGCCCGGCGAGTGGATGGACTCGGACGGCATTGCCAGTCGGAGCGAGCGCTACATCGACGACGCCAAGCCCTACACCACCATCGGCGGGCTGACGGTCAAAAAGGACGTGGATCGAAAGATCACCGCGCTCTTGTTCTACGACAAAGAAAATCTCGTTGGGTTCGCCATGCTGGTCGATGAAAGCAACGTGGCTCCCAACGCCGTCGAGATCGAGATCGCGCTAGAGAAGCCGTATCAAGGTCGCGGTATCGGCATGGCGACCTACAAGTTTTTACTCAGCCAAGGCTACACCATCGTGAGTGGCTCAAACCAATATCCGGGCGCCATTGCGATCTGGCGCAAGCTCATGAAAGACCCTTCGGTGAAGGTGATGACGGTCACTCCGAAAGACATCATGAGCCACAACCCCGGCTACCGCATCCGGCCGCTGAAATCGCCTAACGAACCGTGGACGACGACGGACGAATATTTGAGGCTGATGGCTACCAAAGCTTGACAGTTTCATTGTCGTAGACCATTCTCCCAGTCTATTTTGGGAGGGACTCGTGTTTCATAAGGTTCTGATTGCTGGTTCCTTAGCCGTTGCTTTGGCTGGTTGCTCCCCGACGACGGGCAGCAATACTCCGACGGATGGCAACCCGTCGAATCAGAAGAACGCTCAGATTTCTCACACGAGTGATTCATGCTGCGTCCCCGCTTCAGAATCCGTCGCGCGTCAGGCACTCGTTTCGCAAATCGTTGCTTTGAGTAACGACGTTGATGATGCTGATCCGGTTAGAGAGAACGCCAACATCGTTGATCGAATTCGCCCCGAGTTGGAAATCTCCGAACTTGAAGATATATTGGTTCACGAGCGTCTTGCCATCGACCGTCATGGCCGTCGCGAAATGTGCGAAGGCTCTACTGCTTCAGAGTGCAAAAATACCATGGATGCGATATATGCGGAAGATTACGCCTATGGTTTTTGTTTCACGATGACGAACCCGCAAGATTGCATTCTGACGGCAGCCCGCAACGCGGCTTATCCCGAAACTCCAATAAAAAATCCCAACGAACGTGAGGCTACCGCATTAGCGGCTCGCGCATATCAGAAGTGAGATTTTCAAAGTGAGCGCGATCAAAGTTCCGTGGAAAGAGCCGGAGAAACCCGGTCCAACACGCCAGCAAGAAGCCCACGCTGATCTTGTGTTGATGCGTCTCCACGCGTTGATCCAAGCTGGCTATCGCCCGCAGTTGGGTGCGGAAGCTGGTGGTGCGTCACAAATCGACTTCACCCATCCGAACGCTCAACCCCTCACGCTGTGGCCTGACGGTATGGTCTTGGATGAGGCTCCGACCACCATTCACTATGATAATCAAAGGACAGTTATCTACCACGACGATGCCTTGGTTTTCGCCCGGTTCATCGCATCCGTCCCGCGTCCGAATATCCTTCATCGAATTTGGCGAACGTCGGTGGCCAACCTATTTGGATACAGCATGATTTGCGCGGTCATGAGCGCGCCTGTGCTCGCAATTGCCCACCACTATCACCAGACCAGATGGGCGTTTTTGCTCTTGGCAGTCTATTTCGCCATGTGGTGGCGGAACGAAGAGATGGAAGCCGCCCAACACCGGCAAAGTCTCGCCGGGAGACTTACGAGACTCTGATATTCAGTGAGCGTGGACGTGGCCGCCGTTAGCTGACGCTTCGATCTTCTTCCGCTGTTCCTTGATGGCCGACGCCATGTCGCCAAGGTGGAAGGGCAGCACCTTCAGAGTCCGATTCAGGTGCTTGCAGACAACGCCCTTCAGTTGGGGGTTGCGGATGTGCGGGTAGCGCACCTCGGGGATGATCGCTGCATCCTTCTTGGTCATGATATACTGCATCCCCCAGAATTTGAACGCCGGGCACGGGCAGTGCACACGAATGTTCGCTGCCCAGAGCAGCAGGCGGGCCGCTTCCGGCGCCGTTAGATCGGGGTCGATGACCTGATCGTGCCACTCGACGAATTGGACGTAGGTGTTCCAGCCGTTATACTTGTTGGGCACGAAATACTTCATGATGTTCGACTTGGTCCCGACGTAACGGACGTAGGGGATCAGTTTCGAGTAGTCGTTGTGGGGCAGCCAGTTCGGGTCGATCTTGACCATGATGTCCTTGTAATATTCCTCGTCGAGGACATGCGGATGGTCATCGTGGAAATAGGACTGGGGATCGGGATGGATATGCTGGCTCACCGTCTATTTAGCGTGCTCAAAGGGGTTGCATTTCGTTTGCGAAATTGCCATAGTCACCTCTCGTTTTGATTCCCCTTCTTGGAATGCGCGATGTCAGACGTTTTAGCTACCGGCAGCGCCCTACCGGTGCGGCCCTATCGGGGTTCGGTCCAACCGCGAGTATGGCGGTTATCGAAGACCGACCTATTCGACGCCAGCGTAGATCGCATGGCGGCCACGTTCCCTGACATCCGCGAGAAACTGAACAAGTTCCTCGCCACCAAGATGGAAAACCCGCTCACCACCCGCTACGGCAAGCACGACAGCCCGATGCGCGGCCACCTAGCGGGCTTCTGGCACTGTCACCTCCGAGACGATGCCGTGCTGATATACGATCTGTCCGACCGTGTTCTGACCCTAGTCTACCTCACTCCGCACGCCGAGATCGAGGGCAAACGCCTGAAGTCCACCGCGATGCGCCTAGCGCAGTTTGTTTCATGACCGCATTGATCGTTCAGCCACCGTTGCGCCGTTTCCGCCCGACGGAATCCCGAAAATCCATGGTGTTCCTCGCCGGGAGCATCGAGATGGGCTCGGCCGAAAACTGGCAGCCGACGGCCATCGAACGTCTCAAACACCACACCTCGGTCATTTTCAATCCTCGCCGCGACGATTGGAATAGCGACTGGGAGCAATCTATCGACCATCCCGAATTCAACGCACAGGTGAACTGGGAACTCGACATGATCGAGAAATCGACGATGGTCGTCTTCCACTTCGACCCCAACACCAAGTCGCCCATCACCCTGATGGAACTCGGCATCGTGTCCAACCGCACCGCCGCCTACGGCACCTTCGTGTCCTGCCCCAAGGGCTTCTGGCGCAAGGGCAACGTGGACATTCTGTGTGAACGGAACCGCATCCCTGTGTTCGACAATCTGGACGACATGCTCGGTGCGGCGGTCGCCAATGCTGTGAGCCGGAGCCGCTGATGGGTGGTCCAGTCGCCTTCGCAACGCGTTTCTCCAACGGCGATGTGGTCTGCATGGATGTGTGGACCAACCCGCTGCCCTACCTCATCAAGACGAAAGCCGTCCTGCTGGAACGGAACGAACAGGTGGTGCGCAACCACTATCAGGAATGTCGCGGGGTGATGGAACTCGACGGCGTCACGCCGATGCACACCGATGTTCCGCTGGCGCCGCTCGGCTACGGGCTGATCGTTTTGGATTTCAAAACACGCTCGCTGATGTCGATGCAGAACTACACCTCGTTCGACAACTTCTCGGACTTGGAAGCGTGCGGCCTGTCGGACAGAGAGAAGTATGAAAGCTTCTTGGCGTTCTGCGACTGGGGCATGATCGAGATGACCCGCCGCGACTATGCCTTGGAGCATGAAGAAGCCGATCTGGGTGAGGTGATCTACCAGAAGAGCGCGATGATCGAGAACGCCGAAGAAGGCAAGAAGATCGCCGAAATCGTCAAGGAAGGTCTCCAACGACGCTGGCGCGGCGGCCCACGTCAGACCACGTTCTTCCGCTTCAAGATCAAGCTGCCGTTCGAATACACGGTGTTCACGGAGTTCGCATCGCGCGGCGCGAAGGACTACCGCAGCAAGCTGAAGAAGCTCGGCTTCGAACTTGACCGCCCGGCGCAAAAACTGTGGCGCGAGTGGATCAAGGAGATGGAAAGCCGCGAAGAGGAAGACGAAATTCGCAATATGGAAAACCAAGCTTGACTATTTCTATCTGCCGCGTCTAAATAGCGGCAGTATGAATGAAAAAGACTTTGGGGTAGAGGAACGCTTCTACCAACAGGTTGCGACGCTGCTTTGCGCCGAGCACACCTATCGTAAAGGCCCGCGTAAACGCACGCGCTGGACGAACCGCTTTGAGGGTGCGGGGAACGGACGTTTCCCACCCAATGGATTGGTCCGTATGTTTGGACCCAACTTGATCCACATTGCGCTGATGTCTCCGCGTCTGAGTGGTCAGTTCAAGAGCCCGCAGGACGCGCTTGACGCAATCAAGCAGGCCATTGAGGATCAATTTGGTGAAGACGTTTAGTCCTGACGAGATCGAAAAGGCCCGGCTGCAAGGCATCGAGATGCACGGCAGCGAGGACGAACAGGGCAACGTCGATCCCGGTATCAAGGAAGCCGATCACCAACCCGGCTCTTTCAGCTATCATGAAGCCCTTCACGCTGCGTCCATCATGATGGATTCGGTGGACCGGCATTTGGTCGAGCACCCCGCCGTGCTGTTCGACCCAGAGGCGTTTCGTCTCGCCTTTGATGCGCATACGGCACTCTTCAACCTCTATCAACATCTCGGCAAACGGCACTTGTGAACAACTGGTGAACGGATGCAATTGACCCCATTCAGCATAGCTATGATATGTTGTGGGTTCTGAATACGAAAAGGAAGAAACGACTATGAAGAAAATCGCTCTCATCGCTACCGCCGCCATTATGGCGCTTAGCTCGACGCTCGCCGTGGCTCAGCCCTACGGCGCTTACAGCGACCACCGCGACGGCGCTTACGGCGACCACCGCGACTATCGTGACAACGACCGCCGCGACAACGACCGGGATGGCGACCGCCGCTATGATCGTCGCTATGACGGCCACTACGACGGCTACCGCTATCAGCGCGGCGAACGCTTCGCCCACTACAACCAGCGCGCCTACTACATCGACAACTACTGGGCCTACAACCTCCCCGCCCCGCGTCCGGGCTATCGCTACTATCGCTCCGACAACGGTGACGTGGTGATGGTGGCCATCGCCAGCGGCATCATCGGCCTCGTGATCGGCAATGCGCTCTCGAACGGCGCCAACGACCACGGCTACTACCGCCACTAAGCGCTAGGCGCTTTCGGCACAATCGGGCGGTCCTTCGGGGCCGCCCTTTTGTTTGCGCGGTCCTAAATATCGGATGCGCGTTCGAGATTTGTTTGAGGTGGAAGTTGGCGGTGGGATCACGCTCAGTGATTTCCCCGATGATCTGCCGTCGAAAGACCTGTCCAGCAATCAGCTAGACCTTTTCAAGTCGGTGCCCTCCGGTGAACCGAACCTGCCAGAGAACCTGAAACTCCGTGGCCGTATGGGCGAATTCTACGTCGCCGAACGTGGTCCCAAGCCCGGCGAAGAGCAGTCCAAGGGTGCGCGCTGTTTCGTGTGGGTTCTGGACGGCAAGGCCGCCGCCTACGTCTGGCTGGTCCCTTACTCCCGTGAGAACCTGAACTATCCGCAGGAGATGCACTACAAGCCCGAACTAAACGGGAAGGGTCTCCGCGTCTCGGCCGTGTTCGTGGGCGAAGAGTTCCGAGGCCAAAAACTCGCCCCCAAAATTTATCAATGGTGCTTGGAGCACGTCTGCGACTACCTGATGGCGGACTCGTTGCAGACGCCCGGCGGCGTGGCGATCTGGAAATATCTGCGCCGCCTGCCGCAGTTCGCCGTCGAGGTTTGGGACGGAGATCGCTACCAGTCCCGCGCCCGCAAGACGGGGAAAGATTTCAACCACGTCTACAACGTCAACCACCTCATCCCGTGGGTCACGCTCAAGTCCAAGCTCGACTTCGTTCTCCACGGTGGTGATGACATCGACGAGGACGCCGATCCGACGCAAACCCTTGCCATCCAGTGGGAAGTTCCCAAAGCCTGCCGAGCGGCCCTAGAAAGCGGCGAGGATGCCATTGTGTGGGTCGATGTCGCCAAGCTCGACGCGTCCTTCAAGCATGACCGTGGCTTCTACGTCGGTCCCGGCGGCGAAGGCGGCATCAAGGGTCGCTATCCTCGCTTTGACGAGTGGGTGAAAGAGGGCCATCCGGTTGCGATGCCCGAAGTGGGCTTCGGCTACCGGGACACGGCGACCTTCACCAACGGCCGCCACCGTTTCGCGTGGATGCGTGACCATGGCGCCCAAGCTGTGCCGGTAGTGACCGACGCGGATCGTGCAGAAGAGTTCGCAAAACAATTTGGGACCAACCTGCGCCGCACGGCAGTTCGTTGACCAAAACCTAAAATCTGTCTAGGTTGTTCTCAAATTGGGGACAGCCATGAAAACTCCTGAACAAATCGCCGAAGCCATCATCCAGCGCGCCAACGACGGCTACCATCGCGACACCGGACGCTATCCGTCCTACGCCATGGCGCCGTGGGATGACCGCATCAAGTGGACAGCCTACATCAAGACCGTTGCGGCCGAGGTGCTCGCGGAAGAACTCGCGGCTGAGTGATGATCTATTGCTTCGAGGTTCGCACGACTTCCGATGAACAAATGGAAGAGATGCGTGTCCTCGCTGGCGTCTATGACACTGTCGGGGCCAAATCGACCTACATCAGCGATACGATCATCCTCTTCTACATTCCCGATCAGGGTCGCGCCGCCAATTTTCGATTGTTCTATGATGAATATATCACCGGCCGCACGGTCCTGAATCCCAATGACGAAAACGAACTCATCAACCGAATCATCGCCCGCTGCAAAACCCGATAAACAGGTCTCGCATCATTACGATAAATGGCGGCAACGCTTCATCGCGGCCTTCGCGAGCGCTGAGAAAAAAATCGGCAAGGACAACGGCATCTTCCCGCAAGAGGGTTGGATGACCGTGCACATGGAGACCGTCATTAAAGGTGACGGCCAGCGGGTCAAAACAACGAGCTATACGTTCGATCCGACAATCGACGAATGGTGCGTCGAGCAGAGCGTGCGTATTGAGGTCAAGACGGTCATGGTTCTCGACCATGAGATGCCCTACATGCACTTCCAATCGTTCTCAGACCTGCTGAAATTCAAGCTGACCTTCCAGTAAACTTAGCGCGTCGTATATTGTTGACGACCCTCGGATCGGTGGTAGATTCAGGGCATAGACAAAAGCGGCACACGGAGTTCATCACATGGAAGACCTTCGCACTCTCTTCGAAATCCCGGCCGAGAACATGCCGAAGTTCGAGAAGCAGATCGCTGCGCTCTCCAAGAAGTCGGTCAAGCTGATCGGCCAAGAAATCCGTCCCTTCACCTTCAGCCACGAGGAAAAGACCCTCGCTGATGGTCGCACTCACCGCGTCTACTCGGTGATGCTGACCGCCGAGGTTCCGAAGCTCAACGGCTGGACGTTCGTCGCCCGCCTCGATCACTCGAACGACACCGGCACCATCATCCGCATGGTCCCGAACGCGGGCAGCCTGCCGGAAGCCTTCCGCTCGGCCACCAACACCCGTTGCGACCACTGCAACGTGAACCGCTTCCGCCGCGACACCTTCGTGGTGCGCAACGACGAGACCGGCGAATTCAAGCAAGTCGGCTCGACCTGCCTGAAGGATTTCTTCGGCCACGATCCGATGAAGATCGCCAAGCTGGCCGAACTGCTCGGCTACGCCTACGAGTGCGGCCGGGCCGCCAACGAGTGGGGTGTCGAGGGCCTGAACCCGAACGACTACCGCTGGATCGCCGTCGAGGAATTCGCCGAAGCCACCGCCAAGGCCGTCCTGAAGCACGGCTGGGTGTCGGGCAAGGCCGCCTACGAGAACGCCAACCTGACCGCCACCCGCGAATATGCGTGGTCCTACTTCTGCGCCCGTGGCGAGACCACCGACGCGGAACGCGTCCTCGCCGCCGACGCTCTGGCTTGGGCTTCCAGCCTGCGCGAGAAGGCCACCCTCTCGGACTACGAGCACAACATCACCGTGATCGCGGACGCGACCATGATGGAGCCCCGCTCGGCCGGTCTCTGTGCCTCCATCGTCGGCGTCTACTTCAACAACAAGATGCGCGACGCCCAAGGCCCGAAGACGGTGGACGTGGGTGACTTCAAGGGCGTCATCGAACTGATGACGGTCGGCGGCAAGAACCTGAAGTTCCCGAAGATTCGTCTGGCCCTGCCGGACGGTCAGCCCATCGTTCTGGCGGTGGCGGGTGACCGCTCGAACTACAAGGGCTCGGTGAACATCACCGACGGCGGCAGCTACGACAACAACGTGTGGTTCGGCCGCGTGAGCCCGACCGGCGAGTGGAAGAAGTCCAACTCGGTCCACGGCGGCACGATGACTTCGCTGGTCGCCCTGCTGAGCGATCTGTCCCGCGATCCGGCTGGCACCGCCGCCGCTTACGGCAAGCTGACCGGCCAGTGCTGCTTCTGCAACAAGAAGCTGGACGACGCCCGCTCGACGGCGGTCGGCTACGGCAAGACCTGCGCGGGCAACTACAACCTGCCTTGGGGCGCCAAGGCCGCGAAGGCGGCCTAACCCTCAATGTCGAACTTCCGCACAGTCGATCAGGAAGTGATCCCCGGCACGATCAACGGGTGCAGCTATGCACCCCGCGTTCGTGTGCTGGCGCGCACCCAAGATTTGCTGCTGCTCTGGGTGCCCGGTTCGAACGTCTGGTCGGGCATGTATGGCACCCAATATCATGGCGCCGAGATGCGAGTTGTTCAGCGTCGAACCCATGGCGCCGATGAACTGACACAAGGCTTCATCTGTTCGGGTGTGCGTTTCAAGCAGTCGATCTTCAAAGATTTCGCCGCCGAGATCGACAAGCACTTGGGCCAGGGCTTTCATGCTCTGCTGGAAACCAAAAAGACGGTCATCGTTGGTGACAACGAACCGTTTTCGATTTACGGTAACGAGCTTCCGATCTCGCCTCGTCGGTTCGGTTACGAGAAGCATCAGCGCCAGATGGCGCTTCGTGAAAAGCTGGTCGCGGAGGGCGTGACTGGCATCGAACTTGAAATGCGGGTTCAACAGGAGAGCTAAAATGGACCTGCAAGGCGCAAAGCTGTCGGAAGTCATCGGCGTCATCAACGCCATCTGCCGTGACGCGGAATGGGAGCGGAAGGGGTCCTTCCTCTACATCACCCAAGGCGCCATCGCGGGCGTGCAACTGCGCGTGCGCCAGACCTTCCATGAGAAGGGCCTGACCAACCTGTCGATCAGCGGCAACGGCTGGTTGCTGTCCTTCCAAGTCACCCGCCAGCGCCCGCGCTCCATGGCCGATGACGTGCCGTCAGAAATGGTCTGGCTGTTCCTGTCAGATCGCTGGGCCACCCGCGTGGGCAAGGATGCCAGCCAACGGCTGTGCGTGCATACCGTCTGCATCATCAGCCCGGATGCGTTCCAAAAAGAGATGACGCTCCTGCGCATGTTCGAGACGGAATGGGCGTGATCTTATCGTGGCCAACCTACCCTTCGAGCTAAGCGAGAAAGAGATCGGCGCCCTCATGTGCGGGGTGGCGGCCGATAACGTGTGGAAGCGCGGCAAGCGCGATTTCATGATGTGCTCGCGAAATCTTTTCGGGATCAATCTGAGCTTCCGTGAAAAGGGCACGCAAGTCGCGCTGTCCTGCCCGAACTGGCGGATCGGCGCGACGGTCAACTATCGCAGCCAAGTTCGCAGCGACATGCTGGGCGGGGTGCTCGTCAAGGCGCCGACGATGCACATTCCCTACTCACCGGGACCGACCCGTTTCGCCCGCAAAATTCGTCAGCAACCGGTGACCGTCATTCGCGAAGCGATGATGTTCAACCCGGTGCTGGAAATCTACACGACGATGGCGCGCTTCGAGCGCGACTGGGTGCTGCTACGCATGTTCTCAAGCGAGTGGGCTGAACATGCAACCGGATGATATGGCCATCGGCATCTACAACCACATCCGCCTTGCGGGTGGCGGCTACCGAGCCTCCGCGCGCGGAGAGATCGGCGGCATCCCGTTGATCGTCTCGCGTCATCGTTACGCGGGGAAGCACAACTTTGCCATCACGCGGCCGGACGAAGACGGCTGGTCGATGAAATTCGTGGTGGTCTCGGCGGACGAGGAAGAGCAATACCTGTGGTTCCGCCGCCCGGACAAGCAGTATCGCTTTAGGGTCTCGGCAGACGGCGACACAGGCTATATTCGTGGCAAAGGGCGGGTCTATGCCCGTCTTGGGTCATACGAAGCCTACAAGCGCGACATGGCCCTCTTGCGGATGTTCGACAGCGTGTGGGGCGAGTCATGTCTGTAAGCCGCCACGGCGCTCCTGACCGCGTTCTAGGGGGCATCTCGATCCAAGACTTCGCCACGATCTGCAACGCGGTTACGCGCGAGGGCGTGCGGGTCAAAGATGGCTTCGTCTATTGCACCAATGGCAAGTCGCACGCCTTCGAGGCGGTGTTCATGGGCATCCCGCTGCGGTTCGAGGCTCGGCGCGACTACGTCTACAACGGCTATCCCCTCTGCTACCGGTTGTCCGGCAACGGCTGGACGATGGAATGCTCAGGCAGCACCTTCCCGCCGGGCAACACCGTGAAGGGTGAGGGGCGCTTCGATATGGCGCCGTTCGATAACGTGAACTTCCTCTACCTCCGCAGCAACAAGGAACGCTACATTTTTGGCTTCCGCATCCGCGAGCGTGACGAAGATCGCTACCTCGAAGATATGGCGCTGATTAAAATGATGATCCCCATGTGGGAGCCCGCGTGATGGCCGGAGAATTCGGCTCAGAGCGGATTGAATGGAACCGCGACAGCAAAGCTTTCATCAAGCTGGTCGAGTTCGTGAAGAACAATTCCAAGAAGTGCATCGACGCTCGCAAGAAATATGAACTCGCCGGGATGATCCTGACCTACGAGAAGGTCTGGTTCACCGGGGATTTCAACGTGGACAAGTTCAGGGTTCGGGGGCGTGATTGGGAAATCGAGATCGCGCTTCACACGACGTATGGCATCAGCTATCCTCCGACCGGAGACGCACCGCGTCCGCTACCCATGGCGACCTTCGAGGGGAAACGGCGTGGGTTGGTTGGTTTGTCGGTGTCAAACCGTGAGAACATGAACCGTGATCTCACGCTGATGCGTATGTTCGGAGTCGAGGAACTTTTCTCCGGCTCATGAACTTGAGGTTGTGTCATATCATATGATGCACCTCTAGTGAGATTTTCGTGTGTCGATCTTCAGTGTCAATGTTACGCCTGAGTCCGAGCGAAGAAGCCGTGATGAGCAATGCGAAATGGACTTTGCCGGGGTCAAACCGGAGTTCGTGATTAAGGTCTGCGAGACCCTGTTCTCACGGACATCGCCCCGAAGCCGAGAGCCAATGATGCTCGGGGGCGTTCAGCTTCGTCTTTACGTCAACAGCCATTGGGCCGGATTCGACCGCTACATGCTGGTCGGCCAAGGCTGGGCGTTGGGGTTCAACCTCAAGGAACCAGACGGGACATCCGAATGCGTCTACCGAGCCTTCTCGACAGAGTTCCAGATGACCGTTCCACACGTCACCGGCGAACGCGAGTTCGTCCGAGACATGACCATCTTGAGCATGTCCGCCAATGATTGGGACGAGGAACAGATAGGTCCCGACGACGAATAATTTCGTCAACCAAATTTAGGCCCCACAGCGCCACCGTGCTAAAAATGAGGGATGAGCCTCACATATGGCACGGTCTGCTCAGGCGTCGAAGCGGTCTCACTCGCGTGGGAGACGCTCGGCCTGCGCCCCGTATTTTTCTCTGAGATTGAAGCCTTCCCGAAGGCCGTGCTCGCACATCACTGGCCCGAGGTTCCCGACCTTGGTGATCTGACCAAGATCGACGGGACCGCGTGGCACCACAAGCTCGACATTCTATGGGGCTCGACGCCGTGTCAGGCATTCTCGCTGGCCGGGCGCCGGGCGGGCGCGGCCGATCCTCGTGGCGCCCTGACGCTGAGCTTTTGCAATTTGGCTGACGACATTGACCCTCCGTTCGTCTGCTTTGAGAACGTGAAGGGAATTTTGAGTGACAAGAAAAACGCCTTTGGATGCCTACTTGCAGCGCTGGCCGGAGAAGACACTCCGTTGGTCCCAGCAGGGGGAGAATGGACGCACTCTGGTTGTGTGTCTGGTCCCCGACGAAACATCGCTTGGCGACTCTTCGACGCCAAATACTCGGGAGTTCCGCAACGACGCGAGCGCGTCTTCGTTGTGGCCTGTCCTAGAGACGGGGCCGATCCGCGAAGCATTCTTTTTGAAGAAAGATCGGGCTCAGAAGCTTTTCCAGCACGCGGTCGCTCGCGGAAAGCACTTGCCGACGCTCTTGAAGCTTGCGCTGGATCGCGCGCGTTCACAGTAGCCTTCAGAGGCCGCAAGGACGGCGAAGAGCTTGAGATTGGGGATGAGGTGGCAAACTGCCTACGCGCCTCCACAGGCGGCTCAGACAAGTCCTTTGCGCTGATCGACGACGGGGTGTCGCCCCACGTCCGACAACTCACGCCGTTGGAATGTGAACGGCTCATGGGGATGCCTGACAATCATACGCTGGTGCCGTTCGGTCGGGGCATGGCGTCTGACACTGTCCGCTACAAAGCCATCGGCAATTCGTTGGTGGTGCCCGACGTTCGCTGGCTTGGTCAACGAATCCTGAAAACTCGTTAACGATCTGGGTCGTGCTCTTCGCTATCGAAGAGGTGGGTCGCGATTACGCGAACGCCCGCCCGAGTGTCAATGACAACCTCGTCGTCTGATCCGTAGCCGTCCCACAGATCGTTGATCGAATCATTGAGCACCCGCCAGCCGTAACCCGTCTGTGGCGTCTGGGTCAGGAATGCCTTCAGGCCCCGCATCGAGCAAATGACACTATTGGCAGGCGCTTCCACCTCATAGACCACGATCAAGCTATTCAGCGGTTCGATGGGGTCGTTGGGGCGGTGTTCGGGTCTCGAAGCCGCGTGCCAGAGCGTGCCATTCACGAAATTGATCGCATTATCGAGCGAGGTCGTGAAGCCTTGCTCGCCTTTGGACAGGTCCATGCGGATGTCCTGCACTACTGAGGCGTAGAGTTCTCCGACTGTAGAGAAACGAGCCTTATCGTCCGGCGTGATGTCGTGGAAGAGTGCTCGGAAGTATTTGCCTCCGTTGAATACTTCTTTGTAGCCGTGCTGTTTTAGAACATCGGCCGCCGATGCTAGATCGGTCGGCTGATTGTGCTGGATGTAGTTGCCAATCGTAAGCAACGCCGCGTCAAGCGGGTCGGAGGCTTCGTTGATGATATTCAGAAATTGGCGCACGTCGTATTTAGGGATGGAATGCAAGTGAAAGTCGGATGGAGTGCAAGTCAGAAAAATTACGAGACGCCGCTTGCATTCGTTTTTTAGCCATTGTAGCGTTTGCAAGCTCGCATTTCATACACACCCCGAAAGCCAATCCCAATGACCACCGCAATCTCCGTCCGAAGCTATTCGCGTTCGCATCGCCGTGACCGCATCGGCGAACTGCTCGCCGCCGCGTCCAGCCTGCAAAATCCTCGCACCGTCCGCGATTGGTGCATCGAATTCAGCAGGAAGAACGATGACGACCAGCTTCCGTTGGTTGACCGTTGGCTTCTGCACCTCGATCCGGTCGAACTTCGGTCGGCGGTGACCCAAGCCCAACAGCGCCTTCACCAAGCCTGCGACGCCCGTATCCTCACCGACAAGGCAACCGGGCAAGACATTGAGGTCGAAAAGGCGGTCACCGCCGGGACCTACGCGCACCTGTTGGGCAAGAAACTTTTCCCGAGCGTGAAGCCGAGCAAGCCGGGAAAGAAGGAAGCCCGGTGGTGCGGCGACGTGCAACCCATCGAAGACAGCGGCAAAGAAACCGTCCCTGACGGCATGTCCTATCCGCCCATCGTCGAACTGAAGAACCTCGCCGCCGCCGCCGGAGACAACGATCTGAATGCGCTCAAGGCCATCGCCACGATGCCCGCGCGCGCTCGCCGGGTGGCCATCGACGAACAGAAGCGCCACTATCTGACGATCATCCGCGCCCGTGGCGAAGTCACCGAACTGCGCAACACGGTCGAGCGCAAGGAACAGCGCATCCTCGAACTGACGAGCGAAGTCACCGGCTTGCGTCAGGAAGTGGAAGCCCTGCAAGACCTGCGCACGACCATCGCGGGCCTCGACATGGATCGCCTGAAGTCGGCGTTCGGCCGCAAGCCGGGCGATTCCGGCGACGCGATGGCCGCCAACTAAATTTCGTAAACCAATTTTCCCTTGGGGGCGACAGTAATGTTGCCCCCAAGGATGGAGATCATCATGAGTGAAGACCACGATCCGTTGTATGTTCTTTTGCGCCGTTCGGTCGAAGACGATGGACCGGAAGGCTCCGTGGCCTTCGGCATTTTCAAGAAGCGGGCGAAGGGCAATCCGGGGAAGATTTTCTTCTTGACTGAAGATTACTCGAACCCGTTGATGTTCGTCGTCAAGGAATATGAGCAGCGCATTGCGCAGCTTGAGACCGCGAACGAATTCCTGAAGCGCAGCCTTGACGCGGCCGGGATCGCCCCCAAGAAACAGAAGACCCAGAGCTTTCCGTGGGAAAAATACCCGGAGATCGAGCTTCGGGCTTTTCAGATGCGTTTCCACGAGAAGCGCTCGGCGGCCGAGATCAAGGACTACATCCTCGCCCATTGCCCCGAGGCGGAAGACAACACGACTTTCGTCAACCAGCGGTTCATTCAAGGCCGCCCCAACCCCGATTTTGGGATCGAGGTTCGGCAGGGCGGCGAACCCATCGACTGGGCCGAACTCTGGAAGATCGGGACGCTTCAACACGCCGACGGCTGGATTCAGCGCGTCATGCGCTACGGTAACGGGTGGGCGACCTTCCAGAAGGAAGGCCATGTCCCGAAGGACTGGTCTAACCGCGACCCAAACAAATTCATCAACACGAAACATCGCAAGCTGTTGCGTGAACTCTACCACACCGCCGGGTTCCTCCCGGCTGCAAAGGAAGTCGAGGCCCTTGTCGAGGCCGCCGGGCAAACCGGCATCACCCCCGACGATCTCAACAAGCAAGGTGTCAGCACCCGGCGAGTGTCGGATTTGGAGCACCAAGCCGTCATCTTCAAGCACGAGAAGCGGTGGGTCCACTACAGCTTCGCTCATCTTTACCCATCCAATCCGAACGCCATCACGGCCATGCACAAGTTCGTGCAGCATCACGGGGTCAAGGTTCACGGAAGCGAGCACCGTGAGGGGCAGCGGGGAGCGGCGCATAGCGTTGCCCCCGCTGCCTAATCGGCATGATGCAGCGCGAACGGATGAAACAGGCCGTCGAGGCTCACGCTCAATACGAGCAGCCGTCCGGCGCCTATGCCTTCATGGTGGAAGTGACTTCGGACTATCGGGCGCAACTTAAACAGTTGCTTCCCGGCCGCCATAAGGTGTGCGATCCGGTGGGGCAGGATGACAATGATCTTCGATCTGTCGTTCTGCCTGATGCCGGGGCGGCCTCGATTGCGAAGATGATTTTCTCTGAAGATGGCCTCGAAGACGAGGGTCGAGCCCTCTCACTGTGGGATGAACATGGCTACTGGATGACCTACGGCCCATGGCCGTGGGAGATCAGCTAAACAGCCAGTCCATCCGAGGCAGGTCCGTGTAGCCGGGTAGGAAGACGAACCACGCGAAGTCCCAAATGTTACTGTGGGCGACGCCGACATCGACTTCCCACTTCGGCCGCCGGGCAAGGTTGAGCACGTAGGCGAGGCCAGAGTTCTTCATCCACTTGCTGCGCTTGGCCGTGCCCTGCCACGAGACCGATTGCAGGATGAAGATCGGCCGGATTTCCGTCAATGACCGCGGATCGAGGAACAAAAACGAGTTCGTCAGCGGCTCGATCATGCCCAGATTGTCGAAGCAATGGTCGCTCTCGAACATCGAGCGGCCGCAGCCGGTGGTGCAGCCTAGCCAATCGCAGCCGAGGAAGCCGCCACCTGTTCCACGGCCCGGTCCCGGAATCGGATTGACGGGCGGCCCCCCGGGGGGTGGGGGCGGCACACCGAAAATCGGATCAGGTGG